>Ga0207891_1001172_pt1 | contig 13012 bp, 15 predicted proteins | sample LinPmetageLP50_FD_184061 | JGI IMG/M metagenome (GOLD analysis project Ga0207891, IMG submission 184061) | Marine viral communities from the Pacific Ocean - LP-50 (SPAdes) | ecosystem: Environmental > Aquatic > Marine > Oceanic | place: Pacific Ocean | collected 2011-08-27 | reverse complement strand
GCCTATATGTTCGTGATCTCAAGTGAGAACGGAATGGTCACTAAACAGATCATTAAAGAATAAAGTCAGATTTATATTTAGTTGATTACTAAAAGCCTCTTCTTGGGAAACCGAGAGGAGGTTTTTTATTTAATAATTATCTTGAACCTACGCTATCGACGTTTACGTTATGGGTGAATTATTTAGTTTGTATTGTTGAACTTGTTAAAATAGTTTGATTTCGAATTCTTTGCTCTATATAATAATTATGGTAACAGTTTTAAATTAAGAACTACCTTTATACTTTTATAGTTAAATTTAGAAAAACAACATGGTTAGAACTTTTTTTATTCTTTTACTTATTTCTGTTGGGGTTACAAGTTGCAATGAAGTAAACCCGAAAGGAGAAGAGGAGGTGCGCGAATTTGTAAAATCCTGGAACAGTTTGCATACGCCAATAAAGGCCGCAAATTTAAAGCACAATTATATAGATGTCGTGCAATATTACGATGCAGAACTCACCAAAGAACAGGTTCAGGAAGATAAAAATCAGTTATTTGTAGTCTATCCCGATTATCAGCAAGAAATAGTGCCTAATTCTATTAAAATAGAGAATGATGGTGCCAATTATTTAGTGTCTTTTGACAAAAAGGTGCGTTATAAAGGACTATCGGAAACGTATCCTTCTTTTCTTTCGGTGATTTATAAAAATGGGGAATTTAAGATCCTTAGAGAGGGCTTAGAACCTTCAGGTACGGAATTAAACAATAACTCGAAATTGTTTCCTACTAAAGAAACGCTAGACGCCACGTTTAACAAATCTCCAAGATTATATGGGGATTTTAATGGAGACGGTCTTTCAGAATATGCTTATGTGGTTCTTTCACCGAATACTTCAGAAACGAAACGTAACACCACTACCAGATGTGATGGTTGCGAAGCGTCTATTAATTTTAGCAAAAAAGAAATTTCACCAATACTCGTAAAGGGTGTTTATAATTTCAGTCTTGAAAATTTAAAAGATCTTAATGGGGATGCTGCGGATGAAATCGGTTTTTTTATTGTTCAACCGGCAAGCCAAACGCTGCTTGTTTTTGATCCCGTAAGTGGAGCCTCGTTAACGGAGCCTGTTACAATCAATACTACGGTTCATAAAAACATGAAGCTGATCGACATCCTTAAAAAATCGGGACCAAACAAGATAACAGTTACCGAAAGTGTTGAAGAAAATGGTACTTGGTCCTTAAAAAGTAAAATCATTAGGCTTCAGTAAAAGAAAAACCTCTTCCCTAAGGTAGGAAAGAGGTCTTAAAAAGAAGTGCTTATTTTTTCTACATTACAATTTCTAGTGAAACAGGTTCTGTACCTACTTCAAATTTTGCATCGCTCCATTGTGGAGGCCCAAAATTCATAACATTGTTTGAAACCCCATACATTTCTTTCGGCATTCCGTTGGTTTCAAAATCCATCTGTTTGTTTCCGTTGGCATCGTGAAAAAGTAAAACGGCATAGTCGCCGGGTGCAACATTTTTAAAAGTAACGATTGCTTTTCCGTCTGCAACGGGTGCGTTGAGCTCATCAATGCCTTGTTTCATAAACGTATTTGCATTGTGAAGGGCGAAATAAACGTCTCCGCTATTACTTTTAACAGGAACAGTCACGGTAATGGTTGTTCCTTCTGTTTTCAATTCAGGAGTGGTTTGAGCCGTTGCAAAAAAGGTGGTCAATAGTAATGAGATGGATACGATACTTGTGATAATTGTTTTCATAATGGTATATTTTAGAGTGTTATTGTTCTATACTGTAAAGATGCGATAGAAGCAGGGGTATCTATAAAACAATTTACTCAATTGTAAGATTAGGGGAGTGAATTGTACTTTTTAATGATCTTCCGTAAAAAATATTAAAGTAATCCACGGGCTTTGATCTCTAAATACTTGTTGATGGTGTTTACCGTAAGGTTCTCGGGCGCGGTTAAGATGGTCTGGATCCCGTATTTGTGCAGCTCGTTAACAATAAGTTTTTTTTCGTAGATAAATTTTTCAGCAATTGTCTTTTCAAAAATCTGATGGGTGGTCGTTGCTTTACGGTTTAAGAACGTTTTTAATTCGGTGTTTTCAAAAAAGATAACGACCAATAAGTGTGTTTTTGAAATTGCCTGTAAATAGGGAAGTTGCCTGTGTAGTGCATCTAACGTTTCAAAATTTGTATAGAGGAGCAGCAGGCTTCGTTGTTTTATATGTCGCTTAACATCCACATACAGTCGCGAGAAATCACTTTCAGAAAAATCGGTGTTCACATTGTAAAGTGTTTCTAGCAAAAGGTTCATTTGCGCACTGCGCCTCTGTGCGACCACGCGATCTTCTACTTTACGCGAAAAAGTGAACATACCAGCCTTATCATGTTTTTTTAAGGCGATATTACTAATCACTAAGGTAGCATTGATGGCATAATCCAATAAACTAAGTTCCTTAAAGGGCATTTTCATAACCCGGCCTTTATCAATCACCGAATATACCGGCTGTGATTTTTCATCCTGAAATTGGTTTACCATTAGATCACCCCGTTTGGCGGTGGCTTTCCAATTGATGTTACGTACATCGTCCCCACTTACGTATTCTTTAATCTGCTCAAACTCCATGGTGTGCCCAATGCGACGGATTTTCTTTAAGCCAAAAAGGCGCAGCTTATTTGTAAAGGCGATAAAATCATATTTTTTTAACTGAAGAAATGACGGATAGTTAGGTACCATCGCTTCGGTAGAAAATTGTTGTTTTCTGAAGGCCAATCCTAAAATTGTAGCCGAAAATATGTTGAGGTTTCCAAAATGATATTCACCCCGTTCTGTAGGACGCACGTGGTAGGTAAATTTTTTCTCTTCGGAAGGATTTAGGGTCGATTCGATTTTAAAATCACGCTGCTGCCATTGCACGGGTAGTTCGTCTATAATCTTTACGGAAATTTTAAAAGTAAATCGATTGGTAATCTTGATTTCAATAGGGTTGTCATCCCCGTTTGAAAGTTTTTCGGGTAAAATACGAGCTGCTTGTACTCCTGTCTTATTAAGGTACAACAGGAATATATCAAAAACCAAGATAACCAGTAACCCATAAAAAAGCCATTTTGCTATCGCATAAAGGGTCTCATAGAAATACGAAAACACAAACAATCCCGTGATACAGAAGAACACGAAGAAAAATCGTTTGGTCAAGTATAGCCTTTTTAAGAATTGTTTCACGAATGGTTCTTTTTGTTTATCGTTTTGGCTCTTACACCCCTAATGTCTCCTCAAGGGGACAAGTCACAGTTTTATTTTTTAAGTCAGTATTACCTTGGTATTTCAATAGTTTCCATAATTTGCTGTACTACTTTTTCTGGTGTAATGCCTTCCATTTCGCGTTCGGGTGTAAGTAGAATACGATGTCCTAAAACAGATGGCGCAATTTTTTTAATATCATCTGGTGTTACAAAATCCCTTCCGTTGATGGCAGCCATTGCTTTTGATGCATTCATGATCGCTAGTGATGCTCTGGGAGAAGCGCCTAGAAATAGATTGGCATTGGTACGCGTATTATCGGTTATGGCCGCGATGTATTTTAAAAGGTTTGGTTCTACAATAATCTTTTTAATGGTTTCTTGGTATTCGGCAATTTGAGTTGCGGTGAGCACTGGTTCGATTGTATCTAGTGCAAGCTTGTTTTCACGGGCATGCTCATTTTCTAGTATGATTATTTCTTCTTCCAGGCTAGGGTAGGGTACATTAATCTTAAATAGAAAACGGTCCAGCTGCGCTTCAGGTAACGCATACGTTCCTTCTTGTTCTATTGGATTTTGGGTGGCAAAAACGAGAAATGGAGGGGTCATTTTGTACTCGGTGCCATCCATGGTGATCTGTCGTTCTTCCATCACTTCAAAAAGGGCGGCTTGAGTCTTGGCAGGTGCCCGGTTAATCTCATCAATCAACACAATGTTTGAAAAGATAGGACCTTGTTTAAACTCAAACTCACTTGTTTTTACATTAAAGACCGAAGTCCCTAAAATATCACTTGGCATTAAATCTGGCGTAAACTGGATACGACTAAAATCTACCGCAAGGGTGCGTGCTAGTAATTTTGCTGTGACTGTTTTTGCAACCCCAGGAACCCCTTCAATCAAAGAATGACCGTTGCTCAAAATAGAAACAATCAACATCTCTAGCATGTTATGTTGCCCTACAATGACCTTCCCTAGTTCTCTTTTGATTTTTTCTACCGCTTCCCTTAGCTCTTTAAGATCTAGCCTAGAGGTGAACTCTAGTGATTTCTCTTCAGAATCTACCGTTTCTTGCACTGGTTGTGGTTGTGTGTTTTGAGATGTATTCTCCTCTTGGTTTTTATTTCTTTCTTCCATAATGGTTATAGTCTAAATGCTTCTATTTTTTTATTGAGTTCAATTAAATCGGCCTCGATATGCATGGCTTTGCCTTTAAGGTGCTTAATGAGCTGTATGAGTTTTTGTGTTTCTTCTTCGGTATGTCCGCTTTTGAGTGCCAATCTTTTAATAAAGCTAGCATCCAATGTGTCCGTTTTTAAATAATAGTTGGTACGTACACTTTCTAAGAAATACGTGATTTTTTTAGCGATGATGTTGCCATAATCTTTATGCTGAAAATAGAGATCACCAATCGTTTTTGTGAATTCTATGGACGTATTTTCTAAGGGTTCGATCACTTCTATAATGCGCTGTTCTCTTTTTCCTCTAAAAATAACGAATAATAGCAGACCGCCAAGTAAGAGATAATACGCCCAAGTGAGCGAGACTTGGTTAAATACAAAGCGCATGGGAGAGGTAACCACCTTGCGACCCGATTTTTTATAGGCATCTAAGTAAATATGAGTTGCATCTATATGCGAAAGTACGGCTGCCGTGTAAGCTTCATTCCCTTTCAGCATATAATAGTTTGAAAAGGCTTCCGGCACTGTATGAAAATAAAAATAACCTTCGCCATGTTTCAGTTTTACAAAATTGAGTGCTGAGGTTGCGGGATTCTCAGATTTATAATATCCCAGGGCTTTTGTATTTAAGGTGTCGATTTCATAAAAGGTAGTCTTATACATTCCTTTTTTGTAGAAAAGAGACGAATCTGCTTTGTATGATTGTGTAAATAGTTCTGGTCTCAGTTCTTCTTCCTGTTGATTGTAAACCCTACGCGATTCGATCTTAACCGAATCGTTCACTTTATAATAATTAGTGCTCGACGAAATAAACACGCTATTTCCAGCGGCAACATACGCTCTTATCTTGTCACGCTGTTCCTCGTCAAAATAGATGTAATCGTTAATAAACATGTAAGCGGTATTGGTTTTATAGGCAGTAGTATCCCGCAAAAACTCATACGGGTCTTCCTCTACTGTTTCAAAAGTAGCGTTGGGATATAACGAAGGTAATTCTTTATAAAACACGTCACTGCCAAAGGGAGCCGTATCACTACTGGTATAGCTAGGACTCCAATTAATGGCCTTAGGGCGTGTGGCTTCTGTGATAATAAGAAAGAGCAGCACCACACCAAAAAGGATCAATATGTTTCTTGAGCGTTTATCCAGCATAATTAGTAGCTTTAGTTAAACGATCAAAATCGCGATTTGCGTTGTGAAACCCTTCTTCGTCCAGTTCAAATTCGCCGTACCAAATATGGTCGTATAAATACGATACTTTTTTAAAATCTGCCTTTAGGCTTTGGTTGTCTATTTCGTTGTAGTAATCTGAATTGGTTTTCTCAAAATGCCACTCAATGACGTTTGTGAGTGAAAGTAACTTGAGGGACTTTAAATACATATAGCGAATGGCCAGGCGGTAATTTTTTTGCACTAACGCCGCGTTGATGTATTCATCCAGATCAATATTTTCTATATGTTCCTCTTCAATATTTAGTGGAGCGACCATTTTGCTTTTCCGGGTAAAAAAGGAAGCCGCATTTTCGCCTACCAATAATCGCACGAGAATATAAATAGCAAGTACTCCCAAAGCACCATAAAAAACAAATTTGAGCACAAACAACATTGCCGGACTTATCGTAAAGCCGAATATGTCACCAATTTTATGAATGAACCAATTAAAGAAGCGGGAAATAAAATTTTGGGCTTCTCCTTCCATTTGGTCATAATTGTAATCGTCGCCTTGGTATTTTTCTGAAAGGTCTTCAGAAAATTTCTTTATAGGAATGGCTTCTTTTTCAACTAGGACGGTAAGGCTATCCTTTTTTTCTTCGGGAAGGGTTTCGGTCTGTAACATCGTTTCAGTAATCGAAAAACCTTCCGAAGCCACTGCCATTTCAGTACAACAATAAAGAACGAATATGTAAATAAAAAACCTATTCACCTGCTCCTATTTCTTCTATACGCTTGCGTGCCTCTTGATTATACGTTTCCTCGTGTATGGAGAAATACAACACACTGTTTACCAATTGTGACATCGACTGATTAAAACACGCCACGATCAAGAAAATGGCACCTGCAATAGTAAAAATAACTTTAGCAACAGCAGACTGCTCTAGATCAACACCCGTTTCGGTAGAATGAAAAATATAAATTCCCACGAGGATTCCGGGGATTATATAAATTGCGAGCATCAAAACCGAAATTAAGATCCCCACCACTAAATTGACGAGCACGCTCTTCCAGAAAAAATTAAAAAGTAGTTTCCATCCTTCTCCAAAGGCATCTAGGACATCACGGTCTTCATATAACATCGCCATGAACGAAAGTCCCATCCAAGTGACAAATGAAATTTGGAGCGCATAATACGCAAAGGTCCCTAGCAAGGGAATAAACGAAAGTATGATCCCTGCAATAAAAACGACGATAAACATGATTACGGCCAAAAAAACGAAAAGGATCACAGGACCCAATCGATTAACGATAAGTCCCCAGACTGCTTTTTTATCGACTTCTTTGGTTGGTTCTTTTTCGTAATTAATGGCATAGGATGCGGCCAGACTGTAATTAAGAATAGCGGTGATAAAAAACAGAAAGATCATTCCTACAATACCTAGCCCAATATAAAGCTCATTGTTTGTATTATCAACACTGTCGCCTATAAGACCCGTGCTGCTCATGGAACCCATAAAACCGGTAACCATAAGATAGCTTACTCCAAGAAAACCAATGAGGAACAGGCCATTATAGCGTATAAATATATTGACAAAGTTTTTGAGGTTTTGCTTAAAAAACTCGAAGTATACAGTGATATTTTCACCTATGTCCCGCTTTTCTTTAAGCTTTATGAACTGCTGCATATTTTTTATTAAGTATAATAGGGTAAATAATATAATAGTAAACAATGAGTGCCAACGAACTAAAAATGATGGTCATGGCCAACCAAATAGGCATGTTACTATAACGTGTTACAAAGCCTTCAATAAATCCGGCAATGATAAAAAATGGAATCGTGCTCACTACGATTTTAAGTCCGTCCTTTGCTCCTTTTAAAAAGGAGATTTTTCTCGAGTAGGTCTTCGGAAATAAAATGCTATTTCCCATCACCATACCCGCACAGCCGGCAATTACAATTACCGATATTTCTATCGTACCGTGCAGCCAGATCGTTTTTGAAGCTTCAAACAACAGATCCCGATTGTAAAAAAAGGTAAAAAAGGCACCTAACATCACGCCATTGCTAAACAAAATATAGCCTGTGCCAATGGAAGTCACCACACCAGCAGCATAGGCAAATATAGCCACCCGAATGTTATTAATTGTAATTCCTAAAAAAGTACCTATCTCACCACCACTTTTATAAATTGCCGTGGGATCGCCATTTTCTATATTATCAAGGGTTTTGTTTACATACGCGTCGCCTAAAATAAGACGTACAAACGAATCGTCATTTAAAGTGGAGATCACACCAATGGAAGTTGCCATTGCAAATAACAAAAAGGAATAGAAAAGCATTTTTTGATGCTGCATAAAAAACAGCGGAAACTCATATTTCCAGAATGAAACGATCCTATTTTTGCTTTCTTTTTTGTTTATATAGATCTTTTGGTGCGCCTGTGAAGCGAGAGAATTTAGATATTGTAATGTTTTACTTTCTGGATAATAGGTTTGCGCGTAGGCTAAGTCGTTGGTTAACTGTATATAATAGTCGGCCAAGTGATCTGGACTTATTTTAGAATTAAGTGTGATTGCTTTTTCAAATGCAATCCATTTTGCTTTATTTTGCTTGACGAACGCTGCTTCCCGCATACAGTAATTTTCAATAAATATAAACACTTGCTTTTACATGGCAAACTTAGCAATCAATACCACACAAAATGTCAATTTAGACTATAAAATTTCCAGTGTTGGTGAACGTATTTTGGCATTTTTGATAGATCTATTGCTTTTTATGGTCTATCTATATGTTTTAGAGGTGATTACCGAGGCTATGAGCATGGCTATTAGTGACAATTGGACTGTTTTTGGGTTGCAACAATTACTCCTAACACCTGTGATGTTTTATTCGCTCTATATGCATATTCTATTTAATGGGCGTACCTTGGGTAAATATGTGATGAAAACGCGGGTGGTAAAAATAGATGGTTCTGCGGTTCATTGGTCAAATTACTTAACCTTGTGGATGTTGCGGTTAATTGATATTTGGATGTTTGTAGGTTCCATCGGGATATTGACCCTTATTTTTTCTGAAAAACGACAACGCCTTGGGGATATGGCAGCCGGTACGGTCGTAATTTCGACCAAGAAAAAAGTAAATATCACCCATACCATTCTAGAGGAGGTCGAAGATACCTACGAGCCCAAGTTTGTGAATGTTACGATGTTGTCTGATAAAGATGCCCGATTGATCAAAGAAACCTACCAGATTGCGGTGCGCTCCAACGATTATAAAACACTAAATATCCTTCGGAAAAAAGTGGAAGGATTGCTCAATGTAGAATCTGATCTGTACGATAGGCAGTTTATTGATACCGTTTTAAAGGATTATAACCATTATACACAGAAAATGTGAATTTATTTTTAGTCATCGATATTTTAGGAACGATTGCCTTTGCTGTTTCGGGAGCACTTACGGCGATGAAAATGAAATTGGATGTCTTTGGCATCTTCATTATAGGATTTGTCACTGCGGTGGGAGGAGGAACATTACGCGATGTACTGATTGATGCCAATATTACCTGGATGCGCAACCTCACCTTTGTGTATGTGATTGCCATTGCAGTTATCTTAGCGATTATCTTTAGAAAAAAATTAGGCTATGTGCGTAGATCGTTGTTTCTGTTTGATACTATTGGCCTGGCATTATACACTGTTGTGGGTGTTGAAAAAGGGATTGCCGCTGATTTTCCTGCACTGGTTTGTATCGCATTGGGAACCATGTCCGCCTGTTTTGGAGGGGTGATCCGCGATATTTTATGTAATGAAATACCAGTGATTTTTAGAAAGAATATTTATGCCACGGCATGTATCTTAGGCGGAGTTGTTTATTTTATATTAATGAAAACGAAACTATCCTCAGATGTCATCGTGATTATAACAGGATCTGTGGTAATTTCTGTCCGCTTGCTTGCCGTTACTTTTGATTGGTCCTTACCTAGTATTTATAAAAAGGAAGCGCTAGAAAAGTAATGCATAAGGAATTCGTCTTCAAGTTGTACAATACGTTTCCGGTAGTTTGAAATAGTAAAAACTAGTGGCGTTCTAATCTTTTTCCTTTAAGCCAAGGTGTTTTGGAATCATAAATAATAAGATGCGTCGAGTGCTGCTTTATGTTGTCGTTAGAAGGTGTTGCTATAACCTCAGCTTTTGTACCGGAAAGGTCTAGCGTATGCACTTCATCTAGATCACTTTCTGAAGTTGTAAGTTGTAATTGGTTCTTTTCGTCTGTGGACCATGATCCTTGAGCGTACAATTCTTGTTTCTCTTCATCAGTATTTAAATCTTTTAACGAAGAAAAGAAGAACGTACCGTCGTCATCCAAATCAAGGGTGAAAGCGATAACTTCACCGTTGCTCATTTCAAATCTACTTTCATACCTACCTGCAAATTCTTCGGGTTGTTGTGCAAAAGCAGTAAGGGTGGTCATTAAAACGGACAGAATAATAAGTATCTTTTTCATTTTTTCTTTTAAAGATACTAAATGTTACTATAAATTCAAAGAGTACGACCCGTGCTGCGGTGCGGTAGTTTTTAATAAACTAAAACCTAATGGCAATAAGCTTGGATTTTTATGCTTCCTATTATTTTCAATAGTAGTGTATTAAATAGTATTTCGTATCTTAGTTGTATGAGCTTACCAGTTGAATTTTATCAGATTATTATTTTAGTTATGGTTATAAGCGCTATTTGGACCTTTGTTGCTTACTTCACCAGAAATGGTAAGAACTTCCGAAGTAGTAGAAACAAAAAGGCCGGAAGGCAGGAATAATGGTCGGTTAACCCAAATACACCCTTGTTTTTTTTTGGTCTAAACTTTCGGATTGCGTATCCCTATTGTTTTAACCTGTTTTTAATTTGATTTGTTTCCATTCTCTTTGCGACTATCATCTTCTTTATCGAAACGGCCAAGGGAATATTGGTTCTTTCCCATTAAGTCGTAGCAAATTTTTCTAAAGAATTTAATCAATGGTTAGTGTTTTGTCAGATTGAAGCACCCCGTACTTGCAAATATGTCTTATCTTCGATTTAGTAACCAACACTTTATTAGCTATATGTTATAGTGCTTTCGTTATTTTTTAATTAGTTCTATCAGTCAATTTAAGATTTTGTGATATTGATAATTTCTTCTATTAGTTTTTCCGTTTCTTCACATCGTTCCAAAATTTGTTGATGATACCAAAGGTAATTGTCTAAAAAATTCTCAAATTCTATTTCCTGAAATAACGGATGATAATCAGGTTTAATTTTTGATTTACCAGTCCATTCATAATTACTTAATGCATCCATTTCTTTAAAAGAAATTTTGGTTAATAAATAAGGAATAAATTTGTCATTGGACCAATCGTCTAATTTGTTAATCCTTATTTTTCGTATCTCTGATAGTTCATTCCATTTATAAAGTAGCAGAGTAATATCTTCATTTCTTAAAAGATTTAATTGACCACTTTGCATAATATTTTTTATGGTGTTATCAGCAAAAGCCAGTTCACTTGCGCCAAATGCTTCATAAAATAAACTATCTAAGTTGTGTTTCAGAAGTACTTCTTTTGATTCTCCAATTAGCTTCATTAACTCTAAATTGGCATTCATTTCGTTTTTAAAGTTGGCGACATATACTTCAAGTTGCTTTTTATTCTCTTTAAAATCTTTATGAAGTTTGGCAGTTATATATTTTTCTTCATTTTTATTTACCCTATTTTGATTCCAATTATTAATTTGAAGAGCAATTAAAATCCCGATTACAACAAGAAATATTTCACCAATAGCATAAAGAAGATATTTACTGAATTTATTCTCGGTCAGCATTTTTTGTCTAATTTTTCGAAAGAATTTTATCATTGGTTAGCGGTTTCTGATACTAAAGCACAACACGAGTATAAAACAAGACGTTTGTCCACTTTCTATATTTACTAATTGCAATAGGGGAGTACCCAAATATACTAAAATAATTAAGCGTTAATTTTTCCGCGTTCTATAAAACAAATTCCAGGTACCAGAATTTGATTCGATGATATCAGGGTAGCCGTCGTTATTTATATCTCCAATCTCAATGTTATAGGTATCATCTTTTAAATTTTGCCGCAGTCCGATTTCCTTAAATTCGCTACGACTGCTGCCCATTCCTACTGCATTATAAAAATACCAGAACCACTTACAAGTGTCATTCTGTGTTATATTTCCGTTTCTTTTCACTATTGAGCCGGTAGCTTTACTCAAAAAACATTTTTCAATTTCTTGTGGTTTTGTCCAAGCGTCGTTTAGGGCTAAAATAGCTACCTTGACTGCATTTTTCTTGTAAATGATTCCCAGTTTAAAGTATTCATAGCTAGGATCGTTTTTCCGCTTTGTTAGTCTCTTTAACAGCATAAAATAGTCCGATTCCTATTACTAAGAGAATAAGGAAAGTCTCTATACTAGCTTTCTTAATGTTTTATGGCAGTTTTAGTCACTCTTTTTTCTGTTGTTGTTCAGTATAATTTTGATTTCCATTAATCATTTTATCTTCATCATACATGGCATTAGACATTCCGAGCATAAATGCGGTGATGAGTAAAATGAGTTTTCTTTTTATCCAATGGGCAACATGTTTGGATTTCCCCAAATAGGTTTTATTCTTTTGTTTATACATTCTAGTAATGATAAATGATTAGACATTTGTTTTATCATTTTATGCAGTAATGTGCATATTCGCATGGAACAGAAATCTGTTCTATGCTATGTATAAACTTGAATATTGGTTGTTAGTAGTGTTTATTTTGTTCAAAAATAGGCGCTGGGCAATAATTGAATTTATCTCTTGATAAAGGGCCTCTCGTAATTTTAAAACAATAAGCGTTTGAGTATTATAAGCCTTCTTTACATTTTGATAGGTACTAAATGCAATTGAAAATACTATTTCTGAAAGGTCTTTTCCAGTATAAACAAATAATCCTGAGTGCTTGTTTCTAAGTTCTTTTCTATTATTTATAAATGAGACTTGAATATAGTTTGAAGAACTTATTTCTGAATATGTAGAACATTCGTTAACCGTCAGACCAAAAATCAGAAGGAAGGAAATCAGATATTTTAAATACGTTATCAAATTTTTATTTAATGAGTTGCACCGCAATGGTATAAAAATAGAATCATTTTAATCAACCTTCATATTCAGTGATTTAGAATATGGAGTTAGGTAAATATACTAAATTAATTAAAGGTAGGTTTGGTGTTAAATCGCACATTTAGAGTTAATAGAGAACAAAAAAAAGTGCAAGAGGTTGGCTCTTGCACGTATGTTTATAGTAAAACGGACAGTTCTTCGCTGTGTTATTTTATCTGTATTCTGGATTTTCAAATTCCCAGTGCGTACCATCGTCCCATGCTTCTCTCGAATTTCCATACTTAGGATACCCATTATTCGC
>Ga0207891_1001168_pt1 | contig 13059 bp, 12 predicted proteins | sample LinPmetageLP50_FD_184061 | JGI IMG/M metagenome (GOLD analysis project Ga0207891, IMG submission 184061) | Marine viral communities from the Pacific Ocean - LP-50 (SPAdes) | ecosystem: Environmental > Aquatic > Marine > Oceanic | place: Pacific Ocean | collected 2011-08-27 | reverse complement strand
TGAGTAGGTTACTCAGTCCCTTTAAACCATAGTTGGAACTTTTCTCCCAATAGTGGAACGGGCTTTTTTTCTCCTTGTATGGCAGATAACAGACCAAGTACCCAGAGTACAAAAACACCTGCATACAGCAACCAGTTGAGTACAGGGATACTTATGATAAAATTGAGAAAGATCAATAATAACCACACTACTATAAATAATAGAATAAGCCCTAAACTTTGCCGAATATGATAGGCAATAAAACTATTCTTGCGATCGGTATTCATCACGATGGCGAGAATAAAACCTATCGCCGTGATGTATGCTAAAATCGCAATACTTTTACCTGTTGTAATGTCGTCTTCTTTTGTCATAGTATTAATCTAAAAACCGAAACCAAGTCTGAAATTTTTCACTCAAAAAAGGAATACCAACTTTCTTGTTGGCGATAGCCATTATGAATGAAAATAGCCAAAAGGTAAAAGCGAACCAATAAATGATATCGCCCACTAGCAAATTTATATTTGTTTGCGTAATCACTGCAACCAATAAAATAAGCAACAAACCGAACATGTTTTTAATGTGCCATGAAGCGAACGGATGATTCTTGTCTTTATTCATTGACATTGCGATAAACATACCAATAAAAGTAATGTAGGCAACAATGGCTTTGTTTTTTCCTGCTGGCCTGCTCATAGCTTAGGCGATAACCAATTTTTTATTCGCATAAATTCCGTAGGCCTTTCCTTTTAATTTTTGACCTAGAAAAGCTGCATTTTTTGAGGTGGAAACAATATCATCTTCAGAAAATGTCCAAGCTATTTCAGGTGAAAATAGGGTGAGATCAGCTTTCGCTCCTTCTTTGATTGCGTTAGCTTCAATGTTAAAAGTGCTTTTTAGCTTTGTTAAGCCATTTACTGCTGCCTCAAACCCAACCTTACTATTAAGTGCTCCAAAACAACTTTCTAAGCCAATACTCCCGTAATATGCATGGTCAAATTCGGTTTTCTTGTGTTCAATGTCCATCGGATTATGATCGCTAGTAACGCCATCTATCGTGCCGTCTGTAAGTCCTTTGAGTAATGCCTTGCAGTCTTCTTGTGTTCTTAGTGGCGGCATTAGTTTGTAATTAGTGTCAAAAGTCTCCAACAAATCATCGGTTAAAACAAGGTTTGAAATGGCTACGCTACATGTTACTTGTAAGCCTTTCTTTTTGGCATCTTTTATCAGGGTTACCGATTTTTTTGTGGAAATGGTAGGGATGTGTAGTTTACCTCCCGTATATTCAAGCAGATAAAGATCTCGTATTATTTGCAGTTCTTCCGCTAAAGAAGGGGTTCCTTTTAGCCCCAATTTTGTGCTATTGATTTCTTCGTGTACCATTCCATAAGGAGCAACCGAAGTATCCATGGGAAAACTCTGGACCAGCCCTTCAAAATTCTGGGTATACTGAAGTGCTATTTTGAGTAGGTTTGTGTTTTTAATGGGTTGTTTATAATCGTAAAAGGCGGTTGCACCTTCATTTTGCATATCGAACAATTCGGCCATCTCTATACCTTCACTGCCTTTACTGAGTGCGCCAATAGGGTGGAGGGTAACCGCGCTGCCTGCAGCTTTTGATTTTATAAACTGAATGCTTCCTTTGTTGTCTAAAACTGGATTAGAATTGGCATTTACCGCCACATGTGTAAATCCGCTGAGGGCTGCCGTTTTTAAGCCGTTTTTGATGGTTTCTCTTTCTTCAAAGCCAGGTTCTCCAAAAGAGACGCTAGAATCAAACCAACCTTGAGAGACATATAAGTTGTCTAAAGAGACTTCTTTTACTTCGCTATTCTTTATCGTGGCAGCAATTTTTGAGATCTTCCCGTTTTCAATAAGGATATCACGCTTTTTTAAATGATGCGTACTTGTTGGGTCGATAATAGTGGCAGCTTTTAGGAGTACGTTCATCTTTTGCTATCTATTTAGTATACGTGATCAAGTTTCAACTCTTATAAAATTTCAAAATTAACATTTCGCAGAGCAGAAATAACAATGCAAAAATAGCAAACCATTTCCACAATTGGTTAATGTTATTGGCTTCGGCTATATTTTCGAATAAATTCGCTACAGATTCGTAAACTGTAACGCCTTCCCAGTCGTTCGGATTCGAATAGGTTAGCTGACTTTCCCTTCGGTTATAATTGTAACTTATTTTCTGTAAAGGTTGTTCTTTATTTAAAATTTGATAAGTGCCGGCACTTACCGGCTCTGTTGTGGTGGTTATATCAACTTGATTAGCTTTCGTTTGCTGCAGCGGAATAAAGCTCGATGTACTGTCTTTTAAGGTTAAAATCTCATCCTGGACCAAAGTGACAGGAACCGAAAATTTATTCTCTTTTCCCACTTCATAATATAATTGAGGCAAAGGCAAACTAAGTTTTGCCATATTATAGAGCGTTGGCACAATGAGTGGAGAACTTTGGAAGTTCGAATTTTCAGTATTAAAGGCTGCCGTCGCTACATAAACCCCGTTACGGTTCATGATAAAGGGTTTGTTATCTTCGAATTTTAAGGCAACTGAAGCAGCTGAGGCCGTTGCATAAAACATATTGACTTGTGGATACTGAAAGTTAACGACTCTCTTTTCAAAAACATCCTGATAAAGTGGATGGTCAAAAACAATTTGCGTCACTTTTTTTTCCTGCTGAATTTTTTCAGTAAATGAAGACATGCCAAGGGAAGTAAGCAGGGCGTTATAGCTTTGCAAATCTCCTTGGTCACTCGGGATAAACAAGAAGCTTCCTCCAGAACTCACATAAGAACGTAGCGCTGCAGATAGTGAGCTCGGTATTTGTTTGACTTCATTCAAAAGAACGAAGTTCTGTGAAGGAATACTATTATAATTTACGGTTTTGATCGTTTGTTGTAGGTATTCAAATTCTGGCTGCTCAAAAATACCTTGCAAAAAATCAGCATCAGCTTCATTAATGGATAAAACCTTTATTTTCTCGGGCGTGTTAATATTAAAAAACAGCGTATTATCAAAAGGAAGGTTATGCTCATTTATTTCTAGCCTCCCATTAAAACCAGCTGGATTGTCAATATCAAAAGTAATGGTGTTTTGGGCGGTATTATTAAAATTTACGCTGCTTTTTGCTATCAGGCCAGCGTCGCTATAGAGCGAAACAGGAATGTTTTCTGAAAAATCACCTTGCCCTAAAACGATTACTTCTATCTGTGTTTTGGCGGCATTCTTTGACGCAACATAAACTGAATCGATAGCAATATTAGTAGCAGCCACAGGACTAACATGTACAGCATCTATGCCAATATCTTCTGAAAGAGCAGGGAAGCTTGAAGTCTGTTGAAAATCTGAAACAATAATGAGGCGTTTATTGGCTGTCTCACTTTTTGAAAATAATTGATTGGCCTTTAGTAGTATTTCTTGAGGGGTGAGCTGGTTGTTAGAAGGGGCTATGTTTAAAATTTCGTTTTTAAATTCCTGAACCGACGCATTTTTTTTGGACGTGTTATTTGTAAACCAGTTTAAATTTTGCGTTGTTTCGATACTTTCAAAAATATCTTGAGCGGCGCGTTGTAGCATTGGCCCACGCGGTCCTTTGGCTTGCATGCTAAAACTATTATCAATATATAGAACGGTTTCTTTCTCGGTGTTTATAGCTGTTTTTAAAGCGGTGAAGGGTTGTGCAAAAGCCAATATAATGCAAGCCAATGCTAAGAGGCGCATGAGTAAGGTGAGCCACTTTTTAAGCTGAGAACTTTTACGGGTTTGTGTGTTAACCTTTTTTAAGAAAGCAACATTTGTAAAAGCCACCTTTTGAAAGCGTCGCAGCTGAAAAAGATGAATAAAAATTGGGATTAGCAGTAAAAAGAGCGCGTAAAGAAGTTCGGGGTTTTTAAACTGCATTGATTTTTTTAAATAGAATCCAAAGATAAAAAATGCAATGTAAATACCACTACTTCTTGATGGTAAACGTAAAAGTAGCTCCTTTACTTTTTTCTGAAGCTACCCGTATATTTCCACCAAGCTTTGTGACCAGATTTTTTACTGTTGCCAGACCAATACCGTAGCCTCTTTTACCGTGTCTGTCTTTTTCTTCGGTTACCCTAAAAAGGTCAAACATAATCTCCTGTGAACCTTCAGGGATGCCAATCCCGTTATCCGTAAGATTAAATTCATAAAAATCGTCACTTTCAGTAAGTGTGATTTCGACAGCTGGGTTCTCACTGTTATTGTACTTTAATGCATTATCGATCAAGTTTACCAATATTTGCATGATGGCTGGATGATTAGCATTTATGATTTTATCCTTAGTTGGATAGATAAAATTATTGTTATTCAGAAAAAGCATTTCTTCTATTTCAGTAAATAATTTGAGGGTAGAAAAACTAATTTTTGAATTTGCTAATGTTTCGTTAGACTTGTAGAAAGCTAGCATTCCATTAATATAGTTTTTTAATGTTTCGGTAGATTCTTCAATATAATCGAGATAGCTCGTTGTCTCTTCAGAAAAAGCATTCCGTTTTTCAGATTTCAATAATCTGGCTAACGAAGTAATTGTAGCTAAGGGTGATTTGAGATCGTGTGATACGACACCTGCAAAATCTTCTAAGCGCTTATTCCTTAATTTTAATTCTTGTTCTACAGCCTCTAATTGATCGTTCCGCTTATGTAATTCGAAAAGATTTACTACCTGTTTGGCTAAAGTTGTGATTGTCGTTTTTTGCGTGGGGGTAAGCGTTCTCGGTTCGGTATCAAAAACACATAGGGTGCCTAATTTATACCCTTCCGGATTAACGAGTGATGTTCCTGCATAAAAACGAATTCCTTTCTCTACAACAAGGGGGTTATCTTTAAATCTGGGGTCTGCTTTGGCATCTTCAATTACAAATAGGTCTGTATCTTCTAAGATGGCATGGCCACAAAATGAAGTTTCTCTTGGTGCCTTATTAAAATGTAATCCGTGATGAGACCTAAAGAAATTTGTCTCACTATCCAATAAGGTAATGAGCGCTATGGGCGTGTCACAGATGGTAGAAATTAGTGAAGTGATAGAATCATAGTCCTTAGAGAGGACATTATCTTGGGGGTGATAAGAGCGTACGGCACTTACCCTATTTTTTTCGTTTGCAGGTTCTTTTGGGGCAATCATTGGGATATATACGTTGAAAAAGCGAAAGAGGTTTTGTTAAAATTAAGGCGTAGGGACCGTGAAAGTAAATTTGGTTCCTTTATTTATTTTTGAAGCTACTGAGATTTTGCCACCTTGCTTAGTCACTAGGTTCTTTACGGTAGATAAACCTATCCCATTTCCTTTATTTCCGTCTCGGTCTAAAGTATCTGCAGTAGCAAAAAGTTTAAAAACATCTTTTTTCTTGTCCTTTGGAATACCAATACCGTTATCTTGTACCTGAAATTTATAAAAGAGCTCGTTTTGAGAAAACGAAATGTCGATTACTATTTTAGCCTTATCATTATACTTAATACTATTGCCTATTAAATTTAAGAGAATTTGTTCTAGTGCAGTCCTGTTGCAGGTAATCTCAATGTGGTCTTCAGGAAAATTTATTTCACAGTCGATACTAATATTCAATAAATCAACAATATCCTCGAGTAGTGTATGGAGATCGAATGTTTGCTTCGATTTTACCGAAACATTCTCACTTTCATAATGAGCTAAAAGACCAGAAATATAGTCGCTTAATGTAAACGATGAATGTTTTAAATACTGTAAATATTCCTTTCCTTTTGCATCTAGCTTATCGTCGTATTTTGCTTTTAGGATATCTGCAGTTACGATCATATTTGCCAAGGGCATTTTCATATCGTGCGATACAATACCTGCAAAACTCTTAAGTTCTTTATTCTTTTTCTTTAATTTTTTCTGAAGCTTATTTAAGGTTTTGTTTTTCCTACGAATTTCAATAAGGTTTGATACCTGATATGCCAACGCAGAAAGGGCGTCTTTTTGATGCTCGGATAAAGCCCTGGGTTTTGTGTCAAAAACACATAAGGTACCTAACGCATACCCATCAGGATTAATAAGCGTTACGCCAGCATAAAACACAACACCCTGCTCTTTGACGACAGGATTGTTAGCAAAACGCAAATCTTTTCTGGCGTCTTCAATTATAAATACAGGATTGTCATCTATGATGGCATGCCCGCAAAAAGAAGTTTCTCTTGGGGACTCGTTAAAAGGGATGCCATGATGTGATTTTAAGAAATTAACATCGGCATCCATTAAGGTAACTAATGAAATAGGTACTTCGCAAATACTAGCCGCTAGATTTGTAATGCTATCAAAATCTTTTTCAGGCAAGGTGCCCAAAAGACCATATGATTGTAAGGCAGCTAATCGTTTTTCTTCATTAGCTGGTTTTGCGGGTGTTATCAAAATAAAATCTCCTAAAAAAATTATATTATCGAACTGATAATTTCAAAGTAAAGATACTATTAAAACTTAACAGATTTTAACACTAAAGAACATTTTTATGCCTTTTTAAAAACGTTCAAACGCTCCTAGACCAAAAAGTGCAAAGTCATATTTTACAGGATCTAGTGGGTCTAGTTTTCTAAGTGCTTTGTCTAGTTCTAAAAGAGCCTTAGCGTCATTTTGCTTTCGCTTTAATAATCCTAATTTTCGAGCAACACTACCACTATGAACATCTAGCGGGCACGATAACTGTGCAGGAGCCAGTGAATGCCATATCCCAAAATCTACGCCTGAGCTGTCATTGCGAACCATCCATCTCAAGAACATGTTGATGCGTTTTGCTGCGCTATTTTTTAATGGGTCGCTTACGTGTTTTTGGGTTCTTGGGAGGTGAGATAGTTCAAAAAAAACCTTTTTGAATTCATGTATGGATTTTTGTAGCGAATCTTCTTCTGCATTTTTACTGAATACCTGCTCTAATCCGCCATGTTGATTATAAATATTTTTTAAGGCGTAAAAAAAATAGCGGAGATCGTTTTCATTAAAGGTTCGATGAACAAAACCATTAAGTTTATGTTTATCTTTTTCTGAAAAATTCTGGACAAAATCATGCGGTGAATTTCCCATAATTGCTAAAAGACGTTCCCCATTATTAATAATGCTTTTACGATTTCCCCACGCTATGGTGGCAATGAGGAAGCCTGAAATTTCAATATCTTCCTTTTTTAAGAATTGATGCGGAATTTGAATAGGATCACTCTCAATAAATTTGGGTTGATTGTACAACAGTACTTTCTCCTCCAGAAATTCTTTGAGTTGTTCGTTATTCATAAGTTTTGAAGACTGTTTTTATTTTACGATAACCCCATCTTGCATGACCAACTTTCTATCTGCCATGCCTGCAAGTTCTTCATTATGGGTAACAATAATAAAAGTTTGTCCAAATTCATCGCGAAGCTTAAAGAATAAATTGTGCAAATTCTCTGCACTTTCTGTGTCGAGATTTCCGCTAGGTTCATCTGCTAAAATGATAGCAGGATTATTTATTAATGCTCTGGCTACAGCAACGCGTTGTTGCTCGCCTCCCGAAAGTTCATTAGGCTTATGACTTTCTCTATTCGACAGGCCTAAAAATGATAATAATTCTTTCGCACGTTTTTCTGCTTCAGGCTTTGGAGTTTTTTTGATAAAGGCAGGAATACATACATTTTCTAATGCTGTGAATTCGGGTAACAATTGATGAAACTGAAATATAAACCCTAGATTTTCATTTCTGAATTTGGCCAATTGCTTTCTTTTTAGCGCTGATATTTTAGTTTCATTGATGACGAGTAAACCTTCAGAATACGTGTCAAGTGTCCCTAAAATTTGTAAAAGCGTTGTTTTACCGGCTCCCGAAGCTCCAACAATAGAAACTATTTCACTTTTTTCAATATGAAGATCCACCCCTTTTAAAACGTGCAAGGCGTCATAATATTTATGAATGTTTTCCGCTTTTATCATTTGGTCACAATGGTATTAAAGTAGTTTTAGTACAGACAATTTTCAGAAAGTGAAAATACATAATCTTATAGAGAAAAGATATTATTAAAGATTGCAATACACTGAAAACTATGAATTTTTTTCAAACAGATATTTTATATTATTATAATCTATAAAATAGGTAACTCTTAGCGAAAGGGTGTTTTGTTGTGGTTGATTAAATAAGTTCTCTAAACTTTCCGTATAATTTAAACCTGCCAGCTTATCGCGATTAAAAATCTGGTTGCGATACAATAGCGTTGCTTCGCTACCTGGGGCAAAACGCCATCTAAAACTGAGGTCTAAGTTCCAGATATTAAAGTTGGTATTAGGGTCTCTGGTTGCAAGATCATAATCTGCTGGTGACCTCGTTCCGTCTTGGTTTAATGTTGTGAAAATGTTGTCACTATAATCTGCAGTGCTCCAGAAATTTCTAAACCTCAGATTAAGTGCTTTATATGGATCAAAATTATAACTGGCAGAAATAGTATTTTCTAGATTGGTAATGTCACGCTGTCCAAAGAAGATGTCTGTATCCACCACGTTTACAAATCCGAAGTTTTTATTCCTTTTGGAAAAATCACTTTCTAAAATGACCAACAATTTATCACTGAAGCGATAGCGGGGTTCGAAATTAATCGAATACGTGCGCTGAGGGTCATCAAACCAAGCCCTATAATTTAACCTTAAATCGAATGCAAATTTTTTCCTGAAGTCGGTCGAAACAAATCCACCACCGCCTAGATTGGGCTCAAAAATCACAAAACGCCCATCGACCCGGGGTTCAAAATAGTCTTTTTCTAAGGAGTTATAATCGGCATTTAGTCCAAACGCAAGTCTATTTACGGTCGAAAAAAAGGCGTCTAAATTTAAATTATTTCCGGTTTCAACGCTTGGTCGGTAGAGACGAAGATGTCTCCCGGTTAAACCAATGCGATATCTATTAAAAATTTCAGTAGGTTCAAAAATTTCATAGGAGATTCCCGCTACAAAATTGTTGAAATTATTCCTGAAACTCACGCCAAAGTCATTTATATCAAAAGTGGTGTTAGCAAAATCGTGTCCAACTCGGTATCTAAAATTCCCCTTTGTTTTAGCGATATCAAGTTCAGAAAGGAATCCACTGCTAATGCCATCTACACGAGATACATTACTGTTTATGGCACGGCCTGCCACCACAAAGTTGTTTCCTTTGTCTGATACATCAAACACTAATCCCGTTGTGTTTGCATCCCTAAAACTACCGTCCCTTGTCACGTTCGTATTAATTATCGATATAGATGAATTATCATTAAAATTTTGATCCAGAACAAATACGTTATAATTGGACAATGGTTCTACGACTACCTCTCTTGTGGCATTTGTATCGTCATTTCTAACGGTTGCAACTGTTTTTTCAGTAATTGCATTTAAGAATCCAACGCCAAGGCCTTTTTTAGTTCTTCCAGAAATTTTTACTGCATTTAACAGGTTCACCCTTGATGGAAATTCTGTTATCGTTTCATTCGCTGCTAAATCTGTTACACGTCCAGAAGGTGCGTTTCCTATTCTTCTGGAAAAAAAGATATTTCCTTTGTTAAATAGATCGGTTCCTTCGGTAAAAAACTGTCGGTTTTCTCCAAAAGTCTGTTCAAAGGGACCAAGGTTTAAGGTCACTTCATCAAAAGCCGCCTGTCCAAAATCTGGTATCAAGGTAGCATCGAGTGTAAAGCTATCACTGAGACCGTATTTAATGTCTAGACCAGCGCTTAATTCGGTTATGGTTTCGCCATCAAAATCACTTACAACAGCTTGTCCAAAAGGGAATAAAGTTAGGCGTACCGGCGGTTTTATATCGTAAACTCCTGTAACTTTTCCGTTATATTGCGTTTCTCTACCCACGCCATTTTTTATAAAATTCCAGGTATGGGTTTCGTTCTCTTTTTTTAATAATCGATAAAAATTAACACTCCAATTTTGAACCTCTTCCTCTGGAAATCTCAGCGCATTATACGGTATTTTATATTCTGCATACCATCCTTTTTCATCGTAGGATATTTTACATTCAAAAACCACATCATAGCTAAAATCCTGTCTATTCAGGGTAACTCGAGAATCTGCGATGGTCCCTGCGCTGGTCACTATAAAGCGTGTTTCATTTATACCATCGTTGTAAGTGTTGAGGGCAAATGTGAAGAGGTCTGCCTGTACATTTGTGTCGTCACGCTGTGAGAATTGGCGCAACATATTTTGAGGTTCCGGATGATACATATATGCCGCCACATAGACTGCTTGGTCATCGTAGGCGAGTTTCATTTCCGTTCTATAAGCGTCTGGGATGGTACCTTCATTGCCGGGTTGGTATTTATTAAAATCTCCATAAGCAGGTAAGCTTTTCCATACACTATCGTCTAATAGGCCATCGATTCGGGGTGCATTGCTAATACGTTCGGCCTGGATGCTTTTCTTTTCTTGCGCTTGGGTAGTTCCTAATGCTAAAATTACGAGGAGTAGTGATAAATAATGTATTTGTGAAGGGAAATTGAGCAAGCTTTTTATATTTAGGTGGCAAGTGTATTGCGCGAATGTCGCAAAACTACCAATCTATCATGCTTTAAATACTAATAAAAAGTTAAAAAGAATACAGAAAATCATTCAGCGTATTTATATCGTAATTTTGTTTAACAGAAATATAAAATAATGAATCAAATTGTTTTTGCAGGAGGTTGTTTTTGGTGTACAGAAGCTGTTTTTCAACGCATAGAAGGCGTAGAGAGTGTGGAATCGGGGTTTACAGGTGGGACAATTAAAAATCCTGCTTATCGCGAAATTGTCACGGGAAGAACAGGGCATGCCGAAGCAGTTAAAATTACCTATAATCCAGATGCTGTAACTTATGACACATTACTAGAGGTGTTTTTTGCAACACACGACCCTACAACCTTAAATCAACAAGGTAATGATCGTGGCACTCAATATAGGAGTGGGGTCTTTTTTTCTACGGAAGAACAAAAAAATAAAACAGAAGCCTTTATAGAGTTATTAAATCATGAACATGTTTTTGAAAATGATATCGTGACTGAAGTAACTCCGCTTGACGTATTTTATAAAGCAGAAGTAGACCATCAAGAATATTATAACTTAAACAAGCAACAGCCGTATTGTCAATATATCATTGCGCCTAAAATTGAAAAGATAAAGAAATTTTACGCAGATAAACTTAAAAAGAACTAAATGGGATCCTATAAAAATTTTGAAGAATACAATATTGAAGTTACTAACGATCTTAAGAATAATTTTTCTGAAATCTTAAAAGGAATAGGTGAAGACATAAGTAGGGAAGGTGTTTTAAAAACACCAGAGCGTGCGGCAAAGGCAATGCAGTTTTTAACTTCGGGTCATTGCCAAGATCCTTCCGCTATTTTACAAAAAGCGATGTTTGCCGAACCCTATAACGATATGGTCATCATAAAGGATATCGAATTATATTCTTTGTGTGAACACCACATGCTACCCTTTTTTGGTAAAGCGCATATCGCCTATATTCCAAATGGGCATATCGTAGGGCTTAGTAAAATACCAAGAGTGGTAGATGTTTTTGCCAGACGATTGCAAGTGCAGGAGCGTTTAACGCATGATATCTTAGAATGTATCAATAGTACCTTAAAACCAAAAGGAGTGGCAGTAGTGATTGAAGCTTCACATATGTGCATGATGATGCGCGGCGTACAAAAACAGAATAGTGTCACAACCACTTCAGGTTTTAGAGGCCAATTTGAAAAAATAGAAACTCGTAATGAATTCCTAAAGCTCATAAGTAGCAATCTCTCATAGTTTGTATAATACTTTTTGGCAAGCTTCTTGCGTTATTATTAGTAGAAATACTTCAGAAATTATTAAAAAAGAGAAATGCAAAACGAAAAATATAAAACATTTAGAAAAGGACTGTTATATGATGCTATTGGTATGGTAACTATGGCAATTCCTGTGATAGGCCCATTTCTCGATATCATCTGGGCACCTTTAGCGGCAAAAAAGATGAGTGACATGTATAAAGGGGAGGCCGGTAAAGTAGCTTCGGTCGTAGTATTTATTGAAGAGGTTTTACCATTTACAGATATAATTCCAACCTTTACATTAATGTGGGTCTATACATATGTTTTTAAAGGAGTTAAAACAGAGACTCCACAAACTATAGAAGTGGAAGTTATCGATTAAATAAAAAAATAGTTTACATTTAAGAATGCCTCCTCAAACGTTATGAAATTGTTAACGTTTTAGGAGGCTTCTTTTTGTACTTTCGGAAACAATCATAATCCTAAACATTTCCGAATGAAAAAAATTCTCTACTACGCTGCCGTAATAGTGGCATTGTTATTTACAATTTCTGCTTGCTCGAGTGGAAAAAAAGCAAAAGGAAGTAAAGCTGATTCGGCTGCTTCTGATAAAAAAGATAAAGATAAAGACGACATTAAACCTTATAAAGAGGTAATCACAAAGGAAGCCGTTACAGATAGTGGGCTATTTCATGTGCATAAAGTTAAAGAAGATTATTTTTATGAAATTCCAGATTCTTTGTTTGAACGCGAAATGCTAATGGTTACGCGTATCGCAAAAACCGCTAACGGTATTGGCTTTGGTGGTGGTAAGCAAAACACACAAGTGTTACGCTGGCAAAAAAAAGATAAAAAAGTGCTACTGCGTGTAGTGTCACATCAAATTGTGGCTGCAGATTCGTTGCCAGTTCACGAGGCAGTAGTTAATTCTAATTTTGAGCCTGTACTGTATGCTTTTCCTATAAAAGCCTTCAGTAAAGACTCTACGGCTACTGTTATAGATGTGTCCCCTTTATTTCAAGAAGATGTAAAAGCACTAGGTTTTCCTGATAGGAGGAGACAGGATTATAAAATATCTAAACTTGATAAAGATCGTTCCTATATAGAAAGCTTAAAAAGTTATCCTTTAAATGTAGAGTCAAGACATGTGAAAACGTATGAAGCTTCAGAGCCACCGTCAAATTCAAGCACGGGCTCTATTTCTTTAGAACTCAGTAACTCTATGATCCTTTTACCTAAAGAGCCTATGGCGCGTCGCTATTTCGATCAACGTGTAGGATGGTTCGCTAGAGGGCAGGTAGATT
>Ga0207891_1001164_pt1 | contig 13072 bp, 8 predicted proteins | sample LinPmetageLP50_FD_184061 | JGI IMG/M metagenome (GOLD analysis project Ga0207891, IMG submission 184061) | Marine viral communities from the Pacific Ocean - LP-50 (SPAdes) | ecosystem: Environmental > Aquatic > Marine > Oceanic | place: Pacific Ocean | collected 2011-08-27 | reverse complement strand
AATTTGTGAACTAATTCTATTAATTCCTGGTCTGGTTTTGCTTTTTCGGGCTTATCGGTAAAGTTTACTAATGTACCATCGTAGTCCAGGAATAGGATTCGGTTCTTCGCATTTTTAAATTTTTCCAAAATTTCATCTGAAACTTTAGAGGAAATTCTTCTCGCTTTAAACGCATCTCTATCCTGACTCGTTTCATGTAAGGCTTTCATAAAATCGTTTGCCCATTTTTCTACGCTATAGCGTTTTAATCGCTTTTGAAGTATTTTATTACGTTGTTTTTGCTCTTCTTCAGGCATTTCTATGGCCTGAATTAAAGTTTCTGAAATTTGCTCAAAATTATTCGGGTTTATAATTAAAGCTTCATTCATTTCGTGAGCAGCACCAGCCATTTCACTTAAAATAAGTACTCCGGTTTGATTTATTCTTGTAGCCACAAATTCTTTGGCAACCAGGTTCATCCCGTCTCTTATTGGTGTTAATAGTGCAATATCACAACTCGTATAAAGGTCAATTAAATTTTCAAAAGGCATAGAGCGGTAAAAATACCAGATAGGTGTCCAGCTCACGGTAGAGAATTTACCGTTTATTCTTCCAACTAATTCATCTATTTCCCTTTTTAAGCGTTGATATTGCGGAACGTTAGATCTTGATGGTACTGCAAGCATCACCAATCTTACTTTTTCAATGAATTCTGGATGGTTATCAAGAAAATATTCAAAAGCCCTAATTCTATTGGCGATACCTTTTGTATAATCCAGGCGGTCTATACTTAGAATAAGTTTAGCTTCAGGGGTTTCATTGGTATGGTGGTCTAACCTGCGCTGTAACTCGGTGCGTTGCTCTTCGGTATTTTTGAAATGATTTAAAGCGGCGTCTTCAAATTTGTTATAATCTATCCCCATTGGGAAAGAATCTACTTTTACAATTCTCTCGGGCAGGGTGATTTCATTAAAACTTACCTGGTGACGTAAAATTCGACTTACAGAACTTAAAAAATGTCTTTCATAATCGTAGGTATGGAAACCAATTAGATCTGCACCCAGTACTCCTTTTAAAACTTCATCACGCCAGGGCAGGGTTCTAAAAACCTCATAAGAAGGAAATGGGATATGATTAAAAAAACCAATAATGGCTTCCGGCTGTTGTTCCCTAATCATGTTTGGCACTAAAAGTAATTGATAATCGTGTACCCAAATGTGATCGCCATCTTCATAATGTTTTAGAACTTCTTCGGCATATTTTTTATTTACGCTTTTATAAATTTCCCAGTGATCTTTATCGGCTTCGGTATATTCCATAAAATAATGGAAAAGTGGCCAAATGGTACGATTACTAAACCCATAATAAAATCCTTCAATTTCTTCTTCGCTAAGATTTACAGCAACACAATCTTCTTTTCTGGCTTTTTCCTTAACATCTTCTAAAAGATTTTCCGGAATTTCCTCTTCGGTAAGTCCGCTCCAACCAATCCAAATACTATCACCATCCTTATGGAATGATTTTAAGCCTGTTGCGAGGCCACCTACACTTGGTGTGACCTCCAGGTTATTCTCTTCAAGGTTAATTTGTAATGGTAATCGGTTGGAAATTATTATTGTCTTACTCATAATTATATGTGAATGCTGTTGTTGCGAAATTGATTTTTATTAAATTTCCGAAAATCATTTTACACGACAAGTCTTTTTAAAGAATTTTAAGAGTATATGGAGAATTTAGATTACGGAATTATAGGGAATTGCAAGAGTGCTGCGCTAATATCAAAAACAGGTTCGTTAGAATGGTGTTGTTTGCCAAATTTTGCTTCGTCTGCAGTTTTTGCAAAACTACTGGACGAGAAAAAAGGAGGAAGTTTTGAAATTATAGTAGACGATTCTTATAAAATTACCCAGGAATATCTTTGGGAAACCAATATTCTAAATACTGAATTTAGTGATGGTGAAAATTCTTTTCAGGTTATAGACTTTATGCCCCGTTATCCCCGGGAAGATGGTTCTTTTTACGCCCCGCCAGATGTAATAAGGTTTATTAGATTAATTAACGGAAAGCCCAAGTTTAAAGTAAAATATGATCCTCGTTTAGATTTTGCCCGGGAAAAAACCTACAATGAATTTAAAGGAAATTATATTAAAAGTTTTACCAAAGAAGGTAAATACGATTCTCTTTTTCTCTATTCCAGTTTTGATTTGAATGATGTTCTGGAAGGTAAAGAACTTGAATTAACCGGAAACGCATATTTTTTGCTCGGTTATCACGAAAAGCTTATTACCCAATCTTTAGATCGCTCTTATTTAAAATTTCAACGGACCAAGACCTATTGGATGAATTGGAGCGCCAAGACTACCCGCTATACGCATTACGAAAATGAAATAATGCGTAGCGCTTTGGTTTTAAAATGTCTTAGTTACAAAAAATCTGGTGCGGTTTTAGCCGCAGCCACCACTTCTTTGCCCGAAACCATTGGCGAAGAACGCAACTGGGATTATCGTTTTTGTTGGATTCGTGATGCTTCTATGGTAATTAAAGTAATGGCAGGCCTTGGCCATATAAAATCGGCTAAAGATTTTCTTCAATTTATTATAGATATTATCCCAGATAAAGATGAGAAAATCCAGATTATGTATGGAATTAACGGTGAGAAGGAGCTTACCGAACATATTTTAGATCACTTATCGGGTTATAAAGATTCTCATCCCGTAAGGACCGGAAATGCTGCTTATATTCAGAAGCAAAATGATATCTACGGAATTTTGATGGAGGTAATCTATCAGCAGTTCAATCAATTTGAAACTTCTTTAGAAAATTCAGAAGAATTATGGACCGTAGTCCGTGGAATAGTGAGTATTGTAGAAGAAAACTGGCAGAAACCCGATAAAGGAATTTGGGAATTACGTACCGAAGACAGGCATTTTGTATTTTCTAAACTCCTTTGCTGGGTAGCGATAGACAGAGCGATAAAGATTGGAGAAGTTTTAAGAATGGGTATTAACGATACACATTGGAAGTCTTTACGTGCCGAAATTTATAATGATATTTATAATAACGGCTGGAACGAAGAAGTACAGGCATATACCCAATATTATGGGTCTAAAGATTTAGATGCTTCAACTTTATTAATGGAGCAATATGGGTTTATTGAAGCGAAAGACCCTCGTTTTGTGAGTACGGTCCACGCCACTGAAAGGGAATTGTGTAAAGATGGGTTAATGTACAGGTATAAGAATAAAGACGATTTTGGGGAACCAACTTCATCATTTACCATTTGTACCTTCTGGTTAATTGATAGTCTTTTCAAGATAGGAGAGAGGAAAAAAGCAAAACAAATGTTTGACCAGTTGTTATCTTACAGTAATCACCTGGGATTGTTTAGTGAAGATATAGATTTTGAAACCAAAAGGTTGCTGGGTAATTTCCCACAAGCCTATTCGCATTTAGCCTTAATAGAAACCGCTGCCAATTTTAGTTTGGGCACAACTTCTGAAGAAACCTGGCTTAGCGAGTTTTAGGATTTTGAACTTGTTTGTCATCTTCTTTATTAATTTGCACGCGACTTTTAGGGAGGCTCTCGGGATAATTTTCTTTTAGAAAATCTATGAGTTTCTCCCTAATAAATACGCGTAAATCGAATGCGGTTGGAGAATCTTTGGCACTTACCAAGATTCTTATTTCCATAGACCTATCGGTAGCATCAGTTACCTGTACTACTTTAGCTTGTTTATCCCAAAGCGGGGTTGTTTCCAGTAACCTATCCAGTTCTTCTCTAATTTTTTCAACAGGAACGGTATAATCTGTATACAAGAACACGGTTCCTAATAAATCGGCCGAATTTTTAGTCCAGTTTTGAAAAGGGGTTTCAATAAAATAAGTAGAAGGCACTACCAATCTCCTTTTGTCCCAAACTTTAATCACCACGTAAGTGAGTGTGATTTCTTCAATCCAACCCCATTCGCCTTCAACAATTACGGCATCCTGCAGCCTTATTGGTTGAGTAAAAGCAATTTGAATTCCCGCAAGTAAGGTTCCAATAGCTTTTTGTGCAGAAAAACCTATAATAATCCCTGCAATTCCTGCTGAAGTTAATACACTTAGCCCAACCGAGCGTATGCTTTCAAAACTCATCAGGGCAATTCCTATGGCCAGAATAACGATAATAAAAATGATAATATTTTCAAGGATATTAAACTGAGTATAAATTTTCCTCGCCTTTAAATTATCAGATGTGTTTACGTCATAACGTTTCAGCATTCGGTTTTTAAGAATTTTTAGCGTCAGAATAATTAACCACGTAGCACTTAGAATTATCCCCAGCGTGCTTATGGGCTGAAGAAGTTCATAGGTATATTCAAATCTAAAAATCTTACTTAGCAGGGCAATTTTTAAAATTAAAGCAGCCAGGAAGATTAATAATGGGATCCAAACCCTTTGGGCAAAATTTACAGGAAGAATATTTCGAGGATCTTTGCCTATTTTCTTCAGAATATAAAACGCTATTAAGAAGCAAACAAGCAGGCTAATTACACCCGCAAGAATATATCTAAACGTTAAAGGGTCTAAGCTCATAAGTAATTATTTATTGGCTTTTTTAGAATCTTCGGCTTTAAAATGAGGTTTTTTTAATTCAACGCGTGACCTGCTAAAGTATATGCCTTCTTCCAATTCTTTAATATAGGCTACCATTTCTTCCCTTAATTTACAATGAAGATCCCAGGCAATAGTGGCGGTACTGGCACTGCAAATAGCTCTAACTTTTAGTGATTTTTCTGTCATTTCGGTAACCTGTAGCATCGGTGGATGTTCTTCGTCCCAATCTTCAGAGTTTTCGACTAATTCTTTAAATTTTGTTCTTAATTTATCTACATCTACACGATAATCTACATAAAATTCAATTTCATTTATAGAATGTGGGCTGGTAATTGAAAGGTTTTCAAAAGTATCAGAAATTACTGTCTGCAAAGGAACAATTAGTCTTCTAAGATCCCAGGTTCTCACTATCATATAAGTAAACCTAATATCTTCAACATAACCCCAACGGTCATTTATAATCACAGTATCACCAATTCTTGCCGGTTTGGTGAGCGCTATTTGAATTCCTGCAATAATATTTCCTAATGTACTTTGTGCTGCTATACCTAAAATTATGGTGGCCAATCCTGCTGAAGCCAGCATAGAAATCCCCAGTTTCTCTAAAGATCTAAATTGGGAAAGAATAATTGCTGTACCCACAATTACCACGGTGAAGGTTAAAATTCTTCTGGCAACAGATAAATAGGTGAAAAGCTGCCGGGATTCATGACTATTTTCAGAGGTAACATCGCCTATTTTATTTTCGGCAACATAACGCATTGCAAAATCCAGAATACGCATAAAAAACCAGGTTATTGCAGCTATCACAACGGCGAGTAAAATGGCGTAAATCGTACTCGAAAAGGCACCAGAATAAGAAATTAAATTGTTAAGAGTGATATAGAAAAACAAAACGCCGGTTGCCAGGGCCGCCGGAACCCCTAATCGCTTAGATAAAGCCAGAATGATTGGCCTGTTAAATGATTTAGCAATTTTTCTAATTAATAGAATAACCACTCTTCCTAAAAGATAGGATACAATTAATAACAAGATGGTTACAACCGGTTTCCATAGTGGCACGGTTCCAATTTGGGCCTGGGACCAGGTTGGCATATGCCGGTCTAAAAAGGTGGGACCGTAAACCTTGTAAAGCTCTTCTGTATTTTCTACGGTATTTGCTGAAATTAACCAAAAAGCCCCATATTCCTGATATTTTACTCTTTGCAGCCTAAAAATTATATCACGGTCTTCTATGGTTGTTTCACCAAAAACCACACTTCTTCTGGCCGTTCCCGCTACCGCCTGGTTGGTGGTGGTTCTAATATCTACCTGCCCATCGGGCCGGTCGGGTAATCCGTGCCAGTCTATAGCAACCCTCTGATCCATCACAAAATAAAGCTTCTGGGCAATATCAACCGCTTCCTTGTCGGTTATAGAATTAGGCATTAAATTAAGGTTTAGAGCATAAGCAGCATCTTTAAAATTTTTATTTCTGCAACTAATTATAAAATGCTCTAAGGTGGCCTGTGGAGTTTGTAAATTAAACTTGTTAGGAGGGAACCCCAGCGGATTATTTAACCTGGTTAAGGAATAATAAGCTTCATTATAATCTTTTAAACTATTAGGCAAATAATTAGAATCAGTAGAATCTGCTATTTTATCCTGGGAAGGAAGTTCATCTTTTGTGCTAGTGGAATCTTGCTGATAAGCAAAAACTGAAGCCTGCGTCAACAAAACACAAAACAAACTTAGCATGAGCAATCTTGTACGGTTTATCATACCTAATTTTTGAAAATTATTTGATAAATAATTATTGGAATAATTTTAAAATTAAGGAATAAAAAAAGACCGTCTAAATTTGACGGCCTTTTTACAATAGTTTTAATAGAAATTATTAGAAACAAAATTTATTTTCTGAAGTTAGTTTTTCAGCAATAGTGTTTCTTAATTCTACCACATTTGGCATCCTGTCATATTTAGTGAAACGTTTAAGTCCCATAAGCATCATTCGTTGCTCATCACCTTCAGCAAAAGAAGCAATTCCTTCCTTGGCTTTTTGGTTAACGATGTCTACAGCGTGGTATAAATACAATTTTGCCATAGCAATTTGTTCTTTCTGCGAGTCTTCACCAAAACGATTTACATTCTTTTCGGCTCTTAAAATTGCAGATTCAGCCATATAAGCTTCAATTAATATATCTGAAGCGGCTAATAACAGTTGCTGGTGTTCCTCCAGGTCCTGGCCAAATTTTTGAACTGCGCTTCCGGCTACCATTAAGAACACTTTTTTCAGTTTCTTAATCATGTCCTTTTCTTCAGCGAATAATTCGTTGAAATCTGGCTTGTCCATAGAGGGAATTCCTGTAAGTTCTTCACCTACAGCCTGTGCAGGTCCTAAAAGATCTACGTGGCCTTTCATTGCCTTTTTAATCAACATTCCAACAGCCAACATTCGGTTAATTTCGTTGGTTCCTTCGTATATTCTGGCAATTCTGGCATCTCTCCAGGCAGATTCCATAGGAGTATCTGCTGAAAAGCCCATACCGCCTAAGACCTGTATGCCTTCATCACTACAATTCTGAACATCTTCAGAACAAGCAACTTTTAGAATAGAACATTCTATTGCATATTCCTCGAAAGTCTTTAATTCAGCATCTGAATGCGATTCTCCAGCTTCTAAACGAAGATTAATTCGGTCTTCAATATTTTTAGCAGCGCGGTAACTTGCAGCTTCTCCAACCCAGGCCGAAGTAGCCATTTCGGCAAGTTTAGATTTTATAGCACCAAATTTTGCAATTGGGGTTTTAAACTGAACTCTATCATTCGCATATTTCACTGCAACATCTGTTACTCTACGCTGTGCTTCTAAAGAAGCTGCGGCAAGTTTAATTCGCCCAACGTTTAAAGCATTCATCGCGATCTTAAATCCGTTTCCTCTTTCTGAAAGCATATTTTCAGCAGGTACCACAGTATCGTTAAAGAATACCTGGCGGGTAGAGGAGGCGTGGATGCCCAATTTCTTCTCTTCTTCACCAAAAGTAATCCCATTCGGATTCTCTTTATCGTATTCTACAATGAAACCGGTGATATTTTTATCATCCTGAATACGTGCAAAAACGATAAAAACACTTGCAAATCCCGCATTGGAGATCCACATTTTTTGTCCGTTTATTTTATAGCTCTTTCCATCATCGGTAAGCTCAGCTTTTGTTTTCCCTGAATTGGCGTCACTTCCCGCTCCTGGCTCGGTAAGACAATATGCGCCAAACCATTCTCCCGTAGCTAACTTCGGAATATATTTTTTACGCTGATCTTCATTCCCGTAAAGTAAGATTGGCAAAGTTCCAATTCCCGTGTGTGCACCAAAAGCGGTTGCGATAGATCCGGTTGCTCCTGAAATATAATCGCAAACCAACATTGTTGAAACAAAGCCCATTCCGAGGCCATCGTATTCCTCGGGTACAGCAACTCCTAAAAAGCCAAGTTCTCCGGCTTTGCCCATTACCTCTTCTGTAAGCGCGTAATTTTTCTTTTCAAATTCTTCTTTTTTCGGCCAGATTTCTCTGTCTACAAACTCCTTAACCGAATCACGCATCATTTTTTGCTCCTCTGTAAAATCTTCTGGAGTAAATACATCTTCTGCTTTGGTTTCCTTTACCAGGAACTGCCCACCGCGTAGAAGTTCTTTTTTATTTTCTGTTGTTTCCATGCTATTATTTTGAATTTTGAATTATAAATTTTAAATGCTCTAGCTTTTTATAATTCAGTGTTGTTAATATTTTTTTGAGCTGTAATAATGATTTTAGTTATGATGTTTATTATATGTGTGATTTCATTTAAATGATTTGAAACTTCAATTTTTGTTATTTCTGAATCTTCTAAAAGTCGCAGCCAGTACTTAGTTTCTCTCGCTTCCTTAGAAGCGATTGACATTTTACTTATAAAATCTCGCTTTGATTGTGCCGCAGTTGCTTCTTCTACATTCGCACCAATACTTGTTGCAGATTTTAATAATTGCCTGGAAATTATAAACTCTCTTTCCTCTTGAAGTTTTTTGAAAAGCGAGATAATATCAAGAGAAAACTTAAAGGTTTTGTCTACTATGATGTTCTCACTTTTCAATCTTATTCATTTAAAATTCAACATACATCATTTAAAATACTTCATAAACCCCAGCAGCTCCCTGTCCGGTTCCTACGCACATGGTAACCATGGCGTATTTATCTTTAAGGTTGCGTTTACGCATTTCATCAAAGATTTGCACCGAAAGTTTTGCTCCTGTACAACCCAGTGGGTGTCCCATAGAGATTGCGCCTCCATTTGGATTTACAGTTTCTGGATTTAAACCAAGTTCCCTGATTACCGCTAAAGATTGTGACGCGAAAGCTTCATTTAATTCTATAAGCTGCATATCATTCTGCTTTAATCCAGCTTGTTTTAAAGCTTTTGGAATAGCATGAACCGGCCCAATTCCCATAATTCTAGGATCTACACCTACAGGCGCATAACTCACCATCCTGGCAATTGGTTCAAGATTAAATTCTTTCACCATTTCCTCACTCATCACCATTACAAAAGCGGCGCCATCACTCATTTGTGATGAGTTGCCTGCTGTTACACTTCCGCCTTCAGCAAAAACTGATCTTAGTTTCCCTAAAACTTGTTTAGAGGTATCGGCACGCGGACCTTCGTCTTTATTTACCGTATAAGTTTTGGTTTGCTTTTTACCGTCTTTCCCTACAAAAGTTTCTTCAACATCTATAGGTACAATCTGGTCCTGAAAGCGATCTTCTTCCTGAGCTTTCAAAGCTTTTTGATGGGAATTAAAAGCAAATTCATCCTGGTCTTCCCGGGAAACTTTATACTTCTCGGCTACGGCTTCAGCAGTAAGTCCCATTCCCCAGTAATAATCTTCATTGCCTTCCTTAGCAGTTTTGTAATTAGGAACTGGTTTGTAACCTCCCATTGGAATATAGCTCATGCTTTCAGCTCCACCGGCGATAATACAATCGGCCATTCCGCTTTGGATTTTAGCCGAAGCAATCGCGATAGTTTCGAGTCCGGAAGCACAATAACGGTTAACCGTCATTCCGGGAACCTTATCGGTGTCTAGACTCATTAATGAGATTAAACGCCCAACGTTAAGGCCTTGCTCTGCTTCTGGCATCGCATTCCCAACAATTACATCATCGATCCTGGTTTTATCAAAATCGGGTAATTGCTTCATCATATATTCTATGGTTTCTGCAGCCAGATCATCTGGGCGCTTAAACCTGAACACCCCACGGGGAGCTTTCCCCACGGCCGTTCTGTATGCTTTTACTATGTATGCTGTTTTGTTCATTATTCTAAATTTTGAATTTTAAATTTCGAATGATTATTCATTCAAAATTCAACATTTATAATTCTTAATTTCTTAGTGGTTTCCCTTTCTTCAACATATGCTGAAGTCTTTCCAGGGTTTTGCGTTCTCCTGTTAGCGATAGGAAAGCCTCTCTTTCCAGGTCTAACAAGTATTGTTCGCTTACCATTTGTGGTTCAGATAGATCGCCACCGGCCATTACATAAGCCAGTTTGTTAGCGATTTTCTTATCGTGGTCGCTAATATATTTTCCAGCGTTCATTTGATCGGTTCCTACTAAGAAAGCTCCTAAAGCTTGTTTCCCAAGCACTTTTATATCGGTACGGTGAATTGGTTTTGTATATCCATTCTCGGCCATCAACAAAGCGTGTTTCTTGGCGATTGTTAATTGGCGTTCCTGATTCACCACTACGATATCTTTTCCTTTTTGAAGAATATTTAAATCGAAAGCTTCGTGGGCCGAAGTGGAAACTTTTGCCATCCCTATAGTTAGGAAATGTTCTCTTAATCGGTTTAATTCTACATCATCTTTTTCAAAAGTATCTGCGGCACGAACGGTCATTTCTTTAGAACCACCTCCGCCGGGAATTACCCCAACGCCAAATTCAACCAAACCAATATAAGTTTCGGCTGCTGCCACAACTTTATCGGCGTGTAGTGAAAGCTCACATCCGCCACCAAGTGTCATCGAATGTGGCGCAGCTACCGTAGGAATAGAGGAGTAGCGCATACGCATCATCGTATCCTGGAAATATTTAATCGCCATATTAAGCTCTTCATATTCCTGCTCTACGGCCATCATAAAGATCATCCCAATGTTTGCACCTACAGAAAAGTTCTTTCCGTTATTCGCAATTATTAATCCCTGGTAATCTTTTTCGGCCATATCTATGGCTTTATTGATGCCGTCTAGAACATCACCACCAATGGCGTTCATTTTACTGCGGAATTCTACATTCAATATTCCATCGCCAAGATCTTCAACTACAACCCCGCTGTTGCTGAACACTTCTTTTGATTCGCGAATGTTATCTAAAATGATAAACGCATCCTGACCAGGAATTTTTGTATAATCTTTTTTCTGAATATCGTAATAATAGGTATTACCTTCTTTTACTGTGTAAAAAGAATCTTTACCGTTCTCCAGCATCTCATTTACCCAGGCCGCCGGCTCTTTACCTTCGGCCTTCATCATCTCAACACCTTTCTTTACTCCAAGAGCATCCCACATTTGGAATGGGCCGTGCTCCCAACCAAATCCGGCTTTTACACCATCATCGATTTTATAAAGTTCGTCTGAAATTTCTGGAATTCGGTTAGAAACATAAGCGAATAATGCCGCAAAGTTTTTACGGTAGAATTTACCTGCTTTTCCTTTATCACCTACTAAAACTTCATAGCGGTCTTCAAGTTTATCTATAGTTTTGGTTTGTTCCAACACATCGAATTTCGCGCTTTTTCTATCGCGATATTCCATTTTATCTAAGTCTAAAGACTTGATTTCACTGGAGCCATCTTCTTTCTTTACTTTTTTATAAAAACCGGTATTATTGGTTTTGCTACCCAGCCATTCGTTATCCATCATTGTTTGGATAAAATCTGGTAACGCAAAAAGATCGTTCGCCTCATCGTTTGGCACACCTTTATGAAGCCCGTTGGCTACGTGTACCAAAGTATCTAAACCAACTACATCTACCGTACGGAAAGTAGCCGATTTTTGACGACCAATAACCGGCCCGGTAAGTTTGTCTAATTCCTCTATGGTCATATCCATATCTTTAACCATATGGAAAAGGCTCATAATGCTGAAAATACCAATTCTGTTTCCAATAAAAGCCGGAGTGTCTTTAGCTAATACCGATTTCTTACCAAGGTATTTTTCGCCATATTCGTTTAGGAAATCCAGAACTTCCGGTTTTGTATCTGGTCCCGGTATAATTTCAAATAATTTCAGGTAACGCGGTGGGTTAAAGAAGTGCGTTCCGCAGAAATGTTGCTGAAAATCTTCGCTTCGTCCTTCATTCATTTGCTGAATAGGAATTCCCGAAGTATTTGAAGTTATAAGTGTTCCTTTTTTGCGATGTTTTTCCAGTTTTTCAAACACCTGCTGCTTAATATCCAGGCGTTCTACTACTACCTCAATAATCCAATCAGCTTCAGAAACCTTAGAAATATCATCTTCCATATTTCCGGTTTCTATTCTATTGGCAAAATCTTTATGGTAGATAGGAGAGGGCTTAGATTTTAAAGAAGCTTGCAAAGATTCGTTTACCAGGCGGTCTCTTACTTGTTTGTCTTCTAAAGTGAGACCTTTTTTCTTTTCTTTCTCGTTGAGTTCCCGCGGGACGATATCCAGCAAGAGAACCTCTACGCCAATATTGGCGAAGTGGCAGGCAATACCGCTCCCCATAATTCCGGAGCCGATTACTGCTACTTTGTTAATTCTTCTCTTCATAATTGTTATCTGGTTTTACTATAAGGTTTTCGATTCTAAATAAAACTTTACCGATTTTGAAATCAGTAAGTTCTATTACCTATTTATTTTAATTTAATCTCTTCTTTGTAAATTTTCTTTTCTGAAATAAGATTCAGGATTGTATTGGCCACTTCTATAAAGGTTTTTAGATCTTCTTCTGATACGTTTTCCTTTACAGTATCATCAAAGCGCAACACCACTTTTTTGGAATACTCACGCATTTCCCTTCCAAAATCGGTTAAATATATAAGGACGCTTCGGCCATCTTTTGGATTTTTTTTCCGAAGAATTAATCCTTTGTCTTCCATCGTTTTAAGGATTCTGGATAAGCTTGTAGCTTCCATTCCCATTTTGGGGCCAAGGGAGGTAGAAGGAGTTCCGTTTTCAGGATCTATACTTAATAGTGCAAAACCGGTAGACATAGTACTTCCAGCCTTACCAGCTTCTTCATTATACATTTTGGAGACCGCCATCCAGGTGGCCCTTAATACATAATCAATTGTTTTTTCCTTCATTCTTGAATGTTGATTCTCAAAGTTAAGAAAAATATATTATGCACGCATAATAAAATAGAATAAATAATCAGGGCTTTATATTTATTACCTGAATTTATAAGAATTGCATAAAAAAACCCTTCATTATGAAGGGTTTTAACTTTAGTTTTAAATTATTGA
>Ga0207891_1001157_pt1 | contig 13142 bp, 13 predicted proteins | sample LinPmetageLP50_FD_184061 | JGI IMG/M metagenome (GOLD analysis project Ga0207891, IMG submission 184061) | Marine viral communities from the Pacific Ocean - LP-50 (SPAdes) | ecosystem: Environmental > Aquatic > Marine > Oceanic | place: Pacific Ocean | collected 2011-08-27 | reverse complement strand
TTTTATTATAAAACATTTAAAATGTATTTTTGTGGACCTATGGCATTACAGAAAAACGTAAAAATAAAGAACCGTAAAGCAAAGTTTGAGTACGAAATACTCGACACCTATGTTGCTGGTATTGTACTTGCAGGCACCGAAATCAAGGCAATTAGAGAAGGTAAAGCCTCTATTGCAGAAAGTTTTTGTGAATTTAGTGATTCTGACGAATTGTTTGTTATCAATATGACCGTGCAGGAATATTCGCATGCGAGTGCCTTTAGCCATAATCCAAAAAGTGAACGAAAGTTACTTTTGAATAAAAACGAATTAAAAAAATTACACAAGGAAGTTCGTGCTTCTGGTCTCACCATCATCCCTTTACTCCTCTTTACCAATGACCGTGGGCTCGCAAAGTTGAAAATCGCCTTATGCCGTGGAAAACGCGAGTTTGATAAACGAGATGCTATCAAAGACCGGGAAAGCAAGCGTAACCTCAGCAGAATCAAAAAAGCATTTAACAATTAATTTTCAATAAATTTAAATTTTTAGGCAACGTTTCTATGTATATCGTCGTCTTTATAGGTAGATATACAAAAGATGAAAAAAAATTTACTTGCGCTCTTATTATTCTCAGTCTCTTTTTTAAATGCCCAGATCGTCGGTAAAATCACCGATACGAATGGCGAACCGCTGCCCTTTGTTAATATTTATCTAGAAGGAACCTATAATGGAACCACGTCTAATGACGATGGAAATTACAGTTTGAATGCTCAAGAAGCGAAGCAATACCAAGTGATTTTCCAGTTTTTAGGATTTAAAACAGTGACCAAAACCGTTGCACCCAATTCATTCCCTTTTATTCTGAATGTAACGTTGGAGGAAGAATCGGTCAGCTTGGACGAGGTCGTTTTAAACACTTCTGAAGATCCTGCCTACCGCATCATTAGAGAAACCATTGCACAGCGCAAGGAAAATCTAGATAAAATTTCAGAATACCGCGCAGATTTTTATTCCCGTGGAATATGGCGCGTTAAAGATGTACCTGAAAAAGTGTTAGGGCAAGAAGTGGGCGATTTTGATGGTGCCTTAGATTCCACACGCACCGGTATCATCTATCTAAGCGAAACCATTAGCGAGATCGCCTATCAGAAACCAGATGATTTTAAAGAAAAAATTATTGCCAGTAAAGTGAGTGGTGATGATAATGGTTTCAGTTTTAATAGTGCCCGGGATGCTAATTTTTCATTCTACGAAAATACGGTGAGCATCAATACCGCCATCGTCTCCCCTATCGCTAACAATGCGATGAGCTATTATAACTATAAACTGGACGGTGTTTTTTATGAAAAAGATAAACTCATCAATAAAATAAAAGTGACCCCAAAAAGGCCTAATGATCGGATTTGGCAAGGAGCGATTTATATCGTAGAAGATGACTGGCAATTGTACGGCGTGGAACTCACCACAAACGGCCAAGCCATCCAGATCCCTTTTGTAAAAGAATTGGTTTTTAAACAGAACTTTAAATTTGATGCTGAAAAAGACTTTTGGATAAAGATTTCACAAACCATCGATTTTGGTTTCGGTTTTCTAGGATTTAATGGTGATGGAAGATTTATAGCTAATTATAGTAATTACAATTTTGAACCACAATTCGATAAAAAATCATTTACAAACGAAGTACTTTCCTTTGGGGAAGAAGCCAATAAAAAGGACAGCCTTTTCTGGAAGGGTAGCCGTCCCGTGCCACTCACTAATGAAGAATTGGAAGATTATATTAAAAAGGACAGTATTCAAACGCTACGAAAATCAAAATCCTACCTTGATTCCATCGATGCAAAAAATAATAAATTCTCACTTTTAGATCCCATTACTGGATATTCGTACCGCAATAGTTACGATAAGTGGAGCTTAAGTTATAATGGTCCTTTTCCAGGGATTAATTTTAATACAGTGCAAGGCTGGAATGCAGGTGCTGGACTGTCCTATTTTAAATGGTATGATGATAATAGAACCCAATGGCTTAGTGTAAATGCAAATGCCACCTACGGAATTGCAGAGGACAGATTGCGGTTCACCGGAGGTATCACTAAAAACTTTAACCGCATTAATAGGTTACGACTATCATTAAGCGGAGGAAGTGCCGTTACACAATTCAACGCCACAGAGCCCATTTCACCATTAATTAATACCATATCAACCCTGTTTTTTGAACGGAATTACCTCAAAGTCTACGAGCTTAACTACGGTAGGTTTGCATATAGCCAAGAGCTTGTTAATGGACTTCGAGTTTTTGCCTCTTCTGGATATGAGCAACGTAAACCGCTTTTTAATAACACAGATTATGTCACCATACCCAATGATGAAGTACGTTATACCTCAAACAACCCGTTAGCACCTACTGATTTTGATAATGCCGCCATAGTGGAACATGATATTATTAAAACAAGTGTTACTGCCAGAATCACTTTTGGACAGAAATATATGTCGTATCCTGACGGAAAATACAACCTCGGAAATGATAAATATCCCGTGCTCAATCTAACATTCGAAAATGGACTTGGTGCTTCCAACTCCAATTATAATTACAGCCAGTTACGAGGAAGTCTCAATCAAAACTTAACGTTAGGTAATAAAGGGGAATTTAGTTATAACTTAAAAGGCGGTACTTTCTTTAACGCAGATGCGATCTCTTTTGTAGATTTCCAGCACTTTAATGGCAATCAAACCCGCGTGGGAACCACTGGCAACTATACAAATATATTTAACCTCCTGCCTTATTATGAATTGAGTACCAATAAATCCTATTTTGAAGGACATCTGGAGCATGATTTCAAAGGATGGATTTTAGGAAAGATACCAGGTATCAATAAACTTAATTTTAATCTAGTCGCTGGAGCCCATGCCTTAACGATTGATGGTAACAAACCCTATACGGAATTATCTTTAGGGATCGATAATCTTGGAATCGGTAAGTTTCGATTTTTACGATTGGACTATGTCCGTAATTTCTATGAAGGTTCAAGTGAAGGTGCTTTTGTCTTCGGTTTAAAATTTTTAAATTTTATTGAATAGCAATATTCAGAAAATAAAAAATCAGCATAAAAAAACGCCTCAATTTCTTGAGGCGTTTTAAGATATAAAGAAAAACAATTTACATTGCTCCCCATTCTTTTAGTGACTTCATGTTTAAGGCCACATAATCATCATTGCCTGCCTCTTTAGCCAACGCTAATGATTTTTGTGCTGCTTTGATTGCGCCTTTTTTATCACCTGATTTTGCATAGATCAACGACTGTTGTCTTAATTGCCAAAATGCTGGTTCCTTAGTCATTTCCATAGATTTGTCAATCCATATTTTTGCTTTTGCGATATCGTTCCCAGACTCAAGGTTATAAACGGCAGCAGCATAATAATCGTTTGCTGTTGGACCAGTCAACGCTCTTTCTATTGAAGCAGAAACCGTTTTGTCTGTAGGCACCGTAAAAGGCACTCCTACATACGCTTTTTCCCAGATCATACCGATACTAGCCGAGTCGTTAGTAAGGTCATCAAATGACATCGTAAAGGTCTCAACTGGCATTGGCATTGGATATACAGGCACTGTTACTTTTGCAGCAACTTTACTATCATCCCATTCTTGTGGAGCTCCACCGCCAGCATAATCTGTATAAAAATAAACTTCCCAGTTTTTTGCAGTAGGTTTTGTAAGAATAGCATACGAACCTGCTTTTAATTCTTTTCCTCCTACCATTACGTCTTCACTAAAAGTGATCTTGGTTCTAGAATTTGCTCCAGTTCTCCACACCTTATCATAAGGTACAAGATCACCCATAATAGTTCTACCTCTCATAGAAGGTCTAGAATATTCTAAGGTAACATCGGTAAGCCCTACTTTTTGTTCAATTTTCTGAAAAGGACTAGGTGCAGGAGTTTCAATTTGTGCTTGTACTTGGATCGTTACAACAAAAGCAAAAGCCAATAAAAGTATTTTTTTCATGTGTTATGGTTTAAATTATTTAGTCTTTTTGCGAAGTTACAACACATGTTACGCTAATTAGTTAACAAAACCCTAAAAAAGAAGTTTATAGGATTCTATTCCGTTAAGCAAATTTTCACCTATTCGACCCTAATTCAATTATAATCAGTACATATTTTACTGTGTAGTGTTAATGTTTTGTTTAATCATATGGTAAATTTATCAAACAGTTTTAACTTTATAAAAAAACTGAGTGATGTCAAATTTCGTTACATTTTTTAAAAGGCTGTTCCGTTTCAGAAAAGGGAATAAGAATTTGAATGTAGAGTTGTATAGATTGCTTCGTATGAATAGAAAGATCCAATCAAGGAGCTAATCTTTCGTAAAAGCAATAAATGAAAATATATACCCTACACGCAAAGCAATCTTTACCAATATCAAAACAGAAAGCCTGGGACTTTCTTTCAGACCCTAAAAACCTGAAAGTGATCACGCCAGAATATATGGGGTTTCATATCCTATCTGGTGCAGATCGACCTATGTTTGCTGGCCAAATAATTCAATATATTGTTACTCCGGTTTTAGGCATTAAAACGAAATGGGTTACAGAAATCACACATTCGGAAGAAGGTGAATATTTTGTGGACGAACAACGTTTTGGCCCCTACGCTTTATGGCATCACAAACATTTTATCAAAGAAATTGATGGAGGTGTTGAAATGGAAGATATCATTGACTATAAAGTTCCCTTCGGAATTTTAGGACAACTCGTGCATCCGTTTTTGGTAAAACCCAAACTCGATGAAATTTTTGAATACCGAAAAAAGAAGTTAGAAGCACTCTTCGGAAAACTATAACACATGAAAAAGAATATACTCCTCATTGGTGGTTCCTACGGAATTGGTAATGAAATTGCCAATCAATTAAAAGAATCCCACAATGTCCATATCGCTTCCAGGAGCAAGGAAGGTCTCGATAAAAAAATTATGCATCATACTTTTGATGTTTTGGAAGATGATATTTCAGATCTAGAACTCCCTGAACAAATCCACGGACTCGTTTATTGTCCAGGAAGTATTAATTTGAAACCTTTTAAGATGTTATCGCCAGATGCATTTGAAAAAGATATGTCTATTAATTTTATGTCTTTAGTTAAAGTAGTACACGGAGTGCTTCCGAAGTTAAAAAAAGCAGAACAAGCGAGTTTAGTGTTTTTTAGTACTGTTGCCGTGAAGGTGGGAATGCCTTTTCACACTAGCGTTGCAGCTGCAAAAGGAGCTATAGAAGGTTTTTCAAAAGCCTTAGCGGCAGAATACGCGCCTAGTTTTCGCGTAAATGTAATCGCTCCTTCCCTTACCGACACCTCGTTGGCAAAAAAATTATTGTCCAGTGACGATAAAAAAGAAAAAATGGGAGAACGCCACCCATTAAAGAGAATTGGAACCAAAAAAGACATTGCTGCTACAGCCGTATTTTTATTAGAAGATACTTCTTCCTGGATCACAGGTCAAGTTTTAGGAGTCGATGGCGGAATGTCAACATTAAACATACACTAAGGTGGCAGACAAAGTAAACGTTTTTTGGTTTAGAAGAGATTTACGTCTGGATGACAACTTAGGTTTTTATAAGGCATTGCACGGTAAAAATCCCGTCTTACCCATTTTTATATTCGACAAGGAAATACTTGAAGAACTCCCAGAAGATGATGCCAGAGTGACGTTTCTTCATGAAACCTTGCAAAAATTGCGTGATACGCTTCAGGAAGATGGAAGTAGTTTAGCAATATACCACGGAAAGCCGCTTGAGATCTTCCAACAAATTTGTAAAGATTTTGAGGTACAGAATGTTATAACCAACCGTGATTACGAGCCATACGCCAAACAACGCGACGAAGCCGTAAAAGCATTTCTTACTGAAAAAGAAATAGGGTTTTATACCTATAAAGACCAGGTAATATTTGAAAAGGACGAGGTAGTAAAAAGTGATGGCGACCCCTATGTTGTCTACACCCCATATATGAAGACCTGGAAGGATAAATTTGATGCAGATAAACACTTAACCATATACTACACCTCGCAACATTTTGAAAAACTCATCCAACATTCACGTTTACCCAATCTTTCGTTAAGCGATATAGGATTTAAAAAATCTTCTATTGATGTCCCAGATTATGATGTTACGCCTACCACCATTCAGGAGTATGAAAAAACAAGGAACTTTCCGGCTGCTGAAGGTACTTCAAGATTAGGGCCGCATTTAAGGTTTGGTACCGTGAGTATTCGGAAAATGATGAAAAAGGCAATTGCCGAAAAGAACGAAGTTTTCTGGCAGGAGCTCATTTGGAGAGAGTTTTTTATGCAGATTTTGTGGCACTTTCCAGAAACCGTCAATAATGCTTTCAGAAAAAAATACGACCGTATCAATTGGAGAAATAACAAAGAGGAATTCGAAAAGTGGAAAACGGGCACTACAGGGTATCCACTTGTAGATGCTGGCATGCGAGAGCTCAACACCACTGGTTATATGCACAATCGCGTACGCATGTTGGTCGCCAGTTTTTTATGTAAACACCTGCTGATAGACTGGCGTTGGGGAGAAGCATATTTTGCTGAAAAGTTATTGGATTATGAGCAATCAAGCAATGTAGGGAACTGGCAATGGGCTGCGGGAAGCGGTGTGGATGCTGCTCCCTATTTTCGAATTTTTAATCCGACCACCCAAATTGAAAAATTTGATAAAGACAAAAAATATATCAAAACCTATGTCGATGAGTATGACACCGACGCGTATCCTGAAAAAATGGTAGATCACAAAGAGGCTAGAGAAAGATGCCTTACTACCTACAAGGAAGCGGTATCGTAATAATTGTAGGATTTATCTTCACAACAAACTGTTTATCGATAATTTACGTATATTTAACGACATTTGTAAAAGCAAGTAGTCTATAACCCCCAAATTTATAGCTTATGGAAACCTACGAAAACCAATTCGCTAACCGCGATATTACTGTCACGTACGAACCTAAAAAATGCATCCATGCCGAGAAATGTGCTAAAGGACTTTCATCAGTATTTAGGACATCGATTATCCCTTGGATCGACCTTGATGGAGCAGCGACAGAACGAATTGTCTCACAGGTTAAAAAATGCCCTTCTGGCGCGCTCAATTTCTGTTATAACAAGAATTGAGATAGTTGTTAAATAAATTTTAAAAAACGCCATTCTTTAGGAGTGCAAAGACAATTTTTATACTCTTGCACAGTTAAACATATAGCAAACCAATCTTTACTTAAAATGAAGCAATTATTTTTACTCACAATAATTTGCTCTTTGGCCTCCCCCACATTTGCCCAAGAGGATGTTACTGTCGAATCCCCACAACAAAAAACGAATACTTTAGAAGCGCAATTTGAAGACGTGATCGAAGGTTCTAATAATTACCAAGACTATAAGGTGATTAAAAAGAATGAAATCAATCGCCTACGGCAAAATGTACTGGACAGCATTTCTGGTCTAGAGAAAGAAATCAATACGGCCAATGCATCTATGACTGAGCAGCGCGCAACCATCTCTTCCCTAGAAAACAATTTAGGCAGTGTAAAAGAGAACTTGGAAATCTCTAAGAAAAAAGAAGATGGAATAGAATTCTTAGGGGTATTAATGCAAAAAAGCACCTATAATATTATTATGTGGTCCATCATTGGAATCTTACTAGTGGCTCTCATACTTTTTATTTATAGGTTTAAAAATAGCCACGCGGTCACTAAAGAGGCTAAAACTAAATTAGCCGAGACAGAAGCAGAATTTGAAGAACACAGACGTAAAAAATTAGAAGAAGTACAACAGGTTACGCGTAAACTCCAAGACGAGATCAATAAAAGTAGAAAAGCACAGGGGTAGCTTATAAGTTTAAAAAGATGTGTTTTTGGCTGCTCAGAATTCTAATCTAGAAAATTTGAGAGGATTTTCTTATGAAGGCTCGAATTAGGAGTTGTTTATGTATAATCTTGCCAACGTTTTTTGCACATCAGTTTAAAGTTAATCTTCAATCTCAAATAGATATTCAACTGTTACTTTAAAAAAACGAGCCATTTTTATTGCTAATGTAACCGAAGGATTAAACTTATTTTTTTCTATAGCGTGAATAGTCTGCCGTGAAACATTTATTTCTTTTGCTAAACCTGCTTGTGTTAAGTTATGTCTAGCTCTTTCTACTTTTACTAGATTTTTCATAAGTACATCCTTCTTTTGATAAAAAATATTGCTATGTACGACCACAGCAAAGGGAATATAAAATAGTCTAACGTTAATTTTACGTCTTTCGCTACAATATAAATTGTAATAGTCACTAAAAGTCCTATTATAAAGGTAAGCTGAAAAGATTCTAGTCGTAATTTATCAATATAATCATCTTCTATTTTTTCTTTCGAAATCATATAAATCAGTATCGCTATTATTGCAAAAAAATCAATCCCATAGCTTATTGCTCCTCCAGAAAAGGCATTTAAAAGTCTTAATATGCCATTATCATTATTTGATTGAGTTTCTAATTCAAAAGTATTGACTCCTGAAACATTATATTTATTAATTGAATTATTAATAAAGTTTAAACTACCATTTAATAAAGAGGCAATAACAAATAGTGTTAAGCCAAGTTTTTTACACCAATTAGGTAATATTTGTGTCTTCATTTTCTATAATTTTTATATAAATGTATATAAAAATTTACATTTAGTAAAATAAAATAGAATTTATCTTCAATTTTATTAATTGTATATAGTTAAATTTATATAGAGAATTAACAGTAATGGGTTATCACTAAAATCAAAAAAGCCTCGTTTTAAAAATTAAAACGAGGGCTTTTTTATTAATTACTTTTTTACTTAATTACCTTCTACTCTGGTAATCTTAGCACCAATCGCCCTTAGGCGTTCGTCAATATTTTCATATCCTCTATCTATCTGCTCAATATTATGAATAATGCTGGTTCCTTTTGCCGAAAGGGCGGCAATCAATAAAGAAATACCCGCTCTAATATCTGGTGATACCATCGTGGTTGCTTTCAATTGTGATTCAAAATCATGACCGATCACGGTAGCACGGTGTGGATCACATAAAATAATACGCGCACCCATATCGATTAACTTATCTACAAAAAACAGTCTGCTTTCAAACATTTTTTGGTGGATTAACACACTCCCTTTCGCTTGCGTACAAACCACAAGCACAATACTTAAAAGGTCTGGTGTAAATCCAGGCCATGGTGCATCTGAAACGGTTAAGGTAGAACCATCAATATACCCTTGTATCTCGTAATTATCCTGTGACGGTATGTAGATATCATCTCCTTTTCGCTCGAGTGTAATCCCTAGTTTTCTAAACGTATCAGGAATTAATCCTAAATTCTCCCAGCTAACATCTTTAATCGTAATTTCACTTCTTGTCATAGCAGCCAGTCCTATCCAGCTACCTATCTCAATCATATCTGGTAAAATGCGGTGTTTACACCCACCTAGTTTTTTTACACCATCGATAATGAGCATATTAGAACCTACTCCTTTAATGTCGGCTCCCATGGAATTCAACATTTTACAAAGCTGCTGTAAATAAGGCTCACAAGCCGCGTTGTAAATCGTAGTCGTTCCTTTTGCAAGCACTGCCGCCATAACAATATTGGCAGTCCCCGTAACCGAAGCTTGATCCAGCAACATATAAGTACCGGTCAAACCATTAGGTGCATCAACACCATAAAAGCGTTCTTCTTTATTATATCTGAAATCGGCTCCTAATTTAATAAAGCCTTCAAAATGTGTGTCCAGTCTTCTACGACCAATTTTATCACCACCAGGACGCGGAATATACCCTTTACCAAATCTTGCCAATAAAGGCCCAACAATCATAATAGAACCCCGTAGGGAACTTCCTTCTTCTTTAAAGAGTTTTGATTCGAGGTATTCCAGTTTAAGGTCGTCTGCTTTAAAAGCGTACGTCCCTTTGCCGTGTTTTTGAATTTTAACGCCTAGATTCCCTAAAATGCCAATGAGTTTATTGACATCCAGAATGTCCGGAATGTTTTCTATAATTACCTCTTCTGGTGTTAGTAGTACGGCACAGAGTATTTGCAAGGCTTCATTTTTAGCTCCTTGCGGACGGATTTCACCTTTAAGTTTGTGACCGCCTTCAATTTGAAAAGTTCCCATGTGTTATGAGTGAGTTTAGTAGCGTTTACGCCCTCTTGATTTGTAGTTCTTTTTAGCACCACCACCATTACTCGTACTATTGCTGCTAAAACGTTTTTTGTTTTTCAATAGTTTTTCTGCGGCACGTAGGTCTTCATCACTGTTTTTAAGATTGATTTTTCCTTCTGAAAGTTCAAAAAGATGCTTAAAAATCACATCGTCTTCCACCGTGTCTTTGTTCCAATTTAAGAAACATTTCTTCATGTGGTTGGCAATTGTTAAAATAAGACCTTCTTTTTTCTCACCCTCTTCCCAACTGTTGGCCACATCGATCATTCGCTTTATATTATTTCCGTAGAAACGATATTTAGGAAAGTTTTGTGGATATTCTAACGTTTGTGGGCGCTCCATGAGCTCTTCTTTTGAAGGCTTACCATAGGGTGATTCTACGTCGAGTTTAAAATCGCTCATGATGAACAATTGATCCCATAGTTTGTGCTGAAAATCTGCAACATCACGCAAATGAGGATTAAGGTTCCCCATCACTGCAATAATACTCTTTGCAACTTTATTTCTTTTTTCAGGATCTTCTTCGGCAATTGCCTGGTCTACCATTTTCTGAAGATGACGCCCGTATTCTGGTATAATTAAATGAGGGCGTTCTGTATTGTATTCTATATTTTCTATCAAAATATTCTTTAATTTTTAAAAAGGAAAGTATTGTAATTTACTCTTGAAGTCATTGTATGGTTGCAAAATACTAAAATTTATAGAGAAATTACACCCTCTACTTGAGAAACTTCAAGATATTTTTTGATTACGGCATCTGGTGAATCCATCATCACTTTTATAGAAAGACTGGTATAGGTCCCTTTTGAAGAATCGCGTGTTTGGATAACTGCATCCGTTTTGTCAAAAATGGCCTCTATTTCTGCTATCTTCTCGTTACTGGAGGGAACAATAAACTTGTATAAATATTGTGATGGCCACGCTGTATCACTTTCCAATTGTTCTCTTAATCGATTGTAAAAATCTTCTGTTTTTTTATCTTGATCCATAATTTAGGCACTTCTTTTAACTCCTACAAAGATACACTTTCAGTATAAATAAATAGTTACGATATTTGTACACGGTGTTTTTTAAAGCCTCAGCATAGAAAAAAAGCAATATTGAAAACAAAACGCATAGCAATAATTGGTGGCCCAGGTTCTGGCAAGACTACTATTATTAAGCAACTGGAACATCAAGGGTTTATGTGCATGCACGAGATTTCTCGTGAAGTGACCAAAAAAGCACAGGAAGATGGCATTGACCAACTCTTTCTGGAAGATCCGATACTCTTCAGCAAATTACTTTTAGAAGGAAGGTTAAAACAGTTTGAAGAAGCTAAGAATACTGAAGCAGCTATTATTTTTTACGACCGCGGATTACCGGACGTGCCTATCTATATGGATTTTATAAAGGTCGATTATCCCGATTACTTTATCGAAACGTGTAAAAATAATCGATATGACGTTGTTTTTATGCTTCCACCGTGGGAAGAAATATATGAGCAGGACAACGAACGTTATGAATCTTTTGAACAAGCAAAAATACTCTATTCGTTTCTGAAAAAAGGCTATACAAATTATGGCTATACTATTACCGAAGTCCCGATTGGCACTGCTGAAAAACGGACTAATTTCATTTTAAAACAACTCAAGCAACCCTTTTGAAACATCCGCTGGACATCTTAGAGAATTACTGGGGATACACTTCCTTTAGACCGATGCAGGAAGAGATCATCCAGTCAGTCTTAGATGGAAAAGATACCATAGCACTCTTACCTACGGGCGGAGGGAAATCTATCTGCTTTCAAATTCCTGCCGTCGCGCAAGAAGGTATTTGCATTGTAATTTCTCCCTTGGTCGCCCTTATGAACGATCAAGTAAATCAGCTAACAGCAAAAGGAATTAAAGCGCTTTCAATAACAGGAGGTATTAGTTTTACCGAACTACGCACCTTACTGGATAACGCCATGTATGGTAATTATAAATTTTTATACCTGTCTCCAGAGCGCTTGCAACAAGAAGTGGTGCAGAATGCCATTAGAGAAATGGCCGTTAATCTTATTGCTGTGGATGAAGCGCACTGTATTTCGCAATGGGGAAACGATTTTAGACCTTCCTATAAAAACATCACTGTTTTAAGGGAGCTACACCCGCTAGTTCCTTTTATTGCCTTAACCGCTACTGCCACACCAGAGGTTCTTGAGGACACGATAACGCAGCTTAAACTAGAGTTGCCCAATGTATTTAAAGACTCTTTTGTACGCCCTAACCTAGCCTATCGTGTTGTCAAGGAAGATGATAAGCTATATAGAATCGAACAACTTTTAAAGCAAAACACAGGCACAGCAATTGTGTATGTGCGAAGTAGAAAATCTGCCGTAGAAAACAGCAATCATCTTAACAGTTTGGGTATTACCAGCACGTTTTATCATGGAGGTGTTTCTAAGTCCGACAAAGAAAAACGTTTCTCTCAGTGGCAATGCGGTAGGGTTTCAACAATGGTTGCCACCAATGCATTTGGGATGGGCATCGATCAAGCTAATGTACGTTTTGTCATCCATATCCAGTTACCGGAAAGCTTGGAAGGCTATTTTCAAGAAGCGGGCCGCGCTGGTAGGGATGGTGGTTTTGCACAAGCCATTATTCTTTATAACGAATACGATAAAATATTGGTCAAAAAGCAGTTTGTGGATTCGTTAGCCAATCCAACCGATTTAAAGTATTTCTATAAAAAACTGAACACCTATTTTCAAATACCTTATGGTGAAGGCGCTTTCAGCACCCATAGTTTTAATTTTTCTGAATTTTGCCAGGTCTATAAACTCAATACCCTAAAAGCTTATAACGGTCTCAACGCAATGGATCGATTGGGCATTATTCAACTTTCAAAAGAATTTGGACAGAAATCTATTTTGCAGTTTACTGTTTCTACGAATGCATTACTTGTCTATTT
>Ga0207891_1001148_pt1 | contig 13178 bp, 16 predicted proteins | sample LinPmetageLP50_FD_184061 | JGI IMG/M metagenome (GOLD analysis project Ga0207891, IMG submission 184061) | Marine viral communities from the Pacific Ocean - LP-50 (SPAdes) | ecosystem: Environmental > Aquatic > Marine > Oceanic | place: Pacific Ocean | collected 2011-08-27 | reverse complement strand
ATGCAAAACATTATGCCGCTTGGTAAAAGCATAAAAGCCTACGCTGAAGTACAAGTTCGATTTAAAACAGAAGACAATCAAGTACTGCCTACCGCTTCTTTTTTAGCAATGGCCGAAAAACTTGATATGGCAATAGAAATTGATCGCTTAATCATCGACTCTTCTCTTGAAAAGGTTAAAAGCCGTAATTTATCTGAAAAGTTTTTTGGTTTAAACGTAACAGCCTCAAGTGCACACAACGATCAGTTTGTAATTTGGCTAGAGCGCCGATTATTGAAAGATACGCATATTGCATCTAAACTAGTATTTGAGGTTAGCGAGTTTGGTTTACAGCAAAACATCAAAGCTAGTAAGCGCTTTATCGACATGGTTCACCGTGTTGGCGCACGCGTAACTGTTGAACGTTTTGGTGTTGGCTTAACTTCATTTAAGTTTTTCCGCGATTTAAAACCTGATTTTATTAAAATGGATGCAAGTTATACTCGCGGCCTAGAAGATGATAAAAATAATCAGTACTTTATGCGCTTAATGGTCGATTTAGCCCACCGCATTGGTGTTAGCGTATTTGCTGAAGGCGTTGAGAGCCAAGAAGAGAAACACATTATAGAAACGTTGTGTTTAGATGGCGTTCAGGGTTATTACATAGAAAAACCTAAAGACATATAGTCTATTGGAGGCATCATGAAAAGAGTAGTTACCTTTATTATACTTTTTATTATGCCTTTGAGTTTGTACGCAAGCGCCCCGCAAAAAGAATTAGTTTTTAGCACTCACAACTATCCCCCATTTTCATTTGTTGATGAAAGCAATAATGCCACTGGCCCCTTTGTTGATATACTTACCTTAGCGTGTAAACGCCTCAATTATAAATGTGAGTTTATTAGCGTACCAAATCGTCGCTCTAAGCTGATGTTAAAAAACCTGCAAGCTCAAGGAAACTTTCCTATGGGCTGGAATATTGACCGCAACGAATGGCTTTACTTTTCGATTCCGCTTATGAAAATGCAATATGGTTTTTTTCAACCTGAAGGTGCTAAAAAAACCATTAAAAGCCTCAATGATCTACAAAAAATGCAAATTGCTGTTTTTGGCCCTTCAAATGCATCTTTTCAACTAATCAAAATACAGCAACAAATGATTAAAGACGGATTGAGAGAATTTGATATTGTTTTACTCACTGATGCCAATGGTACGGGTGTAAAAATGATAGAAAACAACCGTATAGATGGATATTTTGCCAATACTTTACAAGCGCGCGCTAGGCTAAAACAATTTAACTTACATCATGTTAATTTGGCTTTTTTACAAAGCGAATCTCCCTATTTTATTGGGTTTAATAAAATTCAATTATCTCCTGAACAAATCGCCCTATTTAATAAAGCACTATTAGATTTATACCAAGAACACGATCAATTTAAAGATATTTTAAAGCCGTATAATATTGATCCTATTCTAATTACACCTGAAATCTTAAGTCGCTTTAATATCATTACTGATTGAGTCGTTTATTTGCTTCTCATGTGTTGTTAATCGATAAAGAAAAAAGGATAATACCCACGTTTATTATAGCGTGAGGCACACATGACAGAATATGTCTTGTTATTGATTGGAACCGTTCTGGTTAATAACTTTGTATTAGTACAATTTTTAGGCTTATGTCCGTTTATGGGCGTATCAGGTAAGCTTGATACGGCGATTGGTATGTCTTTGGCAACCACGTTTGTGCTTACCCTTGCCTCTGTAACTAGCTATTTAGTTAATCAATATATTTTAATCCCTCTGGATATCGCCTTTTTACGCACCATGAGCTTTATTTTAGTGATTGCCGTTGTAGTGCAATTTACCGAAATGGTTGTGCGTAAAACCAGCCCTACCCTATATCGTTTATTAGGCATATTTTTACCGCTGATCACCACTAACTGTGCGGTATTAGGTGTGGCTTTATTAAATATCAAAGAAGATCATTCGTTTTTACAATCTGCGGTATATGGTTTTGGTGCTGCGGTTGGTTTTTCTTTAGTGCTTGTATTGTTTGCAGCACTACGAGAGCGTTTAGCAGCTGCTGACGTTCCTACGCCTTTTAAAGGCGCCTCTATTGCAATGATCACTGCAGGCTTAATGTCGATGGCGTTTATGGGTTTTACTGGATTAGTGAAGTTTTAATATGACCTTGTTTTATGCCTTGATAGCGATTGGTTCGCTAGCACTCATTTTTGGACTTATTTTAGGGTTTGCAGCAATTCGCTTTCGCGTTGAAGGTAACCCTATTGTTGAGCAAATTGATACTATTTTGCCGCAAACTCAATGCGGACAATGTGGCTACCCGGGCTGCCGCCCTTACGCCGAAGCCATAGCTAATGGCGATGAAATAAATAAATGCCCACCAGGCGGCGAATCAACCATGAAAAAGCTTGCCGGCTTAATGGGGGTTGATGAAAAACCACTTGCCGGTGGCGAGCAAGCAGAACCTATAAAAACAGTGGCTTATATTCGCGAAGATGAATGTATTGGCTGTACCAAATGTATTCAAGCCTGCCCAGTTGACGCTATTTTAGGCGCAACTCGTCAAATGCATACCGTGTTAATTGATGAATGTACTGGCTGTGATTTATGTGTTGAGCCTTGCCCTGTAGATTGCATTGATATGCTACCTGTAGCCGAAACTAAACAAAACTGGAAATGGCAGCTAGACGCTATTCCTGTTACACAAATAGATTAGAGGTTTGAGTGGACAAGTTACTTGAACAAATAAAAAAAGGCACCGTGTGGGCATTTCCTGGCGGCATACACCCACCACAACAAAAATCACTCTCTAATAGTGCGAGTATCACTCGCCTACCTTTGCCCGATAAACTCATTGTTGCGCTTAAGCAACACATAGGCGCAAACGGTAAGTTACTTGTAGAAAAAGGCCAACACGTCTTAAAAGGCCAACCACTAACAGAGCCTGCTGCTAACTGGTCGGTACCTGTGCATGCGCCAAGCTCTGGTGTGGTTACTGATATTGCACCTATGCCATCAGCACATCCATCGGCCCTGCCTGAACTAAGTGTTATTATTGAACCAGACGGCAAAGACGAATGGGTAGCTCTAAATAAAAATAAAAATCCTGCTGAGCTTAGCCATGATGAGCTTATAAATATTATTCACCAAGCCGGTATTAGCGGTATGGGTGGTGCTGGTTTTCCTACTTATGTAAAAGCAGATACCAAGCAACCTATCGAATTTTTGATTGTAAATGCTGTTGAGTGCGAACCTTATATTACTGCCGATGACGTTTTAATGCGCGAACACGCTAAAGAAGTTATCCAAGGCATTGAAATAATGCAGCAACTTTTAAACCCAACACTGTGCATTGTGGGTATAGAAGATAACAAGCCTGAAGCTATTGCAGCAATGAAGCAAGCAGCTGAGCATAACTCAAAAATTATTATTCAAACGGTGCCAACTATTTATCCATCTGGCGGTGAAAAGCAATTAATTAAATTACTTACTAACCGTGAAGTTCCTAGCATTGGTATTCCTGCCGATATTGGTATTTTAGTGCACAACACGGGTACTTTGTTTGCCGTACAGCAGGCCGTTTATGAAGGCAAACCGCTAATTGAGCGTATAGTTACAGTAACAGGTAACACTATTCATAAACCTGGAAATGTATGGGCACTACTTGGTACTGAAATAAAGCATTTACTTGATTGCCAAGGTTTCTCGCCTGTACCTCAGCAAAGTGTTGTGATGGGCGGCCCAATGATGGGCTTTACGCTACCCACAGTACGTATTGGCATAGTTAAAACCACTAACTGTATTTTAGCGCCTGATCATAAAGAGCTAGCGGAACCCGGCCCTGAAAAAGCCTGTATACGTTGTAGCGCCTGTGCCGATGCCTGCCCTGCTTCTTTATTGCCACAACAATTGCAGTGGTTTGCTAAATCAAAAGAGTACGACAAACTACAAGAGCACAATTTATTTGATTGTATTGAATGTGGTGCTTGTGCATACGTGTGCCCAAGCGAAATCCCTCTTGTACAGTACTACCGTATAGCCAAAGTTGAAATTAAAGAACAACAAGCTGACAAAATTAAAGCCGACAGAGCAAAAGAGCGTTTTGATGCCCGAAAAGAACGTTTAGAGCGTGAGCAAGAAGAACGCCAAAACCGCCATAAACGCAAACCTGCTGCTAAGTCTGCTGACGAAAAGCAAAAAGTAGCTGAGGCACTAGCCCGTGTTAAAAATAAATCAGATAACGGCGATGAAAAATCAGCTGTTGCTGCCGCTATTGCACGCGCTAAAGCTAAAAAGCAAGAAGGCGAAGAACTAGAGCCAGACAACAGCGAAGTAGCAAAAGAGCGCGCACTACGTAAAGAACAAGCGCGTAAATATAAAGAGCAAAAATCGCAAACAGATGAATCGGCCGAGACTGCACCCGTTGATGATAAAAAATCAGCGGTAGCTGCAGCCATTGCTCGCGCTAAAGCTAAAAAAGCAGCACAAGTATTAGATAACGCTGAGCAAACAGTGAGTGAAGAGCCACAAACTGATGCCCCCGTTGATGACAAAAAATCAGCGGTAGCTGCAGCCATTTCTCGCGCTAAAGCTAAAAAAGCAGCACAAGCATTAGATAACGCTGAACAAACAACAAGTGAAGAGCCACAAACTGATGCCCCTGTTGATGACAAAAAGGCAGCAGTAGCGGCGGCCATAGCTCGTGCTAAAGCTAAAAAAGCAGCTAAAGCATTAGAAAACGCTGAGCAAACCGTGAGTGAAGAGCCACAAAGTGATGCCCCTGTTGATGATAAAAAAGCAGCGGTAGCGGCGGCCATAGCTCGTGCTAAAGCTAAAAAAGCAGCTAAAGCATTAGAAGAAGCCGAGCAAGCCACAAGTGAAGAGCCACAAAGCGATACGCCCGTTGATGATAAAAAAGCAGCGGTAGCTGCGGCCATAGCTCGTGCTAAAGCTAAAAAAGCGGCTAAAGCACTAGAAGATACCGAACAAACTCAGCCCCAAGAGCTACAAGTTGATAGCACAGCACCTAAGAGTGCAGAAAGTAATACCGATGACTCATCAGATCTTATTAACGCAGATAAACCTAAATCAGCCGACGATAAGAAAAAAGCCGCCGTGGCTGCTGCAATTGCGAGAGCAAAAGCTAAAAAGTTACAAAAAGAAGGAAATAATCAGTCATGAAATTAACCATGGCCAGTTCGCCGCATAATCACAGCCATAAATCGTTAACGCGATTAATGCTTAGCGTTATTGCTGCGTGTATTCCTGGGCTAATTGCTCAAGTTTTCTTTTTTGGAACAGGTGTCCTTATTCAACTGGTACTAGCGCTTGTTGTTGTAAGCGTATTTGAAGCTGCAATAATGCTAATACGAAAGCGCCCTGTTTGGCCTGCATTAAGTGATGGCAGTGCGTGGCTTACTGCCGTGTTATTGGCATTGAGTATCCCTCCACTTGCCCCTTGGTGGATAATCGTTATTGGCTGTTTATTTTCTATTGTTATAGTTAAACAGCTTTATGGCGGCCTCGGGTTTAACTTATTCAATCCAGCAATGGCGGCTTATGTACTGCTTTTAGTTTCGTTTCCGGTACAAATGACCGCATGGTTGCCTGTCACTGATTTAATAAATACGCCAATAGGCTTTGCTGATCAGCTAAGGCTAATATTTACCGATTTTACGGCCTCTGGGTTTAGCCTAGATCAAGTACGCGCAGGGGTTGATGGCCTAACAATGGCAACACCACTGGATACTGTTAAAACAGACATAGCCCACGGTTTAACCGTTACCGAGAGCATGCAAAAGCCAATATTTAACGAATGGGCTGGCCTTGGTTGGGCATGGGTTAATTTAGGCTATTTAGTGGGTGGTTTATACTTACTAAAAGCAAAAATAATTAACTGGCATATTCCTGTCAGTTTTATCGCAACTTTAGCTGTATGTAGTGCTATTGGATATATCGCATCACCTGGTACAGAGCCGGGCACCCTATTTCACTTATTAAGTGGTGCCACTATGATGGGAGCCTTTTTTATAGCGACCGATCCGGTATCTGCAGCAACAACTAACAAAGGGCGCTTAATTTATGGCGCACTAATTGGCTTACTAATTTATTTAATTCGTACCTTTGGTGGTTTTCCTGATGCTATCGCATTTAGCGTATTACTGATTAATATTGCAGTCCCGCTAATAGACTACTACACACAGCCACGTACTTATGGCCATGGAGCAGTAAAATGATCATTTCGTCAATGGCTAAAAATGGTGCTATTTTAACTGCGTTTGCGTTAGCAACAACGGGCTTAGTTGCCTCTATCAACGCGCTTACTGCCGATAAAATTGCAGAGCAAGAACAACTGCAACTTACTGCGCAGCTACAAGAAGTGCTCGACCCAAAATCGTACGACAATCAATTATCACAAGATTGCGTAATTATTACTGACGAAAAACTAGGCCCACACGCAAACCAAGTAATTTACCGTGCTCGTAAAAACAATAAACCAGTCGCTGTTGTTATTAGGCATGTTACGCCAAACGGCTACAGTGGCGATATTAACTTATTAACAGCTGTATTGAGTGATGGCACTATTGCTGGCGTGCGTACGACTAAACACGAAGAAACTCCTGGTTTAGGCGACAAAGTAGAAGTTAAAAAATCAATTTGGATCACAACATTTAAAAGCTTAACGGTTGAAGGCGAAGAAGACGCTCGCTGGGCTGTTAAAAAAGATGGCGGCCAGTTTGATCAATTTACAGGCGCGACCATAACACCACGTGCTGTTGTGGGCTCTGTTAAAAATGCCGTATTGTTCGCACAAACTAATTTTGATGATATTTTTGCAGCACCTAATGCCGAATGTATGGAGGTAGCTAAATGAGTGAGTTAAAAACATTATACAAAGAAGGTGTATGGGTAAATAACCCTGCCCTTGTACAGCTTTTAGGTTTATGCCCTTTACTTGCCGTTACCTCAACTGTAACAAATGCCTTAGGTTTAGGCTTAGCAACTTTACTCGTACTAATAGGCTCAAATGTTACCGTATCGATTGTGCGTAACTGGGTGCCAAAAGATATCCGTATACCTGTATTTGTAATGATCATCGCGGGCTTTGTAACAATAGTTCAATTACTTATGAACGCTTATACCTTTGGTTTATATCAATCATTGGGAATTTTTATCCCGTTGATTGTAACTAACTGCGCCATTATTGGCCGCGCCGAAGCATACGCCTCTAAAAATCCTGTTCATTTATCAGCATTTGACGGCTTAATGATGGGCTTAGGCTTTATGGCTGTATTGTTAGTGTTAGGAGCTATGCGCGAATTAATTGGCCAAGGTACACTGTTTGACGGAGCCGATTTATTACTTGGCCCATGGGCACAGAGCATGCGCATAGAAGTATTTAATTTTGATAATCAATTTTTACTGGCAATTTTACCACCGGGTGCCTTTTTAGGGCTTGGGCTACTTATTGCTGCAAAAAACGTAATTGACGCACAAATAAAATCAAAACAAGTTGCACCGCCAGAGGCTGAAAAAGGCCCTCGAGCACGTGTTACTAGCTTAACTTAAGGGGAAAACGTATTAGAGCAACAATTAGCACTAATACGTTTTAAGTTGCATGAATAAAGAAAAACGTCACCAAATACTGTCGCGCCTGCGCGACGATAACCCGCACCCAGTTACAGAGCTTGAATATTCAAGCCCGTTTGAGTTACTCGTAGCAGTAACACTCTCAGCACAAGCAACTGATGTAGGCGTTAATAAAGCCACTCGAAAGTTGTTCCCTGTTGCTAATACACCACAAGCCATTTTAGATTTAGGTCACGATACACTGCGTGATTATATAAAAACCATCGGCTTATTTAACTCTAAAGCTGCCAACGTGTACAAAATGTGCCAAATATTGGTAGATGAACATAACAGCATCGTGCCAGAAAATCGTGAAGCCCTAGAAGCCCTACCAGGCGTTGGCCGTAAAACCGCTAATGTTGTACTCAACACAGCCTTTGGCTGGCCTGTAATAGCCGTGGATACACATATATTTCGTGTATCTAACCGTACCAAGCTTGCCATGGGTAAAGATGTTGTCGCTGTAGAACAAAAGCTTGAAAAGGTTGTACCAAAAGAATTTAAAGTAGACGTTCACCATTGGCTAATACTACACGGGCGCTACACCTGCGTAGCACGTAAACCTAAATGTGGCAGCTGTATTATTGAAGACTTGTGTGAGTTTAAAGATAAAACAGAGTAACTATAGGCAGCCTTGAGCGATAACCAGACATTCAGGTGGGTTGTAATTGTCTTCGTAATAATAAAAGAATACTTTCCCTTTTTCACATGTTTAAATAAGCATAATACTTATAACTGGTAATAACTTACACTATTTGCTATTAATATAAGTTCACAAAATAAGGATGTCTTCGCGCTAAAATAGGGAGGTGTCCTCTGATAAAGTTGTTATACATTTAGAAGGAGGTGTAGTGATCCGTGCTCTTAAAATTTTAATTTTTGGACTATTTAGTGGACCAATTCTAGCCGAATTAACCGGTTTCATATCCCCTTTTGTCATGTTACAAAATGAAGAATTAGGTTATCAATTCCAAGATTCAGCTTATTACATCGGAGCATTTTCAAGTGTGTTTTTTTCAGTAGCATTGCTGTTCGCTGCTTTTAACACGTCAAAGATTTCCTATAAAATTGGGAGCTCTGTTATAGCTTTACTTTACATAATTTCCTCGTGTTATGTTTTTCTCGACAGTGAGAGCCGAATGTAAACGATAATCTATGGCTTAAATTATTTGTGCAGTGTGGCTAGTTTAACTTTAGGGGCCTTTATCGCCTTACACTGTTTTAAAAACACAACTCACTCTGTATATAAACATGCATAACAACTTAATAAGCTCGCTCACTACGTTCACAGGGACGCATACACGCAGGGCGGCTTTGGTGTTTGCGCTCGTTATTGAAAAGTTATACGCTAGGAGTTTGAATGAAATTTAACCAGGTTACCTTACCAGTAAAAGATATGGATGTTGCTGCTAACTTTTATCTAAAACTCGGCTTCACTCAAATTGTCGATCCGCCCCATTACACAAGTTTTCTTTCCCAGATGGGAATTCTACTTTTTCCTTACCACTCGAATCCAGTGAATTTGAAAACAGTTCTGTGATTTACTTCGAGCATGAAAAACTTGATGAACTGTGTACTGAGTTGACAAAAAAAGGTTTTCAGTTTGAACAACAGCCGACAGAGCAACGGTACCTGTGGAAAGAAGCAATACTTAAAGATCCGCCTGGTAATAAAATCCAACTTTACTGGGCAGGTGAAAACCGCTTAAATTTTCCTTGGAAAGTTGAGAAACGTATATAAAAAGTGACTAAGTTTATGAGCGTCAGCTCAGCACATAACCATCACTCAGTAATGATACCTTCAAAGAAAAATGTACTGTCAAAGCAGTCCTTCAGCGTGATAATTTTTTTAAAAAAGTATCTGTTGTAAAGTTAAGAAAAGCTTTCACTTTAGGTATCTTTGCGCGATGCTTTGGATATAGCACATAAACATCGATATCACTCATACCCCATTTGGGAAGGATGTTGATTAATTCTGCATTGCTGATTGCTTTTTTACACATATAGCTGGGTAAGAGTGCAATACCTTCACCGTCAATAGTCGCCTGCTTTACGACAGAAAAATCATCAACAGCAAGCCTTGGATTTAGCTGAACTATTTCTTTTTTTTCCTTTGATATAAGCTCTACCTTATTATCGCTACCAAGCATACGCATTAACAATAAGTGATGATTACACAGCTCACCAATTTCTTTGGGCTCATTGTTAAGCTTTAAATAGGAAGGGCTTGCATAGAATTTTCTTTGAGCACTTCCTAATCGTTTACCAATTAAACGTGAATCATCTAAGTCACCAATCCGAATTAAAAGATCAAAGCCCTCTTCAATAAGATCAACTTGGTGATTAGCTAAACTTAGTTCTATATTGATATCGGGGTATTTACGTAAAAATGAAGAGATAACCGGTTTGATGATTTGCTGACCTATAGTCACCGATGCGCCAATTCTTATCGTGCCTTTATAACTGTGAAGTATTTCAGAAACGGTAGCATCAGCTAAATCGATTTCCTCACGAATGCGTTTGCAATGTGTTAGAAAGCGTGTACCTACCTCTGTTAAATTTTGTGAGCGTGTTGACCTTTCAAGCAGTGTCACCCCTAATTTTTGCTCCAACCGAGATACCTTGCGACTAACATTAGCTTTAGGTATGCCTAAACGTTTAGCACCAACAGTAAAACTACCAGCCTCAACCACTGCAAGGAAAACTAACAGGTCATCCACATCATAATTCATATAATTTCTAATTGTTGTTGAAAGTGGAATTATCTTATCAAAAAGCCCTTATATATAAAACAGTAAATAGCGCCTATGATTACTTTATTAACTGATATGACAGGAGTATGAAATGCATATACTTTCAAAAAACACCCTCACTTTGGGAGGTTTTGCAGGTTTACGCGAACATCGATTAGTGACAGACACACAGCTTTTTGGGCAACGCAAATCACCTGAAACATCAGAAGGCTTAGGCAATTTTGTTTATTTGGCTGATGCACAGTTTAACCCACATGGTGAAACAGGTATGCATTCGCATATGGAGATTGATGTAATTTCGGTGATGATTGATGGTCAAGTTAGCCACGAAGGATCGTTGGAAAACGGTCAAGGTCTTGAAAAGGGAGATGTGCAGGTGCAGCGGGCTGGTGGAGAGGGCTTTTCGCATAATGAAATCAACCCCGACAGCCAAAGAAATCGAATGATACAACTATGGGCATTGCCTGAAGAGAAGGGCCAACCAGCGGGTTACAAATATTACTCGCCAAAAGCTCAAGGTGTAACACGCATCTATGGGGGGAGCAAAGAGCAGTCCGACACATTCAATAGCTCGACAATTATCGACATCATAAAACTTGATGTCGGCAAAAGCATTCAATTACCAAATGAGTCTTTGGTATACGTAACAGATGGAAGCGCTGAATTTACTGAAGCCAATGACAGACAGGCTGTTCAAGACGGCGACCTAATTCGAAGCATTGATGCTGAAGTAAAAGCAATTACGCCACTTAACATGATAGTCGTACATCAATAATTACAAACCATCAGGAGAAAGAAATGAATAAGTTTACTGAAATGCTAACTATAGATAACGCCGTTTTGGCAATGATAGACCATCAAACAGGCTTATTGGTTAGTTGTAGAGACCAAGATCCGCATTTGATGACACAAAATATCAAGGGGTTGTGTTCATTAGCAAAAACCGTGGGCATGCCATCCATTATTACTGCCAGTATGCCTGATGGACCTAACGGGCCTATCATGACTGAAATTACTGATATTTTAGGCGATGATATAATAGAGCGTGCTGGTGAGATTAATGCATGGAAAAGCCCTGAGTTTAAACAAGCCATTAAAGCCACTGGCCGAAAGAAAATTATCATGGCAGGTATTGTGACTGATGTTTGTTTACTATTTCCAGCCATATCAGCCGTTGCTGAGGGGTACGATGTATATGCCGTTGTTGATGCTTCTGGCACTTGGAATAAAGCTGTAACTGATGCTGCTATGCATCGAATGACACAAGCTGGTGTGAAAGTGGTCACATGGGCATCTGTATTAGCGGAAGTGATGGATGACTGGCGAAGCGAGCATGGCATAGCGCTCGGCGGCGTGTTGGGCGAACATACAAGCTATCGTTGGGTGTATAACAGTTTCCTTCAGGCCAGTGGCCAGAACTAAAACTATTTGGCCGTATGTGAGTACGGCCGTTATTTAAAATTCTTGATAAATGTATTGACTATGAATAATGTAAAAAAACCTAATCAACATATCATAGCGCTGATTTCATTCTTAGCGCTCGTACCTTTGGTTTATTTTATCCCTGATTTTATTGGGCGGTATGTAACAGATAATAAGTTGCTCAACGTTATCGTAGCTGTAGGTATTATTGTGCCATTAATTTCTTATGTTGTTGTACCACTCTCACTAAAATTACTTGATAAGAAGTTAGATTAAGGACCATTTAATTTTAGAAACAGAAATTGTCAAAGTGAACAAACAGACCGCTTACTGCTAACTAAAGCAAGTCAACAAGTTGCTATGAGTGCTATTGGCACGTGCCAGACTCTAACTTCGAGTCTGGCTTAGCTTCAAATTTAAGCATCGATCTGTTCTGATACTTCTAACGCATCATCAACTTCTATTCCCAAGTATCTGACAGTGCTCTCTAGTTTTCTATGGCCAAGTAGAAGCTGACAGGCTCTTAAATCTTTAGTTTTTTTGTAAATTAGTGATGGTTTGGTACGTCTCATTGAATGAGTACCATATTGAGTCTTATCTAACCCAATTGAGGTGACCCAAGAGTCAACTATACGTCCATATTGACGGGTTGAGAGGTGTGCAGAAGAATGAACTCGTGATTTAAACAAGTAATCATAAAAATTGAGACTAAATTGCTCTATGAGCGCCACAATTGAGATCCTTGTATTTCCAGTAATTTCAAATTGAACAGGCATACCAGTTTTTTTTTGAACGACTATTGCCCTTGATTGGATTGTTTTACCATGTGCGATGTCGTTAACTTTTAGTGAAACTAAGTCACATCCTCTTAGTTTGCTATCTATGGCTAGGTTAAATAGTGCTAGATCTCTTATTTTATGAAAAAGTTCTAGTCGTATTCGGATAGCCCATATTTGCTGTAATTTCAGAGGTAACTTTTGTCCTACAAGCTTATTTTTATTCCAAGGCTCTTTAGGCTGATATATTGTTAACTGATGCATTAGTTGTACTCCGGTGTTTATGGAGTTTTAAGCTTAGCCCGCTACAAAAGAATTCGGGTATGAGCGAACAGCGGTCATTGGAAAAGTTAAATTTATTCTAGTGCTTTGAGTAGAAATCTAATTTTGTCCAATAACATTATTAAACGCCGTTTTGGTGTGTTATAAGCTGTTAGTAAGACACGAATATTTCGCATATGGAGTTGCCAATGAATAACGAAACAAATAACCCTCGCATTAAAGAAGATGTTGAGCCAAAAGACCTAATTAAAATGCAAACTGAAGTCGGTTTAATTGAATCAATGCTTCAGTCGAAGACGCTCACAGCTATAGTC
>Ga0207891_1001147_pt1 | contig 13200 bp, 14 predicted proteins | sample LinPmetageLP50_FD_184061 | JGI IMG/M metagenome (GOLD analysis project Ga0207891, IMG submission 184061) | Marine viral communities from the Pacific Ocean - LP-50 (SPAdes) | ecosystem: Environmental > Aquatic > Marine > Oceanic | place: Pacific Ocean | collected 2011-08-27 | reverse complement strand
ATGAACTTTCTAAACAATATCGGGCAGAAATTCCAAAAACCGGGCGTGAAATTGTGGTATATGAATTTGGGGAAAGCAAAAAGAAAATTTTATTGGTGCACGGGTGGAGTGGCCGTGGAACCCAATTAGCCAAAATAGCTGAAACCTTAAAAGCTGAAGGTTTTAGTACCATTAGCTTTGATGCTCCCGCCCACGGTAAAGCTCCCGGCAGGAAAAGTATGATGCTGGATTTTATAGATTCCATTCAGTTTTTAAATGAAAAATATGGTCCATTTGAAGCTGTGATTGGTCATTCACTTGGGGGTATGGCTACGCTTAGAGCTGTAAAAGAAGGGTTGAACACAAAAAAACTGGTAATAATAGGCACCGCCAACAGTATTACCCACATAACCCGTGAATTTGCGCGAAACCTTAAAATGAACCGTAAGGTTGCCGATAAAATGAAAGCTCATTTCGATAAAAAATTTGATATTGATATGGACAGCTATTCAGGAGCAATTTCGGCTAAAGAGGTAAATGTACCTACTCTTGTTGTTCACGATGAGGATGATGTAGATGTAGAAATATCTTCGGCTTACGATATTCACAAGGCATTAGAAAACAGCGAACTTTTTATAACAAAAGGTTTAGGACACCGTCGTATATTGGGCGACTCTAAAGTAATTAACAAAATCACAACGTTCATCGCGGTATAATCTTTGTACTTTTAAAAGAAAAAACCCATCCAGGGTTTTTAGAAATGGCTATTCCCTTAAAATATAATTAGCTATTTAAATTAAAAAAGCAATGAAAAAGATAATACCAATTTTACTCGCCGTCTTTGTGATGAGCTGCCAGGGTAATGCCCAAAAAGAACAGGAGAAAAATCAAAAAGCACAGGAAGAGTTTGAAGTTTCCAAAACTGATAAAGAATGGAAAGCAGAACTAACCGATGCAGAATATAGGGTTTTACGGAAAGCATCTACAGAGCCAGCATTCTCCAGTCCTTTAAATGATATAAAAGAAGCCGGAACTTTTGTTTGCGCTGCCTGCGGAAACGAACTTTACAAAACCGAACATAAATTTATGAGCGGTACGGGCTGGCCAAGTTTTGATCGCCCCATTGAAGGCGGAGTTGCTTATGGAACAGATTCAAAATTAGGTTACCAAAGAAACGAAGTACACTGCGCCCGTTGTGGTGGCCATTTAGGCCATGTTTTTGAGGATGGACCAAAAGAAACCACTGGTAAAAGACATTGCATAAACGGGATTGCAATGGATTTTGAACCAGAAGAAAAATAAGATTTCCGCCTTCGCGGAAAGGACAAAAAATTTATTATGAAAAAGTACAGTATAGAAAAACCCGAAACCGAATGGAAAGAGCAACTCTCTGAAGAGCAATTTCGGGTATTGAGAAAAAAAGGAACAGAAGCACCACATACCGGGAAATACAATATGCATTTTGAAGATGGTGAGTATTTTTGCGCCGGTTGTGGCGAAAAACTTTTTGACAGTGAAGCCAAGTTTGAGAGCGGCTGCGGTTGGCCCAGTTTTGATAAAGCCATAGAAGGTAAAGTAGAATACGTACAGGATAAAACCTTTGGTATGATTAGAACAGAAATTCTATGTGCTAATTGCGGCGGGCATCTTGGCCACGTCTTTGATGATGGACCTACTGAAACCGGACAACGATATTGCGTAAACTCGGCCAGTATAAATTTTAATAAATAACAACCTAACACCTATTATTATGAAAAAATTATTTTCTATTTTATTTATGACCACATTTTTATTCTCCGCCTGTGAAGGAGATCAGGGCCCGCAGGGACCTCCAGGACCTCCCGGTGAAGATGGATTTGGTGGCGCATCTGCAACGATATTCGAAATAAATTCTAACTTTTTTTATGACGAGGGAGCTAATTTATGGACTACTGATCTTTTGGCTTTTAGCGACTTCACTGATGTTGAAGTTCTTGAAACAGATGTTGTTTTAATTTATCGCCTGGACGCTATAGGTCAATTAGATGATGGTAGCGATGTAGATGAATGGAGCATGTTACCTCAGAATTTTTTTACGGAAGATGGAACTATACAATATGTTTTTAACCATACTTTTGTAGATACTGAAATTTTTATTGACGGAAATTATGACCTGGCTGCACTAAGTGATGATTTTACTGAAGGTCAGATTTTTAGGATCGCCATTATTCCGGCTAATTTTTATGAAAATGCGAATTTTGACAGTTCAAATATTGATGCCGTTATGAACGCACTTGATTTAAAAGAAAGTGATGTAAAAAAAGTTGAAGCAATTAAATAAGCCTTCATTTATATTAAGTTTTTATTAGACCTCCCAGGTTTCAAAACCTGGGAGGTCTATTTGTATTCATAAAATACAACATAAATAGAATTCAAAATCTTCACCTTTAATATAGCTGGTATACTCCTTACGAAAACTTTTCAGTTTAAGCGATTATTCCTTAAATTCGCAACTTCACTCGCTAAGCGAGATTTGATTTATTAAGCCTAATAAAAAATTCCGAATATGAGTAAATACGATATCATTGTTTTAGGTAGTGGCCCGGGAGGTTATGTAACCGCCATTAGAGCTTCACAACTAGGTTTTAAAACCGCAATTGTAGAAAAAGAAAGCCTTGGAGGTGTTTGTTTAAACTGGGGATGTATCCCAACTAAAGCCCTTTTAAAGAGTGCCGAGGTTTTTGATTACCTGAAACACGCCGAAGATTACGGATTAAGCCTTGAAAAAGCCGATAAGGATTTTTCAAAAGTCATTAAACGTAGCCGCGACGTGGCTGCAGGAATGAGCAAAGGAGTTCAGTTCCTAATGAAGAAAAATAAAATTGACGTAATTGAAGGCTTCGGAAAATTAAAATCCGGTAAAAAAGTCGCTGTCACAGATAAAGACGATAAAACCAAAGAATACCAGGCCGATAATATTATTGTAGCTACCGGTGCGCGTTCTCGCGAATTACCAAACCTTAAGCAAGACGGTAAAAAAGTAATTGGTTACCGTGAGGCAATGAGCCTGGAAAAACAACCAAAATCTATGATTGTTGTTGGTTCTGGCGCTATTGGGGTTGAGTTTGCTCATTTCTATAATGCTATGGGAACAGATGTTACAGTGGTAGAATTTTTGCCAAATGTAGTTCCTTTAGAAGACGAAGAAATCTCCAAGCAATTTGAGCGTAGTCTCAAAAAAGCGGGAATTAAGGTAATGACCAATTCTTCAGTAGAAAGTGTAGACACATCTGGCAAAACAGTAAAAGCTAAGGTGAAAACCAAAAAAGGCGAAGAAACACTGGAAGCCGATATCGTACTTTCTGCAGTTGGAATTAAAACCAATATTGAAAACATAGGCCTTGAAGATCTTAAGATCAAGACCGATAAAGATAAAATTGTTGTAGACGATTTTTATAAAACCAATGTAGACGGAATTTATGCCATTGGTGATGTAGTTCACGGGCCAGCCCTTGCTCACGTTGCTTCTGCAGAAGGTATTCTTTGTGTAGAAAAGATAAAAGGAATGGATGTAGAACCATTAGACTACGGAAACATTCCCGGATGTACTTATGCTACGCCAGAAATTGCATCGGTCGGTATGACTGAAAAGCAAGCCAAAGAAGCCGGTTACGAACTTAAAGTAGGTAAATTCCCGTTCTCTGCTTCAGGAAAAGCAAAAGCTGCAGGGAAATCTGAAGGGTTCGTAAAAGTAATTTTTGATGCTAAATACGGTGAATGGTTAGGTTGCCATATGATTGGCGCCGGCGTTACCGATATGATCGCGGAAGCAGTTCTGGGACGTAAACTGGAAACTACAGGCCACGAAGTATTAAAAGCAGTTCACCCTCACCCTACAATGAGTGAAGCGGTGATGGAAGCTGTGGCTGCTGCTTACGATGAAGTAATTCATATTTAAGAAGCATATAATTTTAAAAATTAAAATCCCCGAAGCAATATTGTTTCGGGGATTTTTAGTTTTTAACGTCATCCTGAATTTATTTCAGGATCTAATATTTTTAAAGTTTAATTATGTTAGAAGCTGAAACAATCCCAAAGCTTCGGGACAGCTTGAAGAAGTTAAAATGTTAGATTTCTATTTTAACAACAAATCACAATATACAAAACTGGTATCCCAGGATTTCTGATCTTTAGAAAAGCAATTATTATCTGATTCTTCAGCAGGTTTATACGATCTCTCCACCATCTCCCCTTTTTTAAATTTAATTGGTTCGTTAAAGATTGGTCCATCAAAAACAAAGGTGTGAAATTCCCCGGTTTCACCACATGGATCCACGTCTTTTGGGAGATCTTTTAAAAAGCTTTGGTCTAGAATTCTTCCGCAGAAAGATTTATCGAGTTTATCGGTATTTACGCAAACTATAATTGCTTTAAATCCGGTTGTAATAAATTCTTCTAAAAGCTCTTTTGTATCCTGTTTCCAAATCGGAAACACCGCTTGTACCCCTATTTCCTCTAATTGATTTTCACGGTAACGCTTCAGGTCTTCGAGAAAAATATCACCAAAAATACTATGGGTAAATCTTTCATCTAAAAGTTTGTTGGTTTCTATTGTCATTATCTCATTATAATTTTCCATAGAAACTTCACCATTCAATTCTATTTGTTGAAGTGGTAAATCTAAACACGCTGCCTGTTTTTGTAGTAATTCCAGTCGTACGCCGTGCATAGAAATTCGGTTAAATTCAGTATTTACCGTTGTAACTAATTTTTGCACCGAATATTCTCCATCCTGCTTAACCTTATAAAGTGCCAAAGCGGCATCTTTACCACTACTCCAATTTAGATAGGCTTTTTTCATCATTTTTCATTTAAAAAACTTTGAATCGCCAAATCGTATCCCAAAAGTCCAAACCCAAGAATTACCCCTTTAGCGTTAGGAGCTATATAAGATTTATGCCTGAATTCTTCCCGCGAATGGGTGTTGGAAATATGTACTTCTACAACAGGAGTTTGTATGCCTTTAATTGCATCTCCCAATCCCACCGAAGTATGTGTGTAAGCGGCTGCATTTAAAACAATCCCATCAAACTCCTTATCGGTTTCATGAAGTTTGTTGATGAGTTCCCCTTCTATATTACTTTGAAAATAGGAAAGTTCGGTTTTTTGAAATTTAAACTGGAGTTCAGAAAAGTAGGTTTCAAAACTTTTATTTCCGTAGGTATCAGGCTCACGGGTTCCCAAAAGGTTTAGGTTAGGACCGTTTATAATCATTATTTTCATTTTTTACCGGTTAGCTGGTTATACTCGTAAAGGTAAAAAATAAGATATAGTTGATCTATAAAAAACCCTTCAGAAAAAAAGAAGATCCTTTTAGGAAAATTCAATTTTTAAGAAGGGTAATTTCTGGTTGGTTACTTACAGTTACAATCCAAATTCAAGTCCCAGATTTATGGCGCCAAAGCTACCGCCATCTACACTAATTCCGGTATAAGATCCTACCAGACCTATAATTCCAAAATTATAGCCCACTTGCGGCCTATAATAAAAACCACCGTCATTACCATCATTTAAACCTACTGCGTAACCCAAATCGGCTCCAAAAAAGAAACCTCTTGCAAGAGAAATTCTTCCTGATGCTGCAATAGGTAGAAAAGCAGGATCATCTACTTCAAAGCCGCCAAAATTATCTTCGTCCATAAAAAATTGAGTATATCCTATCTTAGGACCTAGGTACAACATATCAGCGACGTCTAACATATAAGCTAAATCTACCCCGGCTTGAAAATTACTGACTTCTTCAATATCTCCAACAGGTAAGCCAACATTTGCTCCTATTCTTAATCCGCTTTGTGCCTGCATAGCAGTAGTTCCCAATAAAGCAAAACAAATAATAAGTACCAGACGTTTCATAATTATACATTTTTGGTTACTTACCTAAAGGTATTGTAATTAACAATTAGTAGAACCTATAGTAGTGAATTACAGGATTTCAGGTATAAAAAAAGCGGGAACCATTAAGTTCCCGCTTTCTATTCATAGGTGTTAATATGCTGTATTAAAACATTAGTCCAATACCTGCCTGGATCCCGTTATTTTTAATAGCATCGTCATCCCAGTTGTCGCTATCAAATACATCTGTAAATCCTTGAGTATACCTCGCAGACAAGAAGAACCCGTTGTTGAACTTGTAAGAAGCACCAATAGCACCTCCAAATTCAAAAGTACTTCCGGCTTCAGTATCAAATTCTGCTTCACCAATACTACTTTCAAAATCGTACTCTTCTTCTACTAAAAAGTTAAAAGAAGGTCCTGCTTCAATAGATAACCCATCTATTAGGTAGATCTTAGCTAGAACAGGCACTTGAATATAATCAAGTTGGTATTCTCCATTTACATTCTGTCCAGCGAAATTTCTATTTGCTTCCACTCCCTGAGTTGCATAAAGCACCTCTGGCTGTAAAGAAAAACGTTCGCTTAATGGAATTTCAGAAAGTAAACCTAAGTGAAACCCTGTTCGGCTTTTCTCATCCTCAAATCCGTCTGAAGTCATATTGGTGAAATTAACCCCACCTTTAGCTCCAAAATACACGAATTCCTGTGCGCTAGCCGCGGTAGTAAAACCAAATACGGCAATTACTGCAATTAAAATTGACTTTTTCATTACTTTCATTTTTGTTAGTGTTACAAGGGCAAATGTAGGAACAGGCTTCTTAATAAAATGTTATGTAAGCCTAAAGTATTACTAAGATTAAAGCAAATTGTTTATATCTTTAACGTATGAAATGGGCTTCAGCATTACAGGATTATTGCAACTACCTTCGTATAGAACGCGGACTTTCAAACAATTCTATTACTAATTACAGAATGGACGTGGTGAAACTTATCAACTTTTTAAGCGTTAAAAAAATTGAAGTCTCTCCACTTCAAATTTCAGAAGAAATCTTACAACAATTTATTTACGAAATTGCTCGCAATGTTAATGCGCGTTCCCAATCGCGTATAATTTCTGGCTTACGCGGATTTTTTAATTACCTGGTTTTTGAAGATTACCGCAAAGACAATCCTTTAGATCTTATAGAATCGCCTAAAATAGGCCGCAAACTGCCCGATACCATATCAACTGAAGAAATAGACCTACTTATCGCAACTATAGATTTAAGCAAAGCTGAAGGCGAACGCAATCGTGCCATCCTGGAAACTTTATATGGTTGTGGTTTGCGGGTTAGTGAACTTACCGAGCTAAAAATTTCAGACCTGTTCTTTAAAGAAGGTTTTATAAAAGTAACCGGAAAAGGAAACAAACAGCGTTTTGTACCTGTTTCAACTTATACACAGAAGTTTATTAATATTTATAAAGATGAAGTTAGAATTCATCAAAAAATCAACAAAGAATTTTCTGATACTTTATTTCTAAATCGAAGGGGAAACCAGCTCACCCGCGCAATGATTTTCACTATAATTAAACGTTTAGCCGAAAAAGCCGGAATTCAGAAAAAGATAAGTCCGCACACTTTTAGACATTCATTTGCCACCCATTTACTGGAAAACGGGGCCGATTTACGTGCTATCCAACAAATGTTAGGGCACGAAAGCATTACCACTACTGAAGTGTATATGCACGTAGACCGCAAACATCTTCGGGAAATTATGGAGCAATATCATCCAAGGCGATAACTTATATTAAAGTTCGGTTAAACAGGTTTCAAAACTTCAAAAAGCCTGTATTTATTAGTATTTTAAGGCCAACTGATTTTTAAAAATTGCGAAGAAAAATTTAAACCAATTCAAAAAATGAAAACATTAAAGTTTAAGAACGGTGATGAGATGCCGGCCATAGGATTAGGCACCTGGAAATCTGGAAAAGATGAAGTAAAAAATGCGGTAAAAACTGCATTAAATAACGGTTATCGCCATATTGATTGTGCCGCTACTTATGGCAATGAAGACGCTGTTGGTGAAGCTTTCGCTGAAGTTTTTTCTGAAGGGAAGATAAAACGCGAAGAAGTATGGATTACTTCAAAACTATGGAATAACGCTCATAAAAAAGAAGATGTAATTCCCGCGTTGAAAAAGACCCTGAAAGACCTTCAACTAGATTATTTAGACCTTTATTTAATTCACTGGCCGGTAGCATTCAAACCCGAGGTGGATTTTCCTCAAAATGACGATGAATATTTATCATTAGAAGAAGTACCGCTAATAGAAACGTGGAAAATGATGCTTGAAGCCAAAAAACAAGGTTTGGTAAAACACGTGGGTGTTTCTAATTTCAGCACAATGAAACTCGAAGAATTAATGGAAGAAACTTCAGAATATCCAGAAATGAATCAGGTAGAATTACATCCCTATTTACAACAAAATGAGTTACTGGAATTTTGCAGTACGCATAATATTCACGTTACGGCATTTTCCCCTCTTGGCAGTGGCGACCGTCCCGATAGAATGAAAGCCAAAGACGAACCTTCATTATTGGAAAATCCTGTAATTAAGAAAATTGCTAAAAAGCACGGTGCAAGTGCCGGCCAGGTATTGATAAAATGGAATGAAATGCGTGGAACTGCGGTGATTCCAAAGTCTACCAATGAAGAAAGAATTATAGAAAACCTTGCCAGCGCCGGACTTAATCTAAATGAAGAAGATTTAGAAGAAATTGCTGCTTTAGACGAGCATTACCGGTATGTAACCGGCGAGTTTTTTGTCACCAAAGGAAACTCATACCAAAACATTTATGATGATGACGATTATAAAGCTTAATTAATTGTAATTAAAAAGGGTGTTTGAAATAGTTATCAAACACCCTTTTTTCTATGAAATTTTTAAAATATTATCTATCTCTACTTAGCAATATTTACCGCTCTTGTTTCGCGAATTACCGTTACTTTAACCTGTCCAGGATAAGTCATATCAGTCTGGATCTTTTGTGAAATTTCAAAAGAAAGGTTTGAAGCTTTTTCATCATTCACTTTTTCACTTTCAACAATTACACGTAGTTCACGTCCTGCCTGGATGGCGTAAGCTTTTTTCACTCCTCCAAATCCAAAGGCAATCTCTTCAAGATCCTTTAAACGCTGAATATAAGAATCCAGCACCTGCCTTCTGGCTCCCGGTCTTGCACCGCTAATTGCATCACAAACCTGAACAATAGGAGAAAGTAAAGAATTCATCTCTATCTCGTCGTGGTGAGCACCAATAGCATTACAAACTTCAGGTTTTTCGCCGTGTTTCTCTGCCCATTGCATTCCAAGGATCGCGTGAGGCACTTCTGTTTCGGTTTCCGGCACTTTACCAATATCGTGTAATAATCCCGCGCGTTTAGCCAGTTTTGGGTTAATACCAAGCTCTGAAGCCATTACGCCACAAAGTTTTGCAACCTCCCTGGAGTGTTGTAATAAGTTTTGGCCGTAAGAAGAACGATATTTCATTCGTCCTACAAGTTTGATCAATTCTGGGTTTAAGCCGTGAATTCCTAAATCAATTACGGTACGTTTACCAATATCAATAATCTCCTCGTCAATTTGCTTGCGGGTTTTCTTAACTACTTCTTCAATTCTGGCGGGGTGAATCCTACCATCGGTCACCAATTTATGAAGTGATAAACGAGCAACTTCCCTTCTAACCGAATCAAAGCAAGAAAGAATAATAGCTTCAGGAGTATCGTCTACAATAATTTCTACCCCGGTTGCGGCTTCTAATGCCCGAATATTTCTTCCTTCACGGCCTATAATTCTACCTTTTACATCATCGCTTTCAAGGTTGAAGACCGAAACACAATTCTCAATTGCCTCTTCAGTTCCAATTCGCTGAATGGTGTTTATAATAATTTTCTTGGCTTCCTGCTGTGCGGTTAATTTTGCTTCTTCTATAGTATCCTGAATTAACGCCATAGCATCTGTCCTGGCGCTGTCTTTAAGCGCTTCTGAAAGTTGTGCCTTGGCTTCATCGGCAGAAAGGCCAGAGATCACTTCTAACTGCTGTATCTGGCTGTTGCGAAGTTTATCTATTTCTTCCTGTTTCTTTTCAAGATATTCTACGCGCTGATTATAATCGGTTAACTTTTCTTCAAACTCTTTATTAAGCTTTTTATTCTTAGAAAGTTCTCCCGAAACCTGCGATTCTTTATCCCTAATGCGTTTTTCGGCATCATTCATCTTCTTATCCCGGTTAAGAATTACCTTCTCGTGCTCAGATTTTAACTCGATGAATTTCTCTTTAGCCTGTAGTATCTTATCTTTCTTGATACTTTCTCCTTCAGATTTTGCTTCCTTAAGAATGTTGGCAGCAGTCTTCTTGGCGTTTTTAATGGTTTGTGAAGCTCTTTTTCGCTCCAACTGTTTAGCAATAGCAAATCCTATCGCTATACCCACAACCCCAATAACTATATTTAGTAATATCTCCATATTTAAAATTTATGTATAAAAAAAGCCTGTATTAGATAGGTTTTTGGATTAAACTCCTTAAAAACAAGTTTAGGGCTAACAAGCTGATCAAGAATCCGCTCTAAGGCGGCGCGCTTTTACAACTTAGACTCACCCTCTTTAAAGAATCTCTGTTGAGTTTATCAAAATATCACTAATACAGGCAGTAACCTTTATTTATTTAAAGAACGTTTATTATACCAGGTGCTTCTGCAGCAAATCATTAAGTGATTTGAGTTTATCTTCTGCTTTAAGCGTATCGGTAGATCTATCTATATCTTTTTGCTCGGTTTGGGCGGCAAATTGTAAAGCACACATCGCTAATACATCCTGCTTATCCCTCACGGCATAGCTTTGCTCAAATTGCTTAATCATAGCCTCAATTTTCTTCGCTGCCTTACGTAAACCTTCTTCCTGTTGGGGATTAATGGTTAAAGGGTACACACGGTCTGCAATAGAAAGTTTTATTTTTAATTTATCGGCCATATTTATTATTCAGATAATTGAACAATGCATTGATCAATCTCCCTTATTAAGCTATTTAATTTAAGCTTGGTTTCTGTTTTGAATTCGGTACTGCCCAGCATTGCATTGGCGGCTTTAAGGTTTTGAACTTCCTGATTAGAACCTTCAATTTTTTGGGCTAATCTTTGGTTTTCTTCTTTAACAGCGGTCATTTCTTCCTCTAAAGAACGGTGATTCTGCTTTAAATTTTCATACTTATGAAGCAGTTTACTAATCCTATTTTCAAGGCTATCAACGATTTCTGTCAATTCACTCATAAAAGCCAAATGTAATGCTTATCCCCACAAAGTTAACATTCGCGCTCTAATATGCCAATTGTTTTTTCGTCTATTTTTAAAATTAGGCAAGACATTTGCTAAGTTTCTAAGCACTAAGCCTTTAATTTTTGATTAAACTTTAATTAACTTTACCGCCCTGTTATACCCCAAATAAAAAATTAATATGAAATCTATTTTAGCTGTAATTCTATTATTCTTTAGCACTGCAATCTTTGCCCAGGCGCAGCTTCCGAAAGATTATTTTCAAAAACCGCTTGATGTTCCACTTGTGCTTTCAGGTACTTTTGGAGAACTGCGTTCCAATCATTTTCATAGCGGATTGGATATTAAAACCCAGCAAAGACAGGGGTTAAATGTAATTGCTTCGGCTAAAGGATATGTTAGCCGAATAAATATTCAACATTATGGCTACGGAAAAGCGCTTTATGTACAGCACCCTAACGGCTACACCACTGTTTACGCCCACTTAAAAGAATTTTCGCCCGAAATTGAAGCCTATGTAAAAAAGCGCCAATACGCGAACGAAACATACGAAATAGAGCTCTTTCCTGAAGCTGGAGAATTGCCGGTAGAAGCCAATGAACTTATTGCCTTTAGTGGAAATACCGGTGGCAGCGGTGGCCCTCACCTTCATTTTGAAATTCGTGATGGCAGCCAACGGCCTATGAATCCTAAACTTTTTGGGATAAACATTGAAGATAATAGAGCACCCATAATTGACGGATTGTATGCTTATCCTTTAGACGAAGAAGCACACATAAATAATTCCCGGGAGCGACAAAAAATAAACCTTACGCCACTTGAAGATGGTAGTTATATTGCAAGCGAAATTGATGCCTGCGGAAATATTGGCTTTGGTATTTCATCTGTAGATCAGCAGGATGGAGCACCTAATCGAAATGGAGTTTACCATATTGAAGCTGAGCTAAATGGAGATCGTGTATTCACCTTACCCTTTAAGCGCTTTTCTTTTGCTGAAACCCGTCACCTTAATCAGTTAATCGATTATGAATACTACAGTAAAAACCGCAAACGAATTCAAAAACTTTTTGTTGAAAACGGAAATCCGTTAAGCCTTTACGAAGATTTAGTAAATAAGGGAGAGTTACATATTCAGGATAGCCTTAATTATAATTACACCATAAAAGTGAGCGACTTTGCCGGAAACCAGCGCGTGATAAGAATTCCTATCCAGGGAGTTCAACGAAACGATATTCCGCCTAAAAAAGAAGATAAAACCGATTATTTTGCACAGGCAAATCAGCCTTTCGCTGCCGAAGCTAATGGAATGGATATTTATATCCCAAAAGGAAGTCTTTATAGCGACACCTATTTAGATATTGAGTTTGGAGAAGATAAAGTGAAAGTTCATCAAGACCACACCCCGCTTCATAAAAATATCACTATAGGTTTTGATGTAAGTGAATATTCAGCTGAAGAAAAGGAAAAACTTTTTATTGCAAGATTAGGTTATGGAAGCCGTCCAAATTATTCTTCTACCTACAAAAAAGCCAACCGATTCACCACCGGTACAAGAACTTTTGGAGAATATACCCTGGCATCAGATGTTACACCTCCAAAAATATGGCCTACCAATTTTAATGATGGCCAGTGGATTTCCAGCAACAATACTTTACAGGTGAAAATTAGCGATGATCTCTCAGGGATTAAAAGCTATCGGGCTACGGTAAACGGGAAATTTATCCTTATGGAGTATGAGTATAAAAACAATACCCTAACCCACGATTTTAGTGATGGTGTGATAACCGATACCGAAAACCAATTAAAAATTATTGTAACCGATAATGTGGGTAACAGTAATATTTATGAAGCAACGTTTTTTAGGAAGAATTCTTAAAAACAGAAGTAAATAAGTTTTAAAGAAAGAAATAAAAGGCTATCTGATATATCTAATTTACGTCAAGCTGAACTTGTTTCAGCTTCTAATACGTTGCAAATTCAACCAACTTAGATCCTGAAATAAATTCAGGATGACGACTTAAAGATATTTCAGATAGCCT
>Ga0207891_1001140_pt1 | contig 13317 bp, 6 predicted proteins | sample LinPmetageLP50_FD_184061 | JGI IMG/M metagenome (GOLD analysis project Ga0207891, IMG submission 184061) | Marine viral communities from the Pacific Ocean - LP-50 (SPAdes) | ecosystem: Environmental > Aquatic > Marine > Oceanic | place: Pacific Ocean | collected 2011-08-27 | reverse complement strand
ATACCTAATATTATGCTAAAGACATTTATAGATCGTCCCGTACTTTCCACAGTAATTTCTATCATCATTGTGATTTTAGGGGTGCTGGGACTTTCTCAGCTACCTATCACACAATATCCTGATATTGCTCCGCCAACAATCACTGTAAATGCTACCTATCCTGGCGCCAGTGCAGAAACCATACTTGAAAGTGTAATCATCCCGCTTGAAGAGCAAATAAACGGTGTAGAAGGGATGACATACCTTACTTCTACAGCAACAAATAGCGGTACCGCGACTATTACCGTATTTTTTGATCAAGAGGTAGATCAAGATATCGCTGCTGTAAACGTTCAAAATAGGGTGGCTCGTGCCAATCCATTATTGCCTCAAGCTGTGATTCAAACCGGTGTTACTGTACAAAAGCAACAAACGAGTGCTTTGATGTATATTTCATTCTACAGTACTAATGAAGATTACAACGATACTTTTATTCAAAATTACTTAAAAATCAACGTTATACCAGAAATGCAACGTGTTAATGGTGTAGGAGATGTAAACGTATTTGGATCTAAAGATTATGCTATGCGCGTCTGGTTGCAGCCTGAAAAATTAGCAGCTTATAATTTAATTCCCAGCGATGTTACCGCTGCGCTACGCGAACAAAGTTTAGAAGCCGCGGCTGGTTCGCTGGGGGATAATAATGGGGAAGCTTTCAGCTATACCATAAAATATGGTGGGCGTTTTAAAACCGAAGCACAGTACAGTGATATCATTATTAAAGCGTTAGGCAATGGAGAATACCTTCGGTTAGATGACATCGCTGAGATTGAACTCGGCGCACAATCTTATCTAGGAGGTTCTATTACAGGTGGATACCCTGCTGTAAACATGGGGATTTTTCAAGTTAAAGGCTCGAATGCGCGAGATATTATTATTGAAATTGAAAAAAAATTAGAAGAAATAAAAGCAGCACTTCCTAGTGGAATTGAAGTCTTTGTGCCCTACAACACAAATAACTTCTTAAATGCTTCTATAGAGAAAGTAGTAAGCACATTAGCCGAAGCTTTTTTACTTGTTTTCCTTGTGGTATTTATATTCTTGCAAGATTTTAGGTCTACGCTAATTCCTGCCATCGCAGTTCCTGTATCTATTATTGGTACGTTTTTCTTTCTCAACCTGTTTGGTTATAGTATCAATTTGTTAACGTTGTTCGCATTGGTACTCGCCATTGGTATTGTTGTAGATGATGCGATTGTCGTCGTTGAGGCGGTACATGCCAAGATTGATGAAGGGGAAAGCGACCCTAAAAAAGCGACGGTAGAAGCCATGCATGAAATTTCGGGAGCTATTATATCGATAACATTGGTAATGGCTGCCGTATTTATTCCCGTGACTTTTGTACAAGGTCCTACAGGTGTCTTTTATGAACAGTTTGGTATCACACTCATTGTCGCTATTATTATTTCGGCCGTAAATGCCTTGACATTAAGTCCGGCGCTATGCGCTTTGTTCTTAAAGGGACATGACGAGAAAGAGGGCAAAAAGAAAAAGAACTTTATGCAGCGTTTCTTTGATGCGTTTAATAGCGGTTTTAATGCAACGATTAAAAAATATGGTAGATCGGTTCATTTTTTATACCGAAATAAGTGGATTACGGTACTCATTTTAATGCTGGCCGTTGGTGGTATTTGGTGGTCCTCTTCCGAAGTAAAAACCGGTTTTGTTCCTGACGAAGACCGTGGTATCGTTTTTACAAATATCGAATTACCTGCAGGTTCTTCCATAGATCGTACCCACGAAGTGAACCTTCAGTTATATGAAAAATTAAAACAAATTCCAGGGGTAAAACAAGCCTCCCTTATTGAAGGAAGAAGCTTCTTAGGAGGTGCTGGATCCAATTACGGTTTAGGTTTTATTCGTTTGGATGAATGGGAAGATCGTGATGCCGATTCGCTTTCAGTAGAAAGTATTACTGCAAAAATGTTTGGTGTAGCGGCTCAAATTCCTGAAGCGAATATTATCTTTTTTGCTCCTCCCAGTATTCCAGGTTTTGGTAGTGCAGCTGGTGCTGAGGTGAACTTATTAGACCGTTCTGGTGGTAGCTTTGAAGATCTGGATAAAACCAATCAAGAATTTATAGGGAAGCTATCACAACGCCCAGAAATCAAATTTGCGCAAGCCTCTTTTAATACGCAATATCCACAATACGAAATAGAACTAAATACACCCTTGGCCAAAGAACTTGGCGTACCCATAAGTAGCATTTTCTCAACATTGCAAGGATACATAGGAAGTATTTTTGCTGCAGATTTCGCTCGATTTGGGAAACAATATAGAGTGTATGTGCAAGCGTTGCCAGAAGACAGGGCCGAAGTAGACGATTTAAATAAATTGTATGTGCGCATCCAAAGTGGCGAAATGACCCCTATTACTCAGTTTGTTAGCCTAAAACGTGTTTATGGACCTCAATTTGTGTCTCGTTTTAATCTTTTTAATTCTTCAAAAATAACAGCCACTTCTAATCCAGGGTATAGCTCAGGTGACGTTATTGGTGCAGTAGAAGAAGTGTCAAAAAGTTTGCCTTCTAACTATACTACCGCGTATTCTGGTTTAACCAGGGAAGAAGTGAATGCTGGTAATCAAACCACAACCATTTTCTTACTGTCCTTAGTATTTGTGTACTTCTTATTGGCGGCTCAATACGAAAGTTATTTAATTCCGTTTTCAGTATTGCTTTCCTTACCATTGGGTGTTTTTGGAGCCTATATTACCACACAATTTGCGGGACTTCAAAATAACATCTATTTCCAAATTGCCTTAATAATGCTGTTAGGATTACTGGCTAAAAATGCTATTTTGATTGTTGAATTTGCCCTACAACGTAGACGCAACGGTGAATCTATTGTTGAAGCTGCCGTCAAAGGTGCCGAAGCACGCCTTAGACCGATTCTAATGACTTCGTTTGCTTTTATACTAGGATTAATGCCCTTAGTACTTGCTAGCGGTGTAGGTGCCGAAGGAAACAGATCTATTGGAACAGGTGCCGTGGGAGGTCTTTTAATCGGAACCATCCTAGGGGTATTTGTAATCCCCATCCTATTTATCTTTTTTCAATGGTTACAAGAAAAAATCACTGGCGATCCAAGCTCAAAAAAAATTACAAATACTGAAGAAGTTTCATCATGAACACATCAAAAATCACAAGATATTTAGCATTTGCAATGGTCCCGTTGTTATTCGCTTCCTGTTTTTCGGCTAAGGAGTATGTTCGTCCGGAAGAAGCTGTAGTAACAGCAGCATATTACAGAACTGATAATTTGCCTCAAGACAGTCTTACAATGGCAACGGTTTCATGGAAAGAACTTTTTACAGATCCCATGCTGCAAGGCTATATAGAACAAGGATTAGAAAAAAATATCGATATCCGTGTTGCGATCCAACAAATTTTAATTTCTGAAGCTTTCTTGAAACAAGGAAAAGCAGGCTATTTACCTTCTTTAAATGGGACGGCGCAATACACCCGTTCTGAACTTTCTGAAAACAGCCAGTTTGGAGGACAGTTCAGCACCTTAAATCAGTATCAATTGAGTGGAGGTCTTTCTTGGGAGGCTGATATTTGGGGAAAAATACGCAGTAATAAACGGGCAAGAGAAGCAACATTCCTGCAATCTGTCGCTGCCCATAAAGCCGTAAAAAGCAGGTTGATTGCTACTATTGCTTCATCGTATTATCAACTCATAGCACTTGATGAGCAGATACGGATCACAAAAGAAACAATAGATACTCGTGGAAATAGCTTAGAAACTACGAAAGCTTTAAAAGAGGCAGGAAACGTTACCGAAGTTGCTGTGAAACAAACGGAAGCACAACTTTATTTTGCGCAAGGTATTTTAATAGATTTAGAAAATGAAGCTCGGCTTTTAGAAAACAACCTATCCATATTATTAGGAAGTGATCCGCGTAGCTTTACCAGAAATTCTCTAGAAGCCCAGCAAATCACCACCGAGCTAAAAACAGGGGTTCCTACACAATTATTAGCCAATAGACCCGATGTGATTGCGGCAGAGTATAATTTGAAAAATGCATTTGAATTAACCAACGTTGCCCGAAGTAATTTTTACCCTTCGCTTACCGTTTCGGCCACAGGTGGTTTACAGAGTTTAGATTTTGAAGAACTCTTTAGCACCAGTTCATTATTTGCTACTGTCGTAGGTGGGCTAACGCAACCTATTTTTAACAAGCGACAAATTAGAACGCAATATGAGGTGGCGCAGGCACAACAAGAGCAGGCAAAACTAGACTTTAAATTGACCGTTTTAACAGCAGGCAAAGAAGTTTCGGATGCCTTGTATTCTTATGATTCTGCTACCGAAAAAATAGTTGTAAAACAGAAGGAATTTGAAGCATATGAGCTAGCCACAGGATATTCTGAGGAATTACTCGATAATGGTCTCGTAAATTATTTAGAAGTATTACGCTCGCGTGAAAATGCCTTAAATTCTAGTTTAGATGTTATCACAGCTAAGAACAATCAACTACAAGCTATTGTAGACCTGTATGAAGCATTAGGAGGTGGATGGCAATAGTATTTACTATTTCTCTTATCCTGTATTTAAAATATAAAAGCTCCTTTCGATATTCTGAAAGGAGCTTTTGTATGTTATAAATAAATGGTTACTCTTTGATGAGCCTTTTGATAATCTGCCCTTCTTTACCTTTTATGATGACAATGTAGTTAGCACTCTGTAATGTTGAGATGTTAATGGTCGCTTCAGCAGCTGTATTTCTTAAAGCGTACGTTGCAACAAGTCTACCTGTCATATCGTAAATAATTACCGTTTCAAGCGCAATAGATTGCGGGTTACTAATAGAAATGAAATCATCTGCGGGGTTAGGAAATATGCCAACCGTCGATAAACCTGTTGCTACATCGTCTACTCCAAGGATTCTTTCTACCGTGACGGTAGCGGTACAAGAAGAAACGTTTCCATTAACATCAGTCACTGTCAAGGTTACTGTATTTGACCCCAAATCGTCACACGTAAATGTGCTCTGGGATAAAGCGAGAGAGGCAATTCCGCAATTATCGTTAGAGCTGTTATCGATATCTGCGGCAGTGATCGTAGTAGTACAGCTCGCATCAAGTTGGACTGTGATATCTAGACAATTAGCATTTGGCAAAGTGGTCTCCTCTACTGTCACTGTTGAAGTACAGGTGGCTGAATTACCATTTGCATCGGTTGCAGTTAATGTCACTGAATTTTCACCAATATTAGTACAATCAAACGATGTTTGTGAAGCAGAAAGGGTTATAGAATCTCCTGTACTTCCATCGTCAATATCGACAGGGGTAATAGTAGCATTACCAGCAGCATCAAGTTGGACCGTAATATCTTGGCATAAGGCGACCGGTGCTCCGTTTTCTTGTACCGTTACGATTGCTGTACATGTGGCGACATTTCCGTTAACGTCGGTCAAGGTAAGTATTACCGTATTTTCACCAACGTTTGTTGAATTAAAAGTATTTGGTGCGACAGAAAGCGAAGCGATTCCGCAGTTATCATTTGAGCCATTATCAATATCTGCCGCAGTAATTGAGGCGTTTCCACTAGCATCGAGTTCTACTGTAAAATCTTGACAGTTAGCAATTGGTAATACGGGGTCTTCGACTGTGACTGTTGAAGTACAAGTAGCGATATTTCCAGCAACATCGGTTACCGTTAAGGTTACAGTAGTAGCTCCCACATCCGCACAGGTAAATGTATTTTGAGAAACTGCAAGTGATGCAATTCCACAGTTATCATTTGAACCATTATCAATATCTGCCGCGGTAATTACAGCGTTTCCGCTAGCATCAAGTTGTGCTGTGAAGTCTTGACAAACAGCAGTAGGGAGAATGTTATCTTCAACAGTCACTGTCGCCGTACAAGTATCCGTCTGCCCCATACTATCAGTCACTGTAAGTGTTACTGTATTTGTTCCAATATCGGCACATGTAAAGCTACTTGTATCTACTGATAAAGTAACGGGGCCTTCAGGGTCGATAGAGCCACCATCAACATTTTCAGGTACGATAGTTGCATTTCCTGCAGCGTCCAATTGAGCTGTAAAACTAGTACACACAGCAGTAGGTGGAACATCTGTACCAGCACCTGTAAGGTCTAAATCAAGATCATACATCTGAGAATTATTAATTGATGCACCTTGCTGCCTAATTCTAACGTAATAAATTCCCGCAGTCGGGAGCGTAACATCTGTTACATTTTCAGCAACTCCAGGACCGTTGGAAGCGCTCGTAGCCAAAACAGTTACACCATCTATGCCCAATACATCCAACCTTAAGTCAGCTACAGTAAGGGCGTTGAAAGAAGAACCCGAACTACAAGTACCAGTGGTAGGATTCTGTTCTCCATCTAAATAAGTTGTGCCTGTTGGAGTGAGCTCCGCTGATAGAGTCGCTGGTCCGTCTAGAATAAAAGAAAAATAGTCTATATCACCATTATCATCTATACTTCGCTGAACTTTTGAGTAGGAAGTAGGAGGAGCATTATTTCCTAATAACGTAGCTGTGGCAGGAGAATCATTTCCGCCATCTGGATCTCCATAATGTCTATTTGAAGCTAAAATATCATCTTCTTGTGGTCCTTGAAAGGCAAAAGATATAAAGGGTTCCATTAATTTAGTTTGATTGATGGGACATACATGTGCTATACCAAGACCGTGACCAATTTCATGTGTTAATACATTTATAGTACCAAGACCAGGATTATTGCTATAGAAACTATCCGCTGTATCAATAATCATATCGCCATTATTTGGAAAATAATTACAAGCAAGAACATTGCTGTTCCCATCTATTGGGTGACCAGATATACGCATATCTCCTCGTACTCCCAAAATTCCAGAATTTGAAGAAAGCGCAACCGTACTACCGTCATCATTAGGCTCATAAACAAAATTTAATCCACTTACATTAGACCAAGAGTTAAACATATCAACAAATACATCATGCCATGGTGCGGTCGTAAAATCTCCCGTTGTAGTTGGAGGTCCATATATGCCATTAAAAAAGGCAATGAAATTACTATTACCGCCAATGTCAGGAACCTGACAACCTCCGTTACCAATGGGTGTGCCGTCTGGCACATAACTCCAAGTCAATACAGTGAAATCTCCTTGTTGGAGACTTCCTCCGCTTGTTGCTGTTGACGTCCAGCGACCGCCTAAATTAAATCTAGAGTTTTGCCCTTCTTCAGGAATACCCAGACTATTTTGAAGAGTGCTTTTATTGTTATAAAATGCTTCTACAACTTCTGGGTCTGTATCTGGAGCAAAACAAGTTGCTGGCCCATTGATAAAAGCTTGCTTAAGAGATTTTTCTAAATGGGGCTCTATTAAGGAGAAAGCGGCAGTTTTAATCATTTCGCGGGCCTCTTCTTTAGAAATTTGTTGCTTTGAGAGATCCTCATTTTGTACTGTTGGATTCTGGGCATACGTGCTAAAAGTTGCTACGAATAGCAACAATGAGAAAGTGATTTTTTTCATGATAAGTAGGTTAATTTGGGGATTAAAAAATTGTATTGATTTGAAAGAGTGGGCAATATACGAATAACTACCTATTTACAAAAACCTCTTTTCAAAAGAAGATAAAACGTTTTACCAAGGTAGCTTAACGATTAAACATTGATTTAAATAGGTGACAAAAGATGCTAATCGAAACAGATCCAATACCTTATAAAGAAAAAGCCCAATCTAATAATAGATCGGGCTTTTAGCTCCTCTTCTTGGGCTCGAACCAAGGACCCTCTGATTAACAGTCAGATGCTCTAACCAACTGAGCTAAAGAGGAATGTTCTTATAGAACTACAAAAAGTATTCCTTTTTGCGGATGCAAATATACCTAATTTTTGAATTCTTCAAAAAAAAAATGTCTTTATTTTGAATATTTCCATTTCATTATAAAAAATAGTCCCGCTCTGTTTTTTACACTAGAGCGGAACTATACCTAAAAAACGCATTCAACTTATTGGCTAATTATTAGTTTTTTAGTGATGGGTGTACTTATCTCTTTACTAAATATACGCACCATATAAACCCCGGAAGCCAAAATTGATACATCAAGGGCTGCAGATGTAGTATTAACTTCAGCAGTAGAAACCCTTGCTCCAAGTACATTGTATATTTCAAGAGATGAAATTTCGGTAGTTGCAGAGGTTATATTAAGCTTTGTTCCTTCTTTTACTGGGTTAGGAAATAATGTAAAAGAATCACCCACCGCATTTTCTTCAACACCCAAAACGTTATCAAGTGCTGCAAAGGCATTAAGGCGACCGTAGCCATAATAAATGTCAAATCCTGGAGTGTCTTCTACTAGATCACCTGTTTGGTCATCTGCGGTATCCCTTAAAATAGACCGTATCTCTGCAGGTGTAAGCGATGGATCTTTCGACATTAATAATGAAGCAACACCCACAACATGTGGAGTGGCTTGAGAAGTCCCACCCCAATAAATATTATAATTAGTATCTGACGTATGGGTGATATTATAGGTATAATTACCAGGTGCTATCAGATCTATGTGCGGGCCAAAGTTACTCCCACTATTAGGATTCCAATAAAACGGAGATGACCTCTCACCATCAGGATCGATAGAACCTACGGCGATTGTTTCTGGATAAGCGGCGGGATAATAAGGCACGTCGTTATCAAAATTCAACATCGCTGCTACTAGCACTACTCCTTGACTAGCGGCATATTCGATGGCTTCTTGCAATGGTACGAAAGCTCCACCTCCCCAAGACATATTTAAAATATCTGCACCGTTGTCTACAGCATAATAAATGGCATCTACTGCCCATGCACCATCGGTATATGCATTTTGATTATTCAACATTTTTAGGTTCATGACCTTACTATTCCAATTGATCCCAGCATAAGCGGTCCCATTATTAGAGTTGCTAGCAATAATCCCAATAATATTAGTTCCATGACCAACATCGTCTGTTGGATTGTTATCATTATAGGCAAAATCCCAACCATTGATATCATCTACATAACCATTTCCATCGGTATCGGTTCCATCGGCAACCTCAGCTGTATTTGTCCATAACCTGCCAGAAAGCTCTGGGTGATTTATACGTGCGCCAGAATCTAAAACGGCAATGAGCAAATTGGGGGCTCCTTTTTCGATGTCCCATGCTTGCTCCATTTTTATATCTGCTCCTACTTCAGCAGGTGCCAGAGGGAAACTGCCGTCGTTCTTCATCCCCCATTGTCTTGCAAACAAGGCATCATTGGGAGTAGTTTCCAGCACTTCAAATTGTTGACCACCAGCAGCACCTCCTTGATTTAAGACAACATATTCAAAAAGTCCTGTTTGTTGATAGCTTTCTATTACTTGTTTGATGTCTTGCTCTTTTTCAAGATAGATCACATAAGTATTTTGAAGTTTTCGATTTCCAGACAATTTAATTTCTTTTACAGGGTATTGCGAGCGCACTTGCTGTAGTGTGGAAATATCAAATTTTTCTGAAATAGATCGCTGTGTATCATTGTATTGAGGTTTCAGCTTTAAAAAAAGGCTTGTTTTAGAATAGTTTGCTTCTCCTTGTGCAAATAGGATCGCCGGAAGCAAGAGCAGGATAAAAAATAGTTTTGATTTCATGATGTCGTGTTTTTTTAAGTTGTACTTCTTTGGGTTACATCGAAGCAACTTCAAAATGTCATCATTTCTTTCAAAAAAAAACACCTTAGCGAATAACTAAGGTGTGTGTAAAATTTTATTGAAAGCCCCTTCTACGATCCAAAAAGCCAGCGGTAAATGTCGTTTCCGTTTGCAAATAACACCAATGCAATCAATAAGAAAAAGCCTACCATTTGAGCAATCTCCATAAACTTATCATTGGGCTTTCTTCCTGAAACCATTTCATACAGCAAGAACATTACATGCCCACCGTCTAATGCGGGGATTGGTAAAATATTCATGAATGCTAAGATGATTGATATAAGTGCCGTGGTCTGCCAAAAACTAGGCCAGTTCCACGTGTCTGGAAACAAATTACCAATTGCTCCAAATCCACCTACTTGTGTTGCTCCTTTTGCTGTAAACACATATTTAAACTGGGTCACATAATCCTTTAAAATTGAATAGCCGTACCCTACTCCTCCCGTGATACTCTCACCAAAACTGTACTCGATTGTTCTAAAATTGGATGCAATATTCACTCCTATTAACCCTTTTTCGGTAGGTTTAACTGTCATTGTTTTACTAACACCATTTCTATTCACCGTAACCGTATTTTCTACCGTTCCGTTTTCCTTAATGTTTTCGCTTATGTCTTTCTGAAATTCGTGCCAATAGGTAACATCATTACCATTAACAGCAGTAATAACATCCCCTTTTTTAAATCCGGCCGCAGCGGCTGGATAGTCTGCCACAACGGTATCGATAATTGGCTTTCTAATTTCTGCAAAAGGATATAAGATATCTTTTTTAAACATCTCGGTTCCTATATCTTCTGGCATAGCAATAGTTTCTTCTGCCCCATCCCTATGCTTTACTGTAATGCTTTCCACATCCCTCAAAAAGAGATGCTTGTTAATATCTGTAACGTCTTCAAAAGGAGCTCCATTTACCTGAAGTATTTGGTCACCATCTCTAAAACCGAATTCTTTAAACGACTCTTCAACCGCAAATCCTTCTGGCAATTCTTCATTTGTAGTGATATCTCTTCCGTAGAAAAATAAAATCATGGCGTAAATAAGAAACCCTACAATAATATTTACAGTCACACCGCCCAACATAATAATTAAACGTTGCCAAGCGGGTTTGCTTCTAAACTCCCATGGTTGCGGCGGTTGTGCCATCTGCTCTTTATCCATGCTCTCGTCTATCATCCCACTAATCTTGACATAGCCGCCTAACGGCAACCAACCAATACCGTAGGTAGTTTCGCCTATTTTCTTTTTGAAAAGCGCAAACTTCACATCAAAAAACAAGAAAAATTTCTCTACTCGAGTTTTAAATAACTTAGCGGGAATAAAGTGCCCCAATTCGTGGAGCACGATTAATATAGATAAGCTTAATAAAAGCTGAATTGCCTTAACTGCAAATGGACTCATAGTTTTTTCCTAAAATTAACGCACAAAAATAACCTATTCTACTTCCTAAAAAAAATATTGCTGCGCTTACTCACAACTCTCTAAAACATTTAACGACATCGCTTCGTTAAATCGCTTTTTGAGCCTTATTTTTGTATAAAATAAGCGCAACAAATATGCTTCAGTTCTTCGCTAAATACAAATACTTTGCCATTGTTCTATTGATTCTTTCGGGTATCATCATTTCGGTTATCTATACTATTTTAAAACCTGTGCGCGTCTTGCCTATTTTTGAACCAAATTCGGTCAATGCAGAATTGGTGGATAGTACCATTCGATATGTGAAGAAATACCACACCATCGGGGATTTTGAGTTGACAAATCAGAATGGAAAAACCATCACACAAGCAGATTATAAGGATAAAATATATGTAGCCGATTTCTTTTTCACCACCTGCCAAACCATTTGTCCTGTCATGACAGACCATATGGTTGAAATACAGGAAAAACTGAAAAAAGACAACGAAGTCCTATTGCTATCTCACACCGTAACACCAGAAATAGATACCGTTGCACAACTGAAAAGATACGCTCAAAAAAAAGGGATAAACGACGCCAAGTGGAACTTAGTAACAGGCGATAAAAAAGAAATCTATAACCTGGCGCGTAAATCATACCTGGCTGCTAAAGAGACTGAAAATCCCTACGATCTGGTACATACCGAAAATTTTGTGCTCGTTGATAAAAAGAAACGTATTCGCGGTTTTTATGACGGCACCGACTCCGAATCTATCGACCAACTACTCGAAGATATCAAGGTGTTGAAAAAGGAAGAGTAATTTTCTTCTGAAGTATTACGAAATCAACTTTACTACATCTTTGGCGAAATAACTGGCAATAATGTTGGCGCCCGCTCTTTTAATCGCGGTTGCTTGTTCCATCATTACAGCATCGTGGTCTAGCCACCCTCTTTCGGCAGCAGCTTTTAACATGGCATACTCACCACTTACTTGGTATACAGCCACAGGAACCTTTACTGCCTCCCTAATATCACGTACAATATCAAGGTAGCAAAGCCCTGGTTTTACCATCACGATGTCTGCTCCTTCCTCGATATCCATCAAGGTTTCTTTAACCGCTTCGGCGCGATTGGCAGGATCCATTTGATACGATTGCTTGTCTTTAGGTATATCTTGAACATCCACAGGAGCACTATCTAACGCATCTCTAAAAGGACCATAAAAAGCTGATGCATATTTCGCACTGTAGCTCATTATTCCCGCATCATGAAAACCTTCGTCTTCTAGTAAGCTTCGTATTTCAAAAATACGACCATCCATCATATCACTGGGGGCCACAAAATCGGCTCCCGCCTTGACATGGCTTAGTGACATCTCGGCCAGCACCATATTGGTGTCGTCGTTTACAATTTTACCTTCAGAAACTATTCCGTCATGCCCAAAACTGGAATAGGGATCCATGGCTACATCTGTCATTACCAGCATTTCTGGACACGCATCTTTAACCGTTTTTATGGCACGTTGCATCAGTCCGTCAGGATTTAGGGCTTCTGTACCGTTATTATCTTTTAGATTTTCGGGCACTTTTACAAAAAGCAAGACGCTTTTTAATCCGAGTTTCCAGAGTTCTTTTACTTCCGTAGCCAACAAATCGAGACTGAACCTATAATAATTGGGCATGGATGCGATTTCATCTTTTATCCCTTTTCCTTCTACCACAAAAAGCGGTACTAGAAAATCATCTGGCGAGATAATTGTTTCTCTAACCAGACTTCGTATGGCTTCATTCTGTCTTAATCTTCGGTTTCTTCTTAACATAATCTACAGTTTTCAGTGGCAGTTTTTAGTTACTACCTTATAATTATTCTTCTTTCAATTTGTTGATAAAGTCATCACCTTCAGACTTAAATGAGGTTTCCCAACCATCATAAATACCGTTATATTTTGGTGCAATTTCAAAAAACTCCATGGTGTCAAAATTTATTTGGTCTTCATTTAAACCTTCAAAATGCCCCAAAAGTAACAGTAAATTATCCGAATATTCTGGTGCTTTATGCTGTTTTGTTATGGTGTGAAAACCAATATCATTGGCGTATTTTTCAAACCGCTCTGCATCTTCAAATTTCTCAAAATAAAACCAATGTGTTACCTCGCGCTTTTCATTTATGGAATCGCCTGCCTTTTTTAAAAGATCAAAACCCTCTTATTTGCTTTT
>Ga0207891_1001139_pt1 | contig 13327 bp, 8 predicted proteins | sample LinPmetageLP50_FD_184061 | JGI IMG/M metagenome (GOLD analysis project Ga0207891, IMG submission 184061) | Marine viral communities from the Pacific Ocean - LP-50 (SPAdes) | ecosystem: Environmental > Aquatic > Marine > Oceanic | place: Pacific Ocean | collected 2011-08-27 | reverse complement strand
ACGCGGTCTTTCCGGGCGCGTTTCCGGCTCGTCGTCTGAAGATTCGGCTGGAGGAGTGGCTGGTCTTTCCATGGACGCCCTAAAATCATCCAGAGATTCAGGAGTTGGGTGTAAACGATATTTTAGTACAAAAGCAGTGATTCCCTGTTCTGCAAGCGCTTCGGCAACTTCCCAGCCTTCATTACCTAAAGAAAGCCATCTAAAGCCCCCACCGGGAGCTACAATTACGGTTGTACCGTTGGCTTTTTCAGGATCGGGCAGAAATGGAGTAAGAGTCGCTTTGGTTATATTTCTTGCCATGGGATCTCCCCACTGGCGAAACCAGGTTTCTGAAGCGGGTTGATTTTCAACCCCACCTGTTTCTAACGGAATAGCATTAGGTTCTTGAGGAGTTTCAAGAGGGTAGATTGTTCCGTCTTGCGCCATTCCCGATGCAGCAACGAGAAATAAAATCGACCAAATGGCAGACTTCGCTAAGTTAATTGGTGTGTTAGACATAATAAATTAGTTTTAAAGTTAGTTATTCAAAAAAATATAATTCACATTTTAAGGTTCACTTATTATTAATCGGTATCTCCAATACTTCCTACTCAACCTGGTCGATTTTAATATATCTATATAAGTGCCATTTTAGGGCAATTAATTACTCAGCAATTATCTTCCGTTAAAAAAAATCATCACTCCAATAACCAATACTACTACAAGAATAGAAACTACAATATCAACCCAGTTATAGCTGTTTTTGTTGTTTTTCTTTTCTTCTTCAGAAATTGTCTGGAACGTAAGATTATCGGTTTTAATTTTTGAAGGAATACTGGTTAAGAAACTTACCACGGTAATTAGCACTACACAGAAAAGGAAGAACCAGGCCGCGAAAGTTAAAAAGTTAATATCTCCTACCAGGAATAAGAACCCGTCTGGATCTAAGGAATCTTTAAATAATTCCAGGATAATCCTGAGAGCTCCTACAATAAATCCAACAACTAAAGTCACAAAAGCACCCTGTGCGTTTATACGCTTATAGAAAATACCCAGTAGGAATACAGCGGTAATTGGAGGTGCGATATATGATTGTACTTTCTGTAAATATTCATATAAAACTCCCGAAATATTCGCCATAATAGGAATCCAGATAATACCGATGATTACTATAATTACCGTAGCGATTTGCCCGGTTCTTACCAGTTTTTTCTCCGGGGTATTTGGTCTCAATTTTTTATAAATATCTACCGTAAATAAGGTAGAGCAAGAATTAAAAACTGAAGCTAAAGAACTCATTAAAGCCGCGAGTAATCCGGCAGCTACAAGTCCGCGTAATCCTGAAGGTAATAAGTTACTCATCAAAACAGGGAAGGCTTCATCTGGGCTATCCCAATGCAATTCTCCACGCATCTTAAGCGTAAGGGCGATAATACCAGGAATTAAGAATAAGAATACCGGAAGTAATTTTAGCAAAGCGCCAAAAATAGTTCCTCGTCTTCCTTCTTTAATATTTTTTGCAGTAAGTGCACGTTGCACAATATACTGGTCTGTACACCAATACCAAATACCAACAATTGTACTGGTAATTAAAAGTGATGGCCAGGGAAAATCGGGATCTGAAGCAGAGCGCCACATATTAAGATATTCGGGCGTTACGGTTTCTTTCATACTTGCCCAACCTCCTACTTCATCCAAGCCGATAAAAGTAAGGGCAGCAGCACCAAGCACCAGAATAATAGCTTGCAGGGTTTCAGTATAAACAACTGCCCGCATTCCACCTAGAACCGTATAAATACCAGTTAAGATTACCGTAGAAAGTGCACCGGTCCAGAAATTGATTCCGAGTAAAGCAGAAACCACAATACCTCCCGCATAAATAGTTACCGAAATTTTTGTAAGTACATAGGCGATTATAGAAAATACAGATAACACCCATCTTGACCTGGCATCAAATCTTTTTTCTAGAAATTCGGGCATTGTAAAAACACCACTCCTGGCGTAAAATGGCAAAAACACCCAACCAAGGATAAGCACTACCCAGGCCTGTATTTCATAAATAAGCATTGGTAGTTTATTCCCCGCACCGGCACCGGCAAGGCCCACAACGTGTTCGGATCCAATATTGGATGCAAAAATAGAAGCTCCAACTACAAACCAACCCACATTTCTCCCGGCAAGAAAATAATCTTCGGTATTAGACTGTTTTTTTCTTATTACCCAAAAGGCAATTCCTGCTAACACCAAAAAGTACAGGCTAATCGCAATCCAGTCATAAATATCTAATGCTTTCATAAACTTATTTTACTGAAAATTTAAAACTGGTTTTTGAAGTATAAGTCTCTCCCGGCTCCAATACTACAGAAGGAAAACCTTCCTGATTTGGAGAATCTGGGTAATGTTGCGTTTCAAGACAAAAGCCACTTCTATGACCGTAATTTCCTTCACCATCTGCCTGGGGAAGTGTCCCGTCTAGAAAATTCCCGGAATAAAACTGAATTCCCGGCTCATTGGTGTGAACTTCCAGCATTCTACCACTTTCCTCGTGATAAGCTGAAGCTGCAAATCGCATCCCACTATCCTGTTCGTTTAACACCCAACAATGATCGTAACCTTTACCACGTTCCAGTTGTTCATTTTTTTCTTCAATATGCTGTTCCACAGTTTTAGCCTCGCGGAAATCAAAAGGAGTTCCTGCCACATCCTTTAGTTCACCAGTTGGAATAAGCGTTTCATTTACAGGTAAAAATTCATCAGCATTTATTTCAATTTTATGATCTAAAATAGTTTCAGAAAAATCTCCTGAAAGGTTAAAATAGGCGTGCTGGGTTAAATTCAATACTGTCTTCTTATCGGTTGTAGCATTATAATCTACTTCCAGAGCGTTATCCTCAGTTAAAGTGTAAACAACCGTAGTTTCAAGGGTTCCAGGATAACCTTCTTCCATATCCTCACTTATATAAGAAAGACTAAGGGAGTTTGCACTGGCATCATCAACAGTCCAAACCACTTTATCAAAACCTTTTTCCCCACCATGCAGATGGTTCTGCCCATCATTTTGAGCCAAAGTATACTCTTCACCGTCTAAGGCGAATTTTCCGTTTGCAATTCGATTTCCAAAACGGCCAATTAAAGCTCCAAAAAACGGATTGTCTTTGGTGTATTGTTCTAAAGAATCAAATCCTAAAACCACATTCTCAAATTCGTCGTTCTTATTGGGAGCTTTTAAAGAAGTAATTCTGCCACCATAGGTAATTATTTTCACTTCCATTCCATTTTCGTTGGTAAGTGTATATTGCGCTACTTTTTCACCATCAGATGTGGTACCGTAGTCTTCTTTTTGCATTTCCGTTTTTTGGCTTTTTTCGGTATTCATTTCATTTTCTTTAGTTTCAGCTTCCTTGTCGCTATTTTTACACTGAATAAAAAACAAGGACAGAAAAACTATCCCGAAGCCGAAAAGATTATTTGTTGAAATTTTCATAATTAGATGCGTTAGGTTAGAAATTACATTCCGTGTTGAAACATATGGTAATACGCCTCGTTAGCGTTTATTTTATCTTTAAATTCCCTAATACTGGTTTTTTCGTCTATAACCAGTAATTCAATCCCCGCTATATCGGCAAAATCTTCCAAAAACTCAGTGGTTAAGGCCTGGGTATACACCGTATGATGTGCTCCCCCTGCTAAAATCCAGGAAGTAGCTGCAACTTCAAGGTTTGGTTTTGCATCCCAAAGCACACGCGCTACAGGTAAATTTGGTAAATCGGCTTCCGGGGCAACTGCTTCCACTTCGTTTACAATTAACCTAAACCTGTTGCCCATATCTATTAAAGATGCATTTAAAGCATCGCCTTTTGGAGCATTGAAAACCAATCTCACGGGGTCTTCTTTTCCACCTATTCCAAGCGGATGAACTTCACAGGTTGGCTTAGCATCAGCAATGGAAGGGCAAATTTCCAACATATGTGAGCCTAAAACATAAGATTTTTGTGGGGTGAAATGATAGGTGTAATCTTCCATAAAAGAAGTCCCTTCTTCTAATCCAACAGCCATAACTTTCATAGCACGTAAAAGCGCTGCGGTTTTCCAATCACCTTCTGCGCCAAAACCGTAGCCATCTGCCATTAGCCGTTGTACGGCAATACCAGGAAGTTGTTTCAGTTTGCCAAGGTTTTCAAAAGTATCGGTGAAAGCTTTAAAACCACCTTCATCTAAAAATGATCTTAATCCTAATTCAATTTTAGCGGCGTCTACTAAAGAAGCTCTTTGTGAACCACCTTCTTTCAGGTCTTTGCTTAAATTATAATCAGCTTCATATTTCTTCAGTAATTCATTTATTTTTTCTTCTGAAATTTTATCAATATGCGCTACCACTTCTGAAGAATCATAACCGTTTACGGCCATTCCAAATTTCATTTCAGCAGCCACTTTATCACCTTCGGTAACGGCTACATTCCGCATATTATCACCAATACGAGCAACCTTTAAGTGCTGAAGCTCGTCCCAACCTAAAACCACTCGAGACCAAATCCCAAGTTTTTGCTGAACGCGCTCTGTTTTCCAGTGACCAACAATTACTTTACGCTTTTTGCGCATTCTACTCATCATAAAACCAAATTCCCTGTCTCCGTGAGCGGATTGGTGAAGATTCATATAATCCATATCAATTTTACTCCACGGAATTTCAGCATTAAATTGTGTATGTAAATGACAAAGTGGCTTTTTAAGTAAGCTTAGCCCTTTAATCCACATTTTGGCAGGCGAAAAAGTATGCATCCAGGCTACGATCCCAATACAATTTTTATTGGCATTGGCGTCCTGACAAATATCAGTGATCTCATCGGCCGTCTTCACGGTATCCTTCCATACTATTTTCAGCGGAAGATGTTTCGATTCGTTAAGTCCGTTTACAATTGCTTTTGAATCGGCGGCAACCTGGTTTAAGGTTTCATCGCCGTATAAATGCTGGCTCCCGGTGACGAACCATATTTCTTTTGCTTCTATATTTATCATTTGAATTCAGAATTATTTAGTTTTTTAAAAAACCCCACAGGTTTTTGAAGCCTGTGAGGTGATTATTAGGGTAGATATTAATTTTGGCCGTAATAGGCATTTTTGCCGTGTTTACGTTCGTAATGTTTTTTGATTAAGGAATCTTTCATCCTTGGTGCTTCCGGATTAATTTGTTTGGTAAGCAATGCCATTTTAGCTACTTCTTCCAAAACTTTACTATTGTAAACCGCTTTGGCGGCATTTTTTCCCCAGGTAAAGGGACCGTGATTACCAATTAACACCATAGGCACTTCCTCGTAAGAAAGGTTTTTATCTTTAAAACAATCCAAAATCTGGATCCCGGTATTATGTTCGTAATTCCCTTCTATTAGTTCATCACGCATTGGCGGTGCGCAGGGAATATCGGCAGTAAGATGATCGGCGTGAGTAGTTCCAAAAATAGGAATATCTAATTGCGACTGTGCCCATGCTACTGAATATGTAGCGTGAGTATGGGCAATCCCACCAATGTTTTCCCAGTTTTTATAAAGAAAAGCGTGGGTTTTGGTGTCAGAAGAAGGCCGCATTTCACCTTCAATCACATTATTATCAAAATCCAGGATTACAATGTCTTCCGGTTTTAATTCTTCATAGGGAACGCCACTTGGCTTAATTGCAAAAACCTTTTGTTCACGATCTACAGCACTTACATTTCCGAAAGTATAGATTACCAGGTTTAAGGCATCAAGTTCCATATTGGCCTCGTAACATTCCTGTTTTAGTGCTTTATATTTAGAGCTCATTTACGGTAGATTTTCGGTTAATATTATTTTCAACAAAAGCGCCCAATTCTTTATATTCTTCCATTAAACCGGCGTAAGTTTCCAAAGCTTCCGGTCTAGGATGATATTCGGCTTCAAAATCGCTACCCAGTTTTTTACTGGCCTCGATTACATTTGGATAAAGCCCCGCAGCAACAGCTGCGTAAACTGCAGCACCAAGCGCAGGAGCTTCATCTGATGAAGCAACTTTTATAGGCATATTTAAAACGTTAGCAAGGGTTTGCATAATAAAGGGTGATTTCCTTGCTACCCCACCAATACCAATAACGCTATTTATTTTTACTCCTTCTTCTTCAAAACGATCTACAATTTGTTTGGAACCAAAGCAAATGGCATTGATAAGCGCTTTAAAAATATGAGGTGCTTTTGAGCCCAGCGAAAGTTTGGTAATCGCACTTTTTAATTCCTGGTTGGCATCCGGAGTTCTTCGACCGTTTATCCAATCTAAGGCAATAGGAATACTTTCTGAAAGTGGAATTTCTTCGGCTGCTTCAGAAAGTTTTTTAATGAAATCTTTATCTATTTCATCTCTAAGTTTTGCTTTTTGTTCTTCGGAAATAATAGCTGAATTGAAAACCAAATTTTCCAAAGGCCAGTGAAGCACATCTTTAAACCAGGCCAACACATCGCCAAAAGCCGATTGCCCGGCTTCAAGACCAATCATTTTAGGAATTACCGATCCATCTACCTGTCCGCAGATTCCGCGAACGGTTTTATCTCCAACATTTTCCTGTTCAGAAACAATAATATCGCAGGTAGAAGTTCCCATAACGCGAACTAAGGTATGCTTATCTATTTTTGCACCAACCGCCCCTGAATGAGCATCGAAGGTTCCAACCGCGATCACACAATCGGTAGAAAGTGCAAGCTTTTCGGCCCAGGCTGCACTTAGATTTCCGGCAACTTCATCTGAAGTATAAGTTTCGGTGTATAATCTATCCCGTAATTCGCCTAAATAGGGATCCAACCGATTTAGAAAATCTTTAGGGGGAAGTCCGCCCCAGCTTTCGTGCCACATCGCTTTGTGACCGGCAGCGCAACGGCTTCGTTTAAAAGAAGCTAAATCCTGATTTTCAATAAGCATAAACGTCATTAGATCACAATGCTCCATCCACGAATAGGCGGCGTTTTTCACGGCTTCATCTTCACGAATTACATGCGCAATTTTCGCCCAAAACCATTCTGACGAATAAATTCCACCTTCGTATTTGGTAAAATCTTCCCCGCCCCAGGTCCTGGCCAATTCATTGATTTCATTGGCCTCGTTAATGGCGGTGTGGTCTTTCCAAAGTACCATCATCGCGTTTGGATTTTCCTTAAAACCTTCTTCAAAAGCCAGTGGAGTACCTTCCTTTGTAACCGCAATTGGTGAGGAGCCGGTAGTATCAATACAAATTCCTTTTACTGCAGAACCATCAATACTGGTTTTTGCTAAAACACCTTTTATTGTTTTTTCTAAGCCTTCAATATGATCTGCCGGATGTTGGCGAAACTGGTTGATTGCTGCATCACAATATTTCTTATCACGCCATTGCGGATAATAAAATGTATCAGTGGCCAATTCTTCTCCACTCCCTGTGTCTACAAGTACCGCACGAACAGAGTCGGTACCGTAATCCAGGCCTATAACGTAATTCTTCATTTTCTTTTAAATCTTCTTTATTTTTATTCTTTTAATAATCTCACATCATAAATCCCTGCTGTTCTGGAACCCGATTTGGCTTCAAAACGTATGGTGATTTTTTCCTCTTCATTATATTCTAAATTGTTTGGCAGTTTATATTCTTTAGAAAAAAATTGGTCGCCTTCTTCGCCATTAAAATTTTCTTCCGCCAGAACTTTATCATTTATATAAATACTGAATTCCCTATTTGCATCTTTTCCGTAATAAGTAATTTGAAGTTTTTTGGCATTATTCTCCGTATCTTTTAAATCGTAACTAAACCATCCCGTAGCATCACGCCAATGACGATCTTGATGAACGCCGGTGTTAGAATCTTTACTTTGAATAAAATGATCTGACTCCGGTTGTTGTTCACCGGGAACTACCCTGTCTATGGTATTTGCTTCCAGTTCACGCTCAACGATTTCCTTTTCCTTTAAGTCTTTTTGTTTTTTCTGGTAACTTTCTTTCGTTTCCAGTGCAAGATAAATGGCATATCTGGACTCGTGAATATTATAAAAAGGAATAAATTCCTGTGCCTTAAACTTTTCTGGATAGATCCCCTCTGAGATTGAAAAACTTAGATTTTCACCTGGATTTTTTCTGACTTTCTTCACCAGATCTTCTAGATTTTCAGATAAAAATACAGGCATTTGAGAGCTTGGTATTTGAGTACCATCTGCAATATGGCCACCCCGACTATCATCAGCAAAAATTCCTTTTTGATCTTGCTCCCCGGTTTTTGTTCCTAAAACAATTGGCCCATATTTTATCGCGGTATAATCTGAACCATCGGGAAGTTTTTCAGCAGTAATATGCATAGGTAATTCCACTTTTATTTTATCTCCGTTTTTCCAGGTTCGGTTAATGCCTACATAAGAACCCGGCTCCTGATTTACTGCAAAAGATTCTTCATTTATAAATATTTTAAACTGATCTTTTTTTACCCAGGAAGGATACCTGAGATTAAGAATAAAATTTTTCGGTTCCTCAGTCTTAATGCCAAGGTTCGTGGTTTCTTCTTTAGGAAAATCAGTTTGCTGCAGTATTTCTACATCTTGTTCTTTCCACTTTAAGGTTGAAGGAATAAAAAGATTTACATACAATTCATTTTCGGAATGAGTGTAAATAAACTGGTTATACTTCCCGTGATTTTCAATTCCGGAACCTACACAGCACCAAAAACTCGTTTCCGGCTGGGAGTAAACCCGGTAATGGCCGGGACGCATTGGAGTAAAATATACAAAGCCTCCCTTTTCTGGATGCTGGGAAGAAAGAATATGATTATATAATGCCTCCTCATAATAATCTATATATTTTTCATTTGGGTTAGTGAGGAACAATTTCTCGCTCAACCTTAACATATTATAGGTGTTGCAAGTCTCAGGTCCCTGTTCGCTGGATATCATTTCAGAAAAATCTGTAGTAGGATGAAAATGCTCCCTAACACTATTTCCTCCAATGGCTACCGAGCGTTTATTGACCACGTTATCCCAAAAATAAGTTGCAGCACTATGAAAATCTTTATTGTTATCTAAAGAAGCAATTGTTTCAAAACCGATTATTTTAGGAATCTGCGTATTGGCGTGCATCCCATTTAGAATATCATTATTCGAGGCTAATGGTTTTAGCAGTTTTTGGTGTGAAAATTTATAGGCCAACTCCAGGTATTTTTCTTCACCGGTGATTTTGGCCACATCTGCAAAAATTTCATTTAAACCACCGTGTTCTGAAACCAATAATTCCTGAATTTGTTCTTCTGAAAGTCCGCTGGTGACCTGCAGCATCCAGTCAGAAAACCTGATCAACATATCCTTGGCCTTAGATTTTCCCGCAATTTGATAAGCATCCCGAAGTCCTGCGTAGGTTTTATGAATATTATATAATGGCACCCATTTACCGTTTAAGCTAAAACTTGCTGCATCAATATTACCGTTGGAAATTTCACGCCAAAGTTCTTTACTTCCGGGAACGCCACCAATATAGCCATTGCCGTTAGCTTGCTGAACTCTTTCTAATTCGTCTAAGCTATAATTCAGCAGAGAATCAGCTTTTTTACTTCCCGCTGAAGCCTGCATTTGCGCAAGTGCCGTAAGGTAATGTCCCCCAATATGACCATCTAAACCTGAATTTTCCCAATTGGTATAACTTTCTGCCTTTGGGTCTAAGCCCGCTTCACGTAAAAAAGGTGCTAAAAGTTTATCGGGGTTTAATTCTAAAATATACTCTAGGTCAACCAGCATCGCGTTGCGAAAAGGACCTTCTTCTAAGCTGACATCCTGAAGCTTAAAAGTTTCTAATTTGGTTTGCTGGCCAAACATGAATGTTGAGGCCAGGCAAACTAATAAGCTAAAAAGAGTTATTTTCAAATCAGCAAAGGAAAATTTCATTTTAAATTATTTAGACGATAATACTACTACAGAAAAAGGTGGCAGACTAACTTCTAACTTGCCTTTTCTCAATTTAAAATCTTTAAATTCAGCAATATTTATTTTATCCGGATTATCAAAAGTATTATGATCCTGGATTTTCCCTGATTTCAGGATTTCAGCTTCAATATTATTAACATCTAAACCTTCCAAATCTATTTCTACCTTATGTTCCGCACTGGCATCAATATTTACCAATGAAATATTGGTATTTCCGGTTTCATCTTTAGAAGCAGAAACAGAAATTGCAGGCAACGATTCGCCATTGTAGGTATATTCAGGAGAATCAAACTCAACGGGTAATAACTGCGCATCGTGGTGTACCGTGTACATTTTAAAAACGTGGTAAGTTGGAGTAAGAATCATTTTTTCACCTTCGGTAAGCGCCACTGCCTGTAAAACATTTACGGTTTGCGCCAAATTGGCCATTTTAACCCTATCACTATGATTATTAAAAATATTTAAGGTTGTACCGGCAATCATTGCGTCTCTCATGGTATTCTGCTGATATAAAAACCCTGGATTAGTACCTTCTTCTACGTCATACCAGCCGCCCCATTCATCTACTACAAGATCTATTTCATTTTTAGGGTCATGCTTTTCCATGACTTCTATATGTCCTTTAACAAACTCATCCATTTTAAGCGCTTCTTCCATACTTCTAAAATAGATCTCCTCGTCATAGCCCGTAGCTGGACCTTTATTTTCCCAATCTATTACTGCATAATGGTGAAGCCCAACCGCTTCAATTAAAGATGTTGGAACTTCTTTCATTAAAACTTCTGTCCATTGATAATCATCTCCGGAAGCTCCGGCGGCAATTCTATAAAGATTGTCTTTATTTTCCCCGGCGGTCATAAAAGTTGAATACTGCTTATATATGTTCGCATAATATTCAACGGTCATATTACCACCACAACCCCACATTTCATTTCCAACACCCCAATATTTTACTTTCCAGGGTTCATCTCTTCCATTTTCTTTCCTCAGTTTAGCCATAGGACTTCCTTCAGGATGGTTTGTATATTGTACCCAGTCCATAAAATCCTGAACTGTTCCGCTTCCTACGTTGGCAGAAATAAAAGGCTCTGCTCCCAGTTCTTCACATAGGTTTAAAAAATTATGGGTACCAAAGCTGTTGTCTTCGGTTACCCCACCCCACCAGGAGTTTACCATAGTAGGCCTGTCTTCCTGGGGGCCAATACCATCTTTCCATTGGTAAGTATCAGCAAAACATCCCCCGGGCCATCTTAGGTTTGGTATTTGTATTTCTTTTAAAGCTTCAATTATATCTATTCTAACCCCATCTTTATTTGGGATAGCACTGGTATCTCCTACGTAAAATCCATCATAAATAGATCTGCCCAGATGTTCAGCAAAATGCCCATAAATATGCTTACTAATGTTAGGCGCATCTTCTGCCGTTTTGAATGAAATTTTTGTCTCCTGCCCCTGTACATTAAAACCGAAGCCAAGCATAAGAGCAAATAAAATTTTAACTTTCATATTATTATTGATTTACAGTGAATTAAATATCTTTAAACTCCTTAAGTGTTAATTTTACATTTCCAAATATAAATAAAAGTAAATCTCAAAAACAATTTTTCTTTAACAAATTTTTAATTTTGTAAGTTCAGAAATTAAATTCAATATTAGCATGGCCGCATTCCGGTTTTAAATTTCAGGTAAAAAATGGTTCAGAAATACCAATTAGAAGACAAAGTTCTTCTGGCAGTAGATTGTATAATATTTGGTTTTGATGAGGAAGATTTAAAAATTCTTCTTATTAAAAGAAATTTTGAACCCGAAAAAGGAAAATGGTCTTTAATGGGAGGTTTTCTTAAAAGACACGAAAACCTTAATATCGCTGCTAACCGTATCCTATATCAACTTACCGGAATTGAACAAATTTACATGGAGCAGTTGTATGCATTTAGTGAAGTAGACCGGGATCCTGCAGAGAGAACCATATCGGTAGCCTATTTTGCCCTTATTAATATTAAAGAGCATGACAAGGCTCTAATTGATAAATATTCGGCTAAATGGTTTAGCGTCACAGAACTTCCCGAGCTTATTTTTGACCATTCTGAAATGATTACCAAAGCTATAAAAAGGTTACGCTACAAAACTTCTAAAAAGCCAATTGGTTTTGAACTTCTACCCGAAAAATTTACGATGCGCCAGCTTCAAAAGCTTTATGAATCTATACTTGGAGAAAAGCTGGATAAACGCAATTTTATCAATAAAATCAATGCTTTGGATATTTTAATTAAACTGGAAGAAAAAGATATGAATTCTTCCCGGAAGGGTTCTTTCCTATATCAGTTTGATGCCGAAAAATATCAGCAAAAAGTAGAAGAAGGCTTTTCTTTTAAACTATGAGTTAGCAATACTACCCAATACTTTATTCTAAATAATTTCAATAAAAAATCCTTTTGAGAGTAGTTTTATCGAACTTAATGAATAATCAACCGTAAAATTGAAATTAAAACTTTTCTCCCAAAAGGATGAAAATAAGTATTTATTGGGGCGTAATTTTTATAAATCTCTAATAGATTGCTAATTTAAGAAAAAAATTATAACTTGTGGTCATACAAACCATAAGTTTTTTATGCTGCGCCAGGTTTAATTAAAAATTTCAATAATTAATTATTCTAAAAAAGTTCTACACCCTAAAAATTACGATGAGGTCTATATGAAAGCACCCAATTTTAAAGTAGCCTGTTTAAATAGATGCTATTTATTATTAACCATCCTTCTATTATCTCCAATCTTCAATTATGGGCAGGTAGGAAATCTATTTTCTACTGATGCAGAACTTTCCAGTAGTTTAATTAATCAAATCTTTCAGGATAGCAAAGGCTATATCTGGATTGCTACCGAAGATGGTTTAGACAGGTACGATGGGGCAAAATTTTCAATTTATAAACAAGAACGGGAAGATTCTACTTCAATCTTAAATAATTATGTAAAGTCTATATTTCAGGATAGTGAGGGCGTTTTATATTTCGGTTTTTTTAATGGCTTACAATATTTTGACCACGCTACTGAAGAATTCCATGAGATTCCTCTCTTAACGGAAGACAGTTCTGCCTATCCTGCGCACGTTACCACTATGCTTGAAAGAGAAAATGGAGAAATTTTAATAGGAACTTCTGGGCAGGGCATTTTAAAATTAAGGCAGGAGCATGGTAAACCTGTTGCCAGGAAATTTCCAGAAATGGTTCCCACTTCGTTTCTTGAAAAAATTTTTGAAGATAGAAATGAAAATCTATGGGCTATAAGCCAGGATAAAGGGCTATTTAAAATAACGCGCGAAGGTAAAATCACCGAGTATTTTAATGAAAATGATTATGAAACTCAAATTTCCAGTATTACTCAAGATCAAAATGGGAATTTGTACGTGGGAAGTTTGAGTG
>Ga0207891_1001135_pt1 | contig 13368 bp, 13 predicted proteins | sample LinPmetageLP50_FD_184061 | JGI IMG/M metagenome (GOLD analysis project Ga0207891, IMG submission 184061) | Marine viral communities from the Pacific Ocean - LP-50 (SPAdes) | ecosystem: Environmental > Aquatic > Marine > Oceanic | place: Pacific Ocean | collected 2011-08-27 | reverse complement strand
AAATTTTCCGCTAAAATTCTCATACCTCAGAAAATGAGCGACTTTATATTGGTTGGGTGTACTAAAGAAATTCCCACTTAAGCTTTGGTTATCCTGGTTATAACCTGCCCCGGCGTGTAACTTTGTTGTGCCTTTTTCATATTTTAAGAGGGCGAAATCGTGAGCTCTTCCCTGTAATGCCCAATCTAAATTGCCAAGGAACCTAAAATTATCGTAGTTGAGTTCCTGCCGGCCTAATTTGACGCTAAAATCATCAGTTAAAAAAGTTTCGGCCCAGGCTTCGTGCAGCGAAAGAAAATTATCGTTGGCTTTTACCTGCGGGGTGTTTCCCCAGGTACGAACATCCTGAATGCTCACATAGAATTTAAATTTTTCCAGTTCATATTGTACATTAATACGGGCGCGTTGCGCAATAAAAGCAGCTGCATCCTGGTTCTCTTCAATAAGTTTACCGTAACCATGGCGGTATTCGCCTCTTTGAACAATTTGCCCGTCAACATTAAACTGGCCATATACACTATTTGTAAATACAAAAAATAACGTAAGTATAAGGTTTAGAAGCCTAAAAATTTTCATCAATAGATCTTTTATTTATTCGATAATCGTGATTAAAATACTCCGAAGCTTGCGGCAAAAATTAAACAATTGTTTGCCAGATAAGCCTCGTGCGTTTGCTGAGAGGTAGTTCTGAATAATTGAGATTTTATCCCGGCTGAGTGTGAGCTTTGGCTCTCGGGTCCAGTTCTGGTCTTAGAATAAGTGGAGTAAAATTTCTTCAAATTAATTTTATTAATTTTTCGGGTTTCCCATGCATATTATAAGTTTAATAAAATGCGGTGTTTACTTAAGTGAATTAATAGGCTTAAAATTATTAAAAAATTACAAATTATTTAGCTTTAACCTACTCTCTTTGGCGCCCATTAATTTCATCAATATTAATGCGGTAAACTACTGGTGATTCTGAGTTACTTTTACTGGAAAAATTCTCAATAAAATCTGGGCAGGAATTTCCTTTATTTTTTATTACTTTCTTTACGCCTTCAGAAAATAAACGCAGCATATATTTAGCATCTGTTCCTTTTAATTCTTCAAATTTGCCGTACAATAAAACCGATTTCCATTCTTCTAATGATGAAATCTCATCTACCTGAAAAGTAACCAAAGGATTTTTGCGCATGGCTTCAATTTTACCTCCCTGCCCCGAATAGGTTAAAATACTGTGTTGTTCAGGATTATAATAATAGGTAATGGGAATTATTTCTCCTCTTGCCCTGGAAATATAGCCGAGCCTGCCTATATAATTATGGGCGAGTAGCTTAATACTTTCCTCTGTGGTCATAGCTCTCATAATATTTAATTTAGAAGGTGAATAATGACGATAAGAAATAATTCTGCTTTAAAATTCGGTCTAATTTATTGCGGAATCTCGAAATTAAATATGACGGATATCATTAAAAATAATCTTCCTTCTCAGGAATTTCTTACTTTTGAAAATATGAAGATCCTGGCAACTTTTTTAGGCATATTTTGCTTGCTTGTTTCAGCATATCCTTGCTGTATAGGCGATGATTGTGAATCAGCTTCTGAGATAAAAATTTCTGAAAATCAGGATCAGCAAAATGATGATTGCGCCTTGTGTTCTCCTTTTATAAGCTGCGGAAGTTGTACGGGTTTTATTCCAAATACAGATAAAATTGTGACGGTCCCTGACCTCCCCATACCATTTTCAAATTTATTCGGACTCACTTTTAAAAGTGTTGAAGCCGATTATGCCGAAAGAGTTTGGCAACCACCAAAACTGGTTATTATTTCTTGAAAACAGAATTAATAATAACCTAAATTTTCATAATGATTAAAATCTTATTTAAACTGGCGATCTTCCTGGTCGCTTTTAACGCTGTGGGACAAAATTCCCTGGAAGCGATAATTAAAAATGCTGAAGATAAAATGCCTTTACTTGGGGCTAATGCGGTAGTTTCGGGAACAGATATTGGAGCCACAGCAAATATAGACGGCGAAGTCACTTTAACCAAAATCCCAAATGGTAAACAAACAATTGTATTTAGTTTTGTGGGTTTTGCTTCAGAAGAAATCACGTTGGATTTTCCCAGAGCAACCCAGGATACGTTGGAAATTTTTCTTGAACCCGGCGGGGAAGAAATGGAAGAAGTTATTATTCAATCTACCCGTTCCCGGCGTAGTATTGCCGATTTACCTACGCGGGTAGAAGTAATTTCTGGCGAAGAACTCACCGAAAAAGGAAATATGAAACCCGGTGACATTAGAATGTTGCTCAACGAAACTACGGGAATACAAACTCAGCAAACTTCAGCAATTTCCGGTAATTCAAGTATTAGAATCCAGGGGCTGGATGGAAAATATACACAGCTATTAAAAGACGGATATCCACTTTATTCAGGTTTTTCCGGTGGCCTTAGTTTACTTCAAATTGTACCTTTAGACCTGCAACAGGTTGAAGTAATTAAAGGTTCTTCGTCTACCCTTTACGGCGGTGGAGCCATAGCCGGGCTGGTAAATCTTATTTCCAAAACTCCGGGAGAAGAAAGAGAACTTAATTTTATGCTGAATGCAACTTCAGCATTGGGCCTGGATCTTAGCGGCTTTTATGCTGATACCTACGGAAAATTGGGGACTACCGTTTTTGCTTCTTACAACCTTGGGTCTCCTTACGATCCTGCAGATATTGGTCTAACTGCCATTCCTGAATTTAATCGTTATACTATAAATCCCAGGGTGTTTTACGAATTTTCAGAAAATACGAAGTTAGATGTGGGAGTGAATACTACGGTTGAAGAACGCACCGGTGGGAATATAGCTTACCTGGAAGGTGAAGACGTGGAAGACCCGTTTTTTGAGAGAAATAATACGGCTAGAACCACGTTGCAGTCTGGTTTTGAGCATTCGTGGAATGATGATAATCGTTTTAACCTAAAAAACAGTTTCAGTTTTTTTGACCGGGAAATTCAAACCGGTGACTATATTTTTGCAGGAAACCAGTTTGCCTCTTATAATGAAGCTTCTGTAGTTTTGGGCGGTGAGAAAATGGAATGGATTGGTGGCCTAAATTTATGGGTAGATAGCTTTGAACAGGATGTTTTAACCGATGCTCCCGTGGTAGATTATGAGCATCTAACCTATGGAGCTTTTGTTCAGAATAATTGGCGGGCAACAGACTGGTTTCAGCTGGAAAGCGGACTTAGAACAGATTATCAAAATGAATATGGTTGGTTTGTTTTACCAAGAATCTCGGCAATGTTCACAATTTCTGATGCCCTTACCACCAGGATTGGAGGAGGAATGGGCTACAAAACACCTTCTGTTTTTACCGAAGATGCAGAACGCCTTCAATTTAGAAATGTGATGCCTATTGATGTGAGCACTACCGAAGCCGAAAATTCCATAGGTGGAAATTTTGATATTAATTACCGAACCGAACTTTTTGAAACCATAGAATTTACAAGCAATACACTTTTCTTTTATACTAAAATTGATAAGCCCATAATTCTTGAAAATACTGCAGAAGGTGTTTTTGAATATTTACAACCAAACGGGTTTGTAGAAAGCAGGGGAATAGAGGCAAATTTAAAGTTTGGCTATAAAAATTTTAAATTATTTACCGGTTATACTTATGCCGATGTAGACCGCACAGAAAACGGAAATACCTTTGAAATGCCGCTGGTTTCCAAACATCGTTTAAATAATGTTTTGATGTATGAGCAGCATGAAAAACTTAAAATTGGTTTGGAGGGTTATTATTTTAGTCCGCAGCAGTTAAGCGACGGCGCAACCGGACAGGAATACTGGATTTTTGGTTTAATGATGGAAAAGCTATGGGAAGATTTCTCAATTTTCCTGAATTTCGAAAACTTTACCGATACCCGTCAAACCCGGTTTGATTCTATATATACCGGTTCCATTTCCAATCCTCAATTTAGGGATATTTATGCCCCGGTTGATGGTTTTGTAGTCAATGGAGGGATAAAATTATTTTTATAAATAAAAACCTGTTTTAAAGCGGAAGTTTCTTGCTTCCGCTTTAAAAAACAGGTGAAAAAGTCTTCTTTCTAAATTTATTTTAGAATCTAAATTGAAATCGGTTTTGAAACTTTCGGTTCTAAATTTATTCCGGTTAGAGAATCTTTTAGTTCTTCCAATTCCCGGAGCAGTTGATTTTTACTTTGTTGAAAAAGATTGGTTTTATTTGTAAATAATTCCTGGTAATAGGAGATTCCGTCTAAAAGGTTAAGCTTAAATTTTTCTAATTTTTTCTTCTGTTTCGCAGAAGGTTCATCCATAAAATCTTCAATTTCATTTCTAAAATAATCCAGGTAAATCTTTAATTCTTTTACAAACATATTAGGCCGGTTAGGCATCTCCATCACAGAAATTTTTCCGTAGATATGTTGTATCATTTTTGAGAGCGAAACAACTTTTGAAAAATAGGCCATATTTGGGCCGGGACAAATAGCAACGCCCTGTGCCTGGCCTTTTATTCTAATGTCGTTTTCAAGAAAAGAGGCATTTCCCAGGCCAACACATAAACAGGCTTTTTCGGTAATTTTGTTCTTCTTTTTTTCTAATACCTCCTGGGAGAAATTATCTTTCTTATCCTCCAGTTCTTTCAGCTTAATATCCTGAAATTTTTTAGAAGCAGAACAAATTCCTTTCTCCTCGTATTCTTTACTTAGAGCCAGGAATTTTTTAGGGCAGGAACTACCGCTTTTATTTTCAGCAATTCGTTTTTCTTTTAGTTGTTCATTAGTTGTTCCCCGCACGGTGTTAAATGGTATGCCCAGAGGAGAAATATGACTTAGATAAAGATCTTTTTCTTTTGCTTTTACCAGTAATTTACGCGTTTCAATATCAACTGATGTAGCTTCAGGTACCAGTAAAAATGGCGTTCCCCAACCTACAGAAGATACCTTGTAATGCTCCAGCAAGAAGTTATGTTCTTCAGCCGTACCAACCCCACCCTGAACTGTTATTTTTAGGTCAAGAGGTTTCTGAGGAACCGGAATTTCTTTCTGCTCTAAAGCTTTGCTCATTAATTGATGAGCCGATTGAACAAGTTCATCTTTTTTCTGATTAAATTCCTCCAGAATTGGCCCCAACAGGTGACCATCGGTAGCAAAAGCGTGACCGCCACAGTTTAAGCCCGATTCAATTCTATATTCTGAAACCCATAAACCTTTTTTGGCCAGGTAATTTCCCTGGATTGAAGCCGATCTAAAATCACTTACTTTCAGAATAATTTTCTTTTTAAGCTTGCCATTTGCATCAGGAAAGAAATCTTTGAAATTTTCAAAATAGCTATAAAGCCTGGGGTTTAATCCTGCCGAAAGTACAATAGAAGATGAAAGTTTTGAATTGGCAAACCCGCGCAATGCAGCGTGGGCATCATTAAATTCTACCGGCAATTGTTCATTTTTAACAAAATTGTCCTTATCAATCTTCGCCATAATATTTACATCTATACTGCCGGGGCTTAGATGGTTTTCTATATAAGTGCTTAATTTTCCTTTTACATCTGCACCACTATTCAACAAATTTTGGAATCCCTGTTTAATTTCAGAATGATTGGGTAAAATAGAAAGATAATTCTCTAAGGCTGTCTTACTTTCTGCCAGTTCCTTTTTAAAATTCTCAAACTTATCCTGTACAATATTGTTTACCAGGTCTAAATAAGAGGTAATACGTTCTGCGCGGGAATCAGGATTTTTCTTCGGAATTTCCTTATAAGGCAAATTAAATTTCTTGCTGTAAAAGGCGTTCATTTTTTCAATAAGCTCGTCGTCTATAATTGAAATTACCGAAGATATTCCATATTTAGCGACCCGCAGCGGACTGTCAATTGTAAAAGCTGTTCCCATTACCGGGATATGAAAACTGTGCATTTGGTTTGTTTTGGTCATATTCTAATAATTATTTGCGGCGTAGGCTAAATTAACCCCGGCCGATCCTATTTAAAATAAGGAGTTAAGATTGCAATTTGTAAAGGAAAGAAGTTGAAAACTGCTAAAATATGACCCGCATCATATTTAGAATATTAAGTGAAGGGGGACCTGTTGTTGTGAGAGTTTGTTGATTAAGATTGAAAAGAATTTACCGGAAAAATATTCAAAAAAAAGCGCCCATTGGTTTAAAACCAATGGGCGCTTTTACATTAATAATCTATTAAAAAACTGGAATAATTTAGTCTACTTTTCTAAAATTACCTTCGCCATCAAATTCAAGTTCGGTACCGTCAGCCAGTTCTATTTCCTGCTCTTTTTTCTGTTTTTCCCATCCAATCACCTGTGCATCAGCATAATTTTCTTTCAGATAAGAAGCGATTTTAGATGGCAGGGCAGAGGTAGGTATCACTACGTCGTTTTGGCTTTCAATTTCAGAAATATTTCCATTTTCGTCAAAATCCAGTTCAAGTCCGTTAGAAAGAACTACTTCAAATTTTTCATCTTCCCAAATTTTCCATTTACTGTTTTCTTTAACCTCTTTTACATCAGCAGAAGAAAAATTCTGTTGAATATATTCCTGGGCTGTAGAGGGTAAATTATTTGTATTTGTTTGTGCAAAAATTCCCATTGTACACAATGCGAAAATTCCTAATAAAATTACTCTTTTCATAATATTTGTTTTTTTATTCGATGCGAAGTAAGCCTTCAAATCTGGAAAGAATTTGGAATTTGGCTGTTATAAATCCTAAAATTCTGCCAAATTTTTTCTTTTAAAGTTTGGTATACCTTCCCATTTTTTTCCAGTTTTGAGATTCATATTTGTATTTTTTGGGAGAATTGTAAAAAAAGTGTCAGATTTGAAACTTATATATTATTCTTGCAAATTATAAGGTTTCAAGCAGATAAACATTTTTCATGAAGATTCAACATTTACTTATTCTAAGCTCAATTTTATTCTTTAGTAATGCGCACGCCCAGGATATTACCGAAAACAGTTTTGGGAATGGGATAATAAATACGGTGGCAAGAGATAGTTCTTTCAGCCTAAGGTTTGGAGCAAGATTTCAATCTCTATTTGTGAATGAATGGCGAGATTCTGAATTTGAAGGATTTGAATCTGAAAGCTCTAATATTCTAATTAGGCGTGCCAGATTAAAATTTGATGGATTTGCTTATTCTCCCAAATTAAAATATAAAATTGAGTTAGGGCTATCTAACCGGGATATTTCGGGAGGTTCAGAATTTACAAATAATACACCCCGGTACATACTTGATGCCGTTTTAAAGTGGAATTTCTATGAGAATTTCGTGTTATGGGCCGGCCAAACAAAATTGCCGGGTAACAGGGAACGCGTAGTATCTTCTGGAGACCTGCAGTTTGTAGACAGGTCTTTATTAAATAGCAGGTTTAATATAGACAGGGATATAGGAGTACAATTACACCATAAAATCTATTTGGGGAACCAATTTGTAGTAAAAGAAATTTTTGCTTTTTCACAGGGGGAAGGAAGAAATGTAGTGACCGGCAATCTTGGCGGTTTTCAATATACGGGACGCCTGGAAGCTTTACCTTTTGGAGAATTTCAGGATTATAGAGAGGCTTCTTTAGAAAGGTATGATACGCCTAAATTAGCAATGGGCGTTACGTATGATCATAATAATGATGCGGTAAAAACCCGCTCTAATATGGGGGCATATATGTTTACCGAAAACGGTTTACATTCGACCGATATTTCTACATTTTTTGCAGATTTTATGTTTAAATATAAAGGAATATCAGTTTTAGGTGAATTTGCTCATCGGGATGCCGAGAATCCTATAGCGATAGAAGAAGATGGAACGCGCACCGGTGCCGTTGTAAATGTGGGGAATTCCATTAACCTGCAAGGTGGCTATTTATTTGATAATAATATAGAAGTTGTAGGTAGGTTCACCCAGGTGAAAGAAGATATAATAGGCTCCCTGTTTCCTAACGAAAAACAGTATACTTTGGGACTTTCTAAATATTTATCTAAGCATAAATTAAAAATACAAACCGATTTAAGTTTTAGGGATAGCCCAGATCCAGAATGGAATAATCTAATGTACAGGCTTCAGATAGATTTCCATTTATAATCTTATATAGGTGCGAAGACCAACTAACTGAAGCTTTAAAAATATAGCCATGAAAATTCTAATTGTAGAAGACGAACAGGATATGTTGCAGAACATGAAAGATTTTCTATTAAAGGAAAGTTTTGTGGTAGAAACAGCAGAAAGTATCGCCGAGGCTCGTAATAAAATTGGGGTTTATACCTACGATTGTATTTTGCTGGATATTAATTTAAAAGACGGTAGTGGCTTTCAGCTTTTGGAAGAATTGAAGCAAAAGAATATAGAAGACGGGGTAATTATTGTTTCTGCCAGGAATTCTTTAGATGATAGGCTGGAAGGCCTAAACCTTGGTGCCGACGATTATCTTGCCAAGCCTTTTCATATGGCAGAGTTAAATGCCCGTGTAAAAGCTGTATTAAGAAGGCGCCAGTTTAACGGGAATAATAAAATAAAGATTGGCAACCTTAGTATAGACCTGGACGAGCACGAAGCAAGTATAGATGATAAGCCCTTAAATTTAAACCGAAAAGAATACGAAATACTATTATTCTTTACTTCAAACCAAAACAGGCTGGTAAATAAATCGGCTTTGGCAGAACACGTTTGGGGAGATCATATAGACCAGGCCGATAGTTTTGAATTTATATATTCCCAGATTAAAAATCTTCGAAAAAAACTAAAAACCGCCGGTGCCGATATAGAAATTAAAGCGGTTTATGGAATTGGCTATAAATTAATTACCCAATGAAATTATTAAATTATACCACCAGTTATTTTTCGGCAATACTGCTGGTTCTTTTGGGGATATGGGCGGTAATTTTCTACCTCGAAATGCTGGATGAAATTTATGACAGCCTGGACGATGGCCTGGATAATCAAAAAATGCTGGTGATTAAACGGGCAAAACAGGATACTGAATTACTTCAACGTTCACAATTTAAAGATGGCAATTATACCATACGGCCTATAGATAAAAATAGCGCGATAAGTTTTAAAGATTTTTATCGCGATACGCTTATGTATATGCAAAATGAAGATGAATATGAACCGGTAAGGCTGCTGGAAACCGTATTTAAAAAAGATGACGAATTTTATAAGCTGAAAATTATAACTTCTATGGTCGAGGAAGACGACCTTATTGAAGATTTACTGTTTTCCCTTATTCTTCTGTATGTAGGCTTGATTTTAAGTATTGTTTTACTCAATAATTTAATCCTGAAAAAAATCTGGAACCCGTTTTATACTTTGTTGCAACAACTCAAAGATTTCAGGCTTGGGAAAGATCAAAAAATTGAAACTGTTCCTTCAAATATTGATGAATTTAACCTGCTAAATACACGCGTAGAGCAAATGCTGGGAAAATCTATTTCCAGTTATAACAGCCAGAAACAATTTATAGAAAATGCTGCACACGAATTACAAACTCCTTTGGCTATTAGCATCAATAAACTGGAACTGCTTGTAGAAAAGGAAGAATTGAACGAGGAGCAAATTGAGTTAATAGCTTCAGTTTTAAATAACTTAGAGGGTTTAACCCGAATGAACAAGTCTTTGCTTTTGCTTTCTAAAATTGAGAATCAGCAATTTCCGGAGGAAGAAATAGTAAATTTCAATGAGCTAATTACAAACTTAAAAAGTGATTTTGAAGACCTGGCCGGTCATAAAGAAATGAAGATTAGTATAAAAAGTACGACTTCATTAAAATATAAAATGAATAAAGGTCTGGCGAGAATTTTGCTTTCAAATTTGTTGAAAAATGCAGTTATTCACGGGCAAAGAAATAGTGAGATTGAAATAGAAATTTCAGCAAAAAACTTTATTATACGTAATACAGCCAATAACGGAGCTTTAGATCCAGAAAAAGTATTTTCACGCTTTCAAAAAGATTCTTCTTCTAAAACTTCCACGGGAATAGGATTGGCCATAGCCCAAACCATTGCTAAAAAATATGAGTTTCAGTTAACTTATTACTACGAACAAAAACACACTTTTCAACTAAGATTTCCGCGTTAAACTGGTATTTATTTCCCAAATAAAATTCTGCACTTCAATAATTCCAGATTTCTTCCAGTATTGTAGTTCAACTTTGTTTAAAATTAAAAATTATAGAGATGAAAAAGTCAATTTTTTTAATCCTGGCTATTGCCATGGGATTTACCGCTTGTGAAGATGATGATATGCGAAATTCTGATATCCCTTCCGTAGTATTAAATGGGTTTACCGAACAATTTCCTGATGCAAAAGGTGTAGAGTGGGAGAAGAAAGCCGATATCTATGAAGCCGAATTTGATATTTATAATGTAGATCATGAAGCAATTCTAAATACTGAAGGAAGTCTTTTGAAGTATAAATACGACATTGTGTACGAGGAACTTCCTGAAGCAATAAAAACTACAATCACTACCGATTATGACAAAACTAAAGTAGATAAGGTAGAGTTGCTTAAAATTTCTGAAAATACTTATTACCAGGTAGAGTTTGATGAAGAGCCAACCGATACTAAGATTATTTTTGAAGAAACGGGAGCGGTGAATACTGAAGTTACCACCTGGTAATTATTAAAGAAATGAAAATGGTGAATAAAATAGCAACGCTAATTGTAGTGGGAGTATTAAGCCTTGCCGGCTTAATACTCTTTGGATATAATGAATTTATAACCAAAGATACCCTGCAAGATCAACCTGTAGCTTACGAAATAATTAATGAATGGCAGCTGCCTAAAGAGCTTGATGAGGTTTCGGGAATAGACTGGATAGGCGATAATAAGTTGGCTTGCATTCAGGATGAAGATGGCATCATTTTTATTTTTAATCTTGAAACTTCAAAAGTAGAGAAAAGTATAGAATTCGCAGGCGCGGGTGATTACGAAGATATTCGTATTGTAGGTAAAACTGCCTATGTTTTGAGAAGCGATGGTGAACTTTTTGAAGTCAGCGATTTTTTATCGGGTAATTCCAAAACAAAAACCTACAGTAATTTTTTATCTGAAAAACAAAACCTGGAAAGCTTAGCCTGGGACAAAAATAATAAACGTTTGCTGCTGGCCATAAAAGATAGAGAGCTAAAGGACGATAACTATAAAGGAGTTTATCAATTCTCGCTAACCAATAAAGAATTGGAGAGAAATCCGCTTTATCGTTTAAATATGCAAGACAGCTTATTAAGGGAAAGGGAAACAAAACTCAATAAAAAGCTCCAACCTTCTGCACTTTCCATACACCCCAAAAATAAAGATTTCTACATTCTGGATGGTAGGGCACCCCAGTTGGTTATTGCGAATAATGATATGAAACTAAAAAAGCGCTACGCTTTACATGAAGATGATTTTGAGCAGGCCGAAGGACTTACTTTTAGTGAAAACGGTAGGTTATTTATCTCTAACGAAGGAAAAGGCGGAAAAGCAAATATCCTTGAAGTAACATTCAAATAGATTGTATGAAGGAAACGGAAGAGAATACGAACGTAAAGAAAAGTAAAGCCCCCTTAATATTTTCATTAATCGTAATTCTAGTTCTTGTTGGCGGTTACTTTTTTATCCCTGGTGTGCACCAATTTTTTAATGAGGCCTGGGAGGTTTTAACCAGTAACGATAACCAAAGAATAAAAGCCTGGGTTTCCAATTTTGGATGGATAGGTCCTTTGGTACTTATTATAGCTATGATAGCCCAAATGTTTCTTTTAGTAATTCCATCGGTAGCATTAATGATCGTTTCAATTTTAGCTTATGGGCCCGTATGGGGAAGCTTAATAGTTTTTACGGCCATTTTCTGCGCTTCTTCGGTAGGCTATTTTATAGGTCGCTATTTTGGGCCGGTAATCGTTCAAAAACTTTTGGGTCCAAAGACTGAAAATAAGATAAGTGACTTTTTAGATGATTATGGGTTTTGGGCGGTAATTGTAACCAGAATCAATCCGTTTCTAAGCAATGATGCAATTAGTTTTGTAGGCGGAATTTTAAAAATAGGGTATTGGAAATTTATAGGTGCCACCTTATTGGGAATTACACCACTTACAATTTTTATCGCCTTAATTGGAGATAGCACTCAGCAACTAAAAAGTGGTTTGTTGTGGGGCTCTTTGGTAAGTTTAGTGCTTTTTATCCTTTATGTGTATTGGGATAAAAAGAAGCGGTGAAAATTACAGAAATTAAAAGCTTAAAATTGTACAGAATTTCTATGAGGTGAGCTATAGCTCATTACCGACTTATATTTTAAGAAACTTAAATTTTAAAAGTACAGCTTCTAAAAAATTAAAAGATGTATTTTTAACCTATGGAAAACCAAATTGAAGAGCAGGTTTTTAACAATAAAAATCTGCTAAATTATAGCTTCGCTAATAGTTATGAATCCTGCCAATTTACAAACTGTAATTTTTCTACCGGAAATTTAAAAGGAATTCTTTTTATAGATTGTGAATTTGAAGAATGCGACCTGAGTAACGTAAATCTTGATCATACCTCATTCCAAAATTGCAATTTTAAAGCCTGTAAAATGATGGGCTTGTTGTTTAATAATTGTGAACCTTTTGCCTTCTCTATTTCGGTTAATCAGTGTATTTTAAACCACTCTTCCTTTTTTGGAATGAAGCTGAGTAAAACTCTTTTTCAGCACTCAAAACTTATGGAAGTAGATTTTTCAGCGGCCGATTTATCGCATTCAAAATTCCTGAATTCTGATCTTTCCGGGGCTGTATTTCAGAATACAAATCTTACCAAAGCCGATTTTAGCAGTGCGCAGAATTATAATATAGATCCGGAAAATAATAAATTAAAGGGGGCCAAATTCAGCCTTGATCAGGTAAGTGGATTATTGAATAAATATCAAATTATAATTGATTAAAAAGAATTACTAAGTTAGTAGTACTTAAATTTATAAGAAAAAGTAATGAGTTTATTGAACAAATTAATGGGCAACGCGGCCAGTATTTCTAAAGAAGAATTAGATAAAAAATATGGCCGATTATTAACTGAAACCGAAGAAATTGAATTAGGTTTTTCCTTGTTGCGGGATATATTTATGTTTACAAACAAACGACTTATTTTAATAGATATCCAGGGGCTAACCGGGAAAAAACAAGAATATTTATCGCTACCATACAGGCACATTTCCAGGTTTTCTCTTGAAACTGCAGGCACCTTTGATTTAGACGCCGAATTAAAAATCTGGATTTCAAGTGAAAATGTACCAAGTGTAAGTAAACGCTTTAATAAAAGCATAGATATTTATGCCGTACAAAGATATCTTGCCGGGAAAGTAATTTAGAAGTAAGAAACAAATAATTACAAACTTTAAGACCCGTG
>Ga0207891_1001132_pt1 | contig 13386 bp, 6 predicted proteins | sample LinPmetageLP50_FD_184061 | JGI IMG/M metagenome (GOLD analysis project Ga0207891, IMG submission 184061) | Marine viral communities from the Pacific Ocean - LP-50 (SPAdes) | ecosystem: Environmental > Aquatic > Marine > Oceanic | place: Pacific Ocean | collected 2011-08-27 | reverse complement strand
TATTAAAAACTGAGTTATTACCGCGTAAATCCACCCTTCTAAAAAATCATTAGTTAATTCCTTAGAAATTTTTCATTCAAATTAACATTTTTTTAAACTAAAACGATTTAGTATATTAGCTTCAATCTTTTAGAAAGTATTATTGATAGACGCATTTAATGCGACATAAAAAATATGTTATTATGAGAATTTTAATTTTTGGAATCTTTTTTCTGAGCAGCCTTTTATTTTTAATTTCCTGCTCTACAGATAATGATAACCTTGAAGATATTCAGGAAGAGGAAGAAGAGGAACAACCTGTAGACCCTGGGGATGAAGAGGAAGAAGAGGTAGATGATTGGGCAGAAGTTGCAGAAAACCTACAGGAAGAAACATATAGTGTTTATTTGGCCTCTAATGGAACCTTTCGGCAGGATAATGAAGGTAATGAGAACTTTAACTATTGGTGGAACGCTCATATGCTTGATGTTTTAATTGATGGTTACCAAAGAACAGGAGATGAATCTTACCTTCCAAAAATGAAGTCCTTGCTGGGAGGAATTAAAATTAGAAATGGGAATAAATATGAAAACGTATTTATAGACGATATGGAGTGGCTTGGAATTTCCTGTCTACGGGCATACAAGCTTACTAATGATGAGCAATACAAGGAAGTGGCAGATTTGCTATGGGAAGAAGTGAAAAAAGGATGGAGTGATGTACACGGCGGAGGTATTGCCTGGAAAACAGATACTCCTAATAGTAAAAATGCCTGTTCTAACGGCCCGGCTGCAATATTTGCTCTTTATCTTTATGAAATTGACCAGGACCAGGATGATTTGGAATGGGCAAAGAAAATTTACCAGTGGCTAAACAATACCCTTGTAGATCCGGTATCAGGTTTGGTATGGGATAACATAAATTATCAGGATGGAGAAGCGGTTATAAATCGTGACTGGATATTTACTTACAATGTGGGAACCTATATTGGTGCTGCAAACTTATTGCACCAGGCCACTGGGGAAGAAATGTACTTAGAGGATGCTATAAAATCAGCGAGTTCAGTGGTAGAACCTGGTCAAATAACTACGGGTGGAGTTTTAAAAAATGAAGGCCAGGGAGATGGCGGGCTTTTTAAAGGAATATTAGTTAGATATTTCACGCAACTTACCCTTAACCCCGATACTCCAGATGATAAACAGGAAGAATTCAAAGAGTTTATTCAATTTAATGCAGAAACGCTGTATCACAATGGATTAACCACTGCAGGGCTTGCGGGCCCAAATTGGAATGACGAACCCAGTGGTCGTGTAGATTTATCTACCCAACTAAGTGGTGTTATGCTCCTGGAAGCGAAAGCCCTTTTAGATAGACAATAGAATTTTAAAATAATATACATCCTAAAATGAACCTAGCACAACACCTTAATTTCCCGGCAGGAAAGTTTCTTTTATTTTTCGTGTCTTTTTTATTTATCTCCTGCAATTCTACTAATCAGGATAATGAAGACGTAGAAGATGATGAGGCTCAAAAATCCTATACCTCAATGGTTAATCCATTTATAGGAACGGCTCCTTTAACCGATCCGGAATTTATAGGTTATACACCTCCAGAAGGATGGCGGGTTTGGGCGGGATTAGTGTTTCCGGGTTCTTCTTTGCCCAATGCAATGGTTCAACTTAGTCCTATAACTGAGTATGGTACCGGTGCTGGTTATGAATATGAAGATACCGAAATACTTGGATTCACCCACACCAATAAAGGGCACTGGAATTTATGTAATATTCCAATTCTTCCGGTTTCGGGGAATGCTAAAGCTCCATTTAAATCTTCATTTTCTCATAACACAGAATCTGCATCTCCTGGGTATTACGAAGTTAAGCTGGACGATTATGGAATTAAAGTAAGACTTACCTCTACGTTGAGAAGCGGATTTCACGAGTACACTTATGAAAATGAAACGGATAGAAAGATCCTTTTCGATTTGGCTAAAGCAAATCACGGGGTATCTAACTGGGAAATAACACAAGAAGATGATTATTCAATATCCGGTTTTCAGCATGTGGGAGGCGATAAAATTCATTTTTATGCAGAAAGTAATGTCAATATAAAAAAGCTTAACGTGCAAAAAATGGGAGAAAAAGATGGCTACGCTATTTTAAGTTTAGAAGATGGGAAGAATCCTGTGAGCCTAAAAATTGGTTTATCTTATGTAAATGCTGAAAATGCTGCTCAAAATTTAAAAGAAGAAATTGGTAAAGCTGATTTTGAGGAGATTAAAAAACGTGCGAATAATACCTGGGAAGATTTACTTAAAACAATTGAAGTTACCGGAGGAAACGAAAAACAAAACGAATTGTTTTATTCTTCATTTTACCGTTCTTTTTTATGGCCGGCACTTAGAAGTGATGTGAATGGTGAATTTAAAGATGTAAAAGGAGAAATTCAGAAAAAAGATTTTAATTACTATACCAATCCTTCTTTTTGGGATACTTACCGAAATAAACTGGTACTGTTAAGTATTGTTTCTCCTGAAGTAACCACCGATATTATTAAAACCTTAATTGATAAAGGTGAAAAAACAGGTTTTATCCCCACATTTTTTCACGGGGATCATGCAGCACCTTTCATTGCCGGGACTTATTTAAGAGGAAATTCAAGCTTTGATGTAGAAAAGGCTTATGAACTCTTACTGAATAACGCCTATAAAGAAGGAGGTCCCAGGTCGCATATTAAAGAATACATTGAGAAGGGTTATATTTCAGATCCAGACGTGAAGAATCCTGAAGTAGAAACAAAGGCCAAAGCTGGGGTTTCCAAAACTTTAGAGTATGCATATGATGATTATTCTGTAGCACAATTAGCCAAAGCATTGGGCGATGAAGAAAAATATGAAGATTTAATAAAACGTTCTGAAAATTATAAAAACGTTTTTGACACTTCAACTAATTTTATGCGTGGAAGACTTGAAAACGGAGATTGGATTAGTCCATTTGATACCGAATATCCCTACTATGAATATATGTACCGTGAGGCCAATGCATGGCAGGTTTCTTTTTTCGCGCCACATAATATGCCTGAATTAGTAAACTTATATGGAGGGGCAGATAAATTTGAAGAAAAATTAGATTCTTTATTTACGGTGCCCTGGAATCCAGACCATATAGCGAGAAATGTTGCCAGTTTTATAGGTCAATATTCTCACGGTAATCAACCTGCACATGAAGCCCCGTTTTCATATTACTTTGTAGATAAACCTGAAAAATCTCAGGAGATTATTGATGAAATTCTTGAAGATTTCTATGGAGTTGGGGAAGATGGCCTGGCGCTTTCAGGAATGGATGATGCGGGTGAAATGTCTGCCTGGTATGTTTTTTCAGCAATGGGACTATATCCCTTATCTCCTGCAGATCCCGAATATTTAGTGACAGTTCCAATTTTTGAGGAAGTTAAATGGAACCTTCCCAATGGTAAAACATTCACATTAGATAGGGCAAATTCAGGTAGAAACCTAAAGCAAATAATGGTAAACGATGAGGAGCTGGAAAGCTACTTTATATCTCATGATTTGTTTAAAAATGGAGGAGAAGTAGAGGTGATAACAGAATAAAATGTAACTTTTATTGAATAGGTCCCGGCTAAGTATCTTATATTTTTCCGGGACCTATTTTATTTACATGAATATTAGACTTTATAGCATTAGGTGATGAATTAGCCTTGCTTCAAAAAGTTTGATAAGCTTAAAACTACACGTTCAAAAATTAATTTATGGGCCTCATCATTTAAATGTATGCCATCTCCACTATCATATTCTTTTTTTATAAGATTTTTTTCTGTAGCAAAACAGGTCCATAGATCAATGATGAATTCTTCATCAAAGTATGCATAAGTAGCATCTACCATATCTTTTTGAATATTAACCTTTGCCTTTTCAAAATTTCTGGGTTGTGGAGTGGTTACCCATACCGGAATATCATTTTTTATAGAATTAAATATTTTCTGGTAATTTTCTAATTGTTCTGGAGCCTTGCGGCCTTCTGCAGCATCATTAGATGGTAAGTTAATTATAATAGCATCGGGATTATAAGAAAGTGCCTTAGAGATATTTTTATCGGGGTGGCCACCAGGAAGGAGATCGGCTGTGGTGAAACCACCCTTTGCCAGGTTAATAACCTTAAAATTAGTATCGCTTTCCTGAAGATACTCTATAAATCTCGGCACCCATGCATTTTCTTTTTTGGTGGGTCCTATTCCTTCAGCCGTAGAAGATCCAAGCACTACAATTACAATTTCTTCCTTAGAAAAAGTTGTAAAATGCGGCTTTTTATAAATTGCATTGTTTTGTTGGCAATACCTTTTTACATTTTTATGTTTCAAATCTAACCTGGCAGCCATTTCCATCATCATAACCCCACTCAATTGTGTTGAAAGATCTGTTTGATTCTTCGGTTTTTGTGCCCAATGAGGGCTTACTACCATTTCTTTCTTATCTAATCCAAAAGTTCTTAGAGTATTTGCATTAAAGGCTAAAAAATCTAATAGGAGTTTTTTTCTTTGGTTTGCCAGCGCGGGATTTTCTGCCAGGAGAGTGAGGTTTCTTACCAAAATCCCTTTAAATAATCCGCCGTCACCCTGGCCTTCGCTTCTTAGAATACCTTCGAAAGTAAGTTTAGGGCTACTCATTAAAGATTTGGTAGTTTTCCAGGCTTCTTCCAAATATTCTTTATTCCCGGTGTAGTTAAATAATTGCGTGGCTGCTCCTATATAAGTTCCCTGGTTATAAGACAACACCAGATCTTTATTTATTACTGCTTCTTCATCTTGATAAGATATATTATCCCAAACCAGCCCGGTTAAAGGATCTACCAGTGTATTTTTTTGCCATTCAAAAATCTTTTTAGCCCATTCAAGTTCAGCTTCGTTACTATTAATAGCATATAAATTAAGTGCTAGCAAAGCGCCCGGACCGTTAGAACAGGCATTTTTTTCTTCTGGTGTATCGGTTCTCCACATAATTCCTCCGCCGTGTACATCTGTCCATCCTTTTTTTACCTCTTCCCAAAGGTATTCTGCTACCTTTTTGTATTCTTCATCTCCTGTGGCTCGATAAGCCCTTACACAGGCAATTCCGAGCCATTCCATATCATCATTAAAGTAAATTTGAAAATTATCCTGATTGGAAATTTTTATTCCCCTAACCAGATCTTTAATCTTTGGTAAATAAGATTCGTCCTTTGTTCTTAAATAACCATCAATTAAAATGTCTACCACATGAGCATTCCACCAGTAATGAAATTTATTTTGTCCCTTATTATCCTGAGTAAACACTCCATTTTCTCCCAAATAATTTTTATAAGTAGACTCCTGAAGAGAATTGGCAAGGTGAGACCATTTGTTATTATTTTCTAGAGTAACTAATTTGGAAGGTGCTGAAGATGGTTTTTCTTCACCAAAAACCAGGCTATGAGCGCCGAGGGTAATTAATATGAAAAGTGGTGCGAAGGGTTTTATGAGCCCGGCTAAACTTAGATTTGAAGATGTAGATTTCATAATAGAGGAATAAATAATTTTGAGAGATTTCTAACTTTTATATAATGAAAAACCTCTAAACTCACTGGTTTTTACCAGGAGTAAAGAGGTTCTTTTGAATTTATAATCACCGTAGGGAATGCTTATAAATTAGCTATAATTTTTTAATCTTAATGTTTCTAAACCATACATCGTCACCGTGATCTTGAAGGCCTATATAGCCTTGTTTATCTTCTCCTCCAGCATTTAAGAAATTTTCCCAGTCTTTAAATTTACTGTCCGCTACCATTTCTTTCCACTTATCTGTCCATAGATGGTATTCTACCACATTTTCTCCGTTTTGAGAGTGAACTACCGTACCTCTATATACAATAATAGAAGCTTTGTTCCATTCTCCAACTGGTTTGGCATTTTGAGGTTCAGCGGGTATTAGGTCATATAAAGAGGCTGACTGTCTATTTCCATTTTTTCCCAATCTTGCATCAGGATGTTTTTCATTATCCAATATCTGAAATTCGGGAGCTGAAGTATAAATGGGTTCGCCATCAATTTCTTCTGCCAGGTAAAAGATCCCGCTATTTCCACCTTCAGAAACCTTCCATTCCAGGGAAAGCTCAAAATCTTTAAATTCCTCTTTGTAAATAATGTCTCCGCCACCACCGGCTTCCCCGGCTCCACTTCCCTGTACTTTTAAGGCACCGTCTTCAATAACCCATCCTTTAGGAAAGGAATCTTTTCCATAACCTCGCCAGCCATCTGTACTTTCTCCATCAAAGAGTAATTCCCAACCTTCCTCTTTTTCTTTGGCTGAAAGTTCATTTAGACCTGCTTCATCTTCTAATTCTTCTGAGTTAGCTTCTATTTGAGCATTGTCCTGGTCTTCATTGGCTTCTTTTTGATCTTTACAACTGGTAAAGATAACACCAAGAAGCAAGAGGGGTAATGCGATGTTTTTCTTTTTGATTTTAGGTAAATATGTCATAGTATTTGTAATTTAAATTGTGTGATAAATTGTTTAGTTGAATGGGTTATAATTTCCAGCCTTCCCTGTAATTATGTTTAATATATTGTTCGGCTGCTTCTCTCGCATTAATGGTAGCATACTGGGTATTAAATTTTGGATCGCCATCTACAACAGTGAATTTATCTGTAGTTACTACCTTAATTTCTTCACCTTCTCCAATATTGGTGATTTTCATATTTTTTCCATCCCAGTTTAATTTCTTATTCAGGTCCTGTAAACGAACAGCTAAATTCCCCATTACTACCACCTCATTAAATGGTCCCGAATAACCGAAGTGAGAACTTGCCTCACGGCGGTTGTTTTTAGATTCTTTACACGCTCTTACCCAATCCATCTCATGGCTGGTTTCAACACGCGGAATCACTTTTTTAGTTTGAGGTGGGTTGTCTTCTCTTCCTATTATATAAGGATCACGGCCATAGGTTCCGCAAATAATGGTTCCTTTGGTTCCAACCACCATAGCTCCGCCATCATTATCACCAAGTACTTTTCCTGGTTTAATACCTTCTGGTCTTTCGGGCAGTAATCCGCCATCATACCAGGTTAATTTTAATTCAGGTCTATTTATGTTATTCAGTTTAGATTGTTCAGGGAAATAATAAATTACTTTTTCGGCTATGGGAGCACTTTCAGTATTTACCTGGGAAGAGCTACCTTGAAAGGCAGTAGGATGATCCAAATCTAGCGCGAAATATACCGGGTCCATAATATGACAGCCCATATCACCCAATGCGCCAGTTCCGAAATCCCACCATGCTCTCCAATTCCACGGAGTATAAGCTGGGTGGTATGGTCTGTATTCAGCTGGTCCTATAAAGAGGTCCCAATCTAAGGTAGAAGGGATAGCAGGTTCGTTTTCTGGTCTTTCTAATCCTTGTGGCCAAATGGGACGGTTGGTCCAACAATGTGCTTCTATAGGATCACCAATTTCTCCATTCCGAATCCATTCAGCAAAAAGCCGGGTACCTTCTCCCGAATGTCCCTGGTTACCCATTTGGGTAGCTACACCTGTTTCCTTTGCCAGTTCTGTAAGATATCGAGATTCATAAATAGAATGGGTAAGGGGTTTTTGCAGGTAAACATGTTTACCCATTTTCATACTTTCAGCAGCTGTTACTGCGTGAGTATGATCGGGGGTTGCAATTACTACCGCATCAATATCATCACCCATAGTTTCTAACATCTTACGGTAATCTTTAAACTTTTTAGCTTTGGGATAATCATTAAAAGCTCTTTGAGCATATTTCCAATCTACATCACAAAGGGCTACAATATTTTCCCCGGCCATTTCTCTTAGATTAGCTCTTCCCATACCACCTACACCAATTCCAGCGATATTTAAAGTGTCACTAGGTGCTTTGTAGCCAACTCCCCCAAGTACGTGTCTTGGAACAATAGAAATACCGGCGGCAACTGTGGCGGTACGGCTTATAAACTTTCTTCTTGAAAGTTTATTTAAATCCTTATTTTTTTTATCCATTTTAATTGGTTTAAAAAGTTAATCGTTTAAACTATTTGTATTTAAGTTTGTGAAAATCATAAGGGAATAAGAGCTTCCATCAAGATGAGAAAAGTTCTTTGCGTAGTATCTTCTTGATAAATAGTGAGAATATTTAAGAAGAATGTTCATTTTCTATCGGTTAAATAGGTGCTTGCCTAAGTATTTATGGCTAATATACTAAAACGATTTAGCAAAACAAGAAATGGTTTAAAAAAAATCTGAGGGGGTTAGAAGGGCTATTTTATTGAAGGTATGTTTTTATATAGTATTATACTCTAATCACTTTTAGCATTTTTTGAAGCTTATTAATTATGTGACTTAGGAAACTGTTGCTATATAATAGTCCGCTTATTATATAGAAAGGAGGAATAAAAATCCCTGTCAATTATATTTAAATAAATATTTCTGAATTTATATCTGCCAGAATAAAATGTTTAATAAGAGAAATAATTTTAAAATAATTAAATCCCCTTCTGATCATCCATTTAGGTAGTTTCTATTTTATCCCTGGAAATAGAATTTTTCTTAATCTTTTAAACCACTAAACATTTATTTCACAAACACATAGAATGTTAAAATTACTAAAATTTTAAATATTATTTTTTTAACTAAACCGTTTTAGTATATTAGCTTTACTAATTTAATGTTAAATACTAACTAAACTTTAAACTAATATGGAAAAAAAGACTAGCCTGTTTGTTCGGTCTATTTACCTTCGATTGAATCTCAAATATTTTTTGTTTTTCTTATTAATGGTATTTCAGATTGCCCAGGCATATCCTTATGCGCTGAATCAAAATACGGTGACAGGAACTGTTACTGATTCTAACGGATTACCTCTTCCTGGGGTGACTGTCCAGGAAAAAGGAACGAACAATGGAGCACAGACCGATTTTGATGGGAATTACTCTATTACATTAGAAAACCAGGATGCGGTGCTGGTATTTTCTTTTGTTGGAATGCAAACGATTGAGCAAAATGTAAATGGTCAATCTTTGATTGATATTCAAATGGAAGTTAGCCAGGAATCTCTTGATGAGGTAGTATTGGTAGGGTATGGTACCCAAAATAGACGGTCTGTTACTACTTCTATTACCAAGGTGACTGAAGATGATTTTAACCAGGGGGTAGTAACTAATGCTTTATCTCTTATTCAGGGTAAAGTACCGGGATTGTCAATTACGCGTCCTGCCGGAAATAATCCAAATGCAGGAACATCAATTCAGCTAAGAGGGGTTACCTCAATAACTGGTAATACAGAACCTTTAATTGTTATAGATGGTATTCCAGGTGGTAACTTAGACCTTGTACAGCAAAATGATATTGAGTCTTTTGATGTTCTTAAGAGTGGTGCTGCTTCAGCAATTTATGGAACCAGAGGAAACAATGGTGTTATACTAATAACTACCAAAAAAGGTAAATCTGGAGTAACTAGTTTTGATTATTCTACGTTTTTATCAAGAGATTTTGTAAACGCTAAACCAAATTTTTTATCTGCAGCCCAGTATAGGCAGGCTATGGAAGATGGCGTTTTCTCTTCAAATGATTTCGGATATTCCACAGATATATTTGACGAACTTGTTAATGAAGCAAATCTTAGTCAGTATCATAATTTTGTTGCTTCTGGTGGAGGTGAAAATAGTAATTACAGGGTTTCCTTATATTATAGGAATCTTGAAGGAATTGCACTGGAAAATGAAAGAGAAGAATTTGGAGTTAGAGCTAGTTTTAATCAATCCGCTTTTGACGATCGATTAAATTTTCAATCTAGCATAGTAACAAACTTTAATAACGCTAATTTATTAGGAGGAGGTCAATTTGGTATTGTAACCGATTGGAATCCTACTGCACCTATATATGCTCCTTATTCTGTTGAAGAAGGAACCGATTTGTATAACGAAGGAAAGTTCGGTTTTTATCAGCCACAGCGAGGATACAATCCTTTTTCGGAATATGAAAACAGGTTTAATAAGAGACAGCAGCAAACTTTTTCTGGTGATGCTAAAGCTTCCTTTGAAATTACTGAAGGTCTAATAGTAGCTGCCTTTGGGTCTTACCAACGTAACACCTGGAATGACAGGCAGTATAGATCTATTCAGGATTGGAACCAGTACAACGATGGAAGTCAGTACCTGGGAACTGGTTATGCCTATAAATCAAATTTACTTGATCATACCACTACTTTTGAGCCTACCTTAACCTTTGAGCGAGAAATAGGAGATCATGCTTTTGATCTATTAGGAGGGTATAGTTACCAGTATACTACTTTGGAAACTTTTGATATGAATAACAGTGGTTTTACTACTGATGCATTTTTAGACTGGAATTTTGGTGCTGGAAACGCAATTATTGATACCGATTTACCCCGACCGGGTCTAAACAGTTTTAAAAATGATAATACGCTAATCGCGTTTTTTTCGAGAGTAAATTATTCTTTTAAAGATCGTTATTTCCTACAGGCATCTATGCGTAGGGAAGGTTCTTCTAAATTTGGAGCAAATAATAAGTGGGGTAATTTTCCTGCTGTTTCTGCTGCCTGGTTAATCTCAGATGAAGCTTTTATGGAAGATACAGATTTTGTTTCTAATCTTAAACTAAGAGCAGATTATGGTATTACCGGTAATCAGGGTATTCCCAATTATCAATCTCTGGTAACACTTGGTACCGGTGGGCGTTATCCAATTTACCCAGACTCTCCAAATGCTGATGGACAATATATTCCAACGTTCTATCAAACCTACGGAGCTAATAAAAACCCTAACCCAGATTTAAGATGGGAAAGGAAAAAGGAATGGAACTTAGGATTGGATTTTGGATTGTTTAATAATAGATTAACTGGTGCTTTAGATGTTTATAACCGTCGCACCGAAGATTTACTTCTAAGTTATGAAGTGCCACAACCGCCGTTTGTTCAGCGTACTATTTATACTAATGTTGGTACCATAACTAATAAAGGGGTAGAATTAGGAATGACTTTTAGAGCTATTAATTCTGAAGATTTTAGCTGGACTATAGATATGGCTGGTAGTTATCAGGAAAATGAATTAACTACACTTTCTAATGATCAATTTATTGCGAGTGAAATTTATGGAGGAAATATTGGGAATCCAGGAAATTTAGGAGATGCAATTAGAAATACCGAAGGAGGCCCAATTGGGAATTTCTACGGAAAACGTTTTGCCGGCTTTACACAAGATGGTCAATGGCTTTTTTATAAGGCCGATGGCTCTGTAGTGCCAGCCAGTGAGATTAGTCCGCGAGAAGATAATGCTATAATAGGAAACGGAATGCCTAAGTACAATGCATCCCTAACCAATACTTTCCGCTATAAAAACTTTGATCTTACTGTTTTCTTAAGAGGAAAATTTGACTATGATATTTTGAATACAGTAGACTTGTTTTATGGCAACCCAAATATTGGAGGAAATGTTTTGACTTCTGCTTTAGACCAGTATAGCCATATTAGTGAGCAGCCTCAATATTCAGATTATTACCTGGAAAGCGGCGATTTTGTAAAACTGGATAACGTAACTCTTGGATATAATTTCAAATTTGGAGAAAATAGTCCTTTCAATGCCCTTAGAGTTTATGCCAACGCACGTAACCTTGCTGTAATTACTGGATATACAGGTAGAGATCCTGAAGTTCAGGATACCGGGCTTTATCCTGGTGTAGATGATAGAAATTTCTATCCTAGAACTACTACGATTACTGCTGGTATGAATGTTAAATTTTAAACAAACAAGAAATGAAGAATTTATTAAGTATAAAAAATTTAGCCTGCTTCGCGCTAATATTTAGTTTCTTCGGCTGTATGGATTTGGATGAGAGTCCATATTCTGAACTAGAGGAATCGAATTTCTATAATAATGAATTAGAAATTATTCAGGCTACACTAAGACCTTTTACACACATGCAAGCCTGGTTGTCCTGGTCTGGCCAAAATGGCTATTATTATCACAATGAATTATCAGCTGATCAGGTAGCATGGCCTCAAAAAGGGCCTCATGGATTTGATGGTGGAGATCATATTAGACAACATTATCATACCTGGACTCCCCAGGAAGGGAGACTGGCCAATACCTGGAGTTTAATGTGGACTGGAGTAGGATATGTAAACTCGGCCATTACCGATATCCAAAATATTGACCCTGAATCTGCAAATATATCTCAGGAGCGCTTGGAATCTTTAATAGCAGAATCAAAGGTTTTAAGAGCCTACCATTATATGAAATTAATGGATCTCTTTGGGAATATTCCAATTGTTACTCAAGTGGGTGAGCCCCAGAATCCAGCTACTGCTTCCCGGGAAGAGGTTTTTGCCTTTGTAGAAAGTGAATTGTTGGAGAATGTAGAAAGCCTTCAGCCGTTGTCACAATCTTTACTTGGTAGAGTATCTAAAGCTGTTGGATACGCCATGTTATCTGAACTTTATCTTAATGCCGAAGTTTGGAGTGGAGAACCAAGATGGCAGGAAAGCATTGAGTATGCCGATAAAGTAATTAATGGAGAAGGCGGGGCACTCATGGGAAGTATGGCCTTAGACCAGGATCCTTTAGGTCCATTTAGTAACCAGAATGAACTTTCTCCAGAGAATATTTTCCAGTTTCCATTTAGTAGAGAAAATGGATTTGGCTATGATTGGCGCGCTTTTTATTCAGGATTCTCCAATATGGCCCCTGCATTAGATGTAAATTATTCAGGTTGGAATGCTTTTGTTGTAATTCCTTCGGCTTTTGATGAATATAAAGAGAGTGATATTAGAAAACAGGAGTGGTTTTTATTCGGACCTCAATATAGATTCGGTACAGATCAGCCAATTTTAGGATCAGAAGAATATAATGGGCAGCCTTTGGTTTATGTAAATAATATTAGAAGAAATACTGAAGGCCAAACCGGAGAAGGAAGTATGACAGATGGAGAAGAGAACAGTGGTGCTCGTTTTCATAAATATCGTTCTGGAACACAAACAGATGAAAACTATTTAGAGAACGATTTTGTGATTTACAGGTTAACCGAAATGTATTTTAACAAAGCTGAAGCTTTAATGCGATTAAATGGTGGAAGTGCAACCGCTGAAGCGGTAGACCTTATTAATGAAAGTAAGAGTCGTTATTTTAATGATGAAGACTGGACTGAGGCTTCTTATACCACGGCTACTTTAACATTAGATGAGTTACTGGAAGAAAGAGGTCGTGAATTTATTTTTGAAGGCAAACGTCGTACAGACCTTATAAGATTTGGTGAGTTTACCACGGGAACATGGTGGGATCACGAACCTAGTGAAGATTTTAGAACATTATATCCAATACCTCTAAGACAGGTGCAAACCAATCCTAATTTAGAACAAAAT
>Ga0207891_1001129_pt1 | contig 13419 bp, 15 predicted proteins | sample LinPmetageLP50_FD_184061 | JGI IMG/M metagenome (GOLD analysis project Ga0207891, IMG submission 184061) | Marine viral communities from the Pacific Ocean - LP-50 (SPAdes) | ecosystem: Environmental > Aquatic > Marine > Oceanic | place: Pacific Ocean | collected 2011-08-27 | reverse complement strand
ACTTAATAAAAATTTTAGAAATTCTTTAGACCAAATTTTATAGATGTTTAACCAAATTATGACAATATATCTTTTTTCTAACCAGTAATTTAGGAACAAATTAAAACCAGTCAAGATATGAAAAATAGATTTTTAAGTTTTAGTGTGTTTTTATTTAGTGTAATTGTATTTACTTCCTGCCTTGATAACAAAGCAAAACAATCGGTAGGAATAGACACCCCTGAAGAGGTTAAAAAAGCCGAAGGGAAAACAGCAGATATCGCCGATCAGGATTTTATAGATGGAATGACGGGAAAAATATGGCATAACTACCTGGAAATAAAAATAGCATTGACCAATGCTGATGCAGGCCAGGTACAGGATGCGTCTCAAAGTATGGTAGCCTCTTTTTCAGAAGAAAGAGCAGAACTGAAAGCTATTGCACAACAATTATCTGAAACCAGCGAGCTGGAAAAACAAAGGGAATTATTCGCATCATTCACAGAAAAAGCAGGGCCTATGTTTGAAGATGCACTTTCTGGCGGTACGATCTATAAAAAGTTCTGTCCTATGGCTTTCAATAACGAGGGCGCATACTGGTATGCCGATATCGAAGAAATAAACAATCCATATTTCGGTGATAAAATGCCCAATTGTGGTTCCGTAAAAAAGACAATTAAAAAGTAAAAACCAACCTAACCAAAACCAAAAAATAATGAATTCAGAAGCAAAAAACCACCATAAAACTGGTGGTAGCAATTACGGTAGATTTTTTCTAATGCTCGGGTTATCTTTTATAGCCATGTACATTACCATGTACCTGAATACCTACGAATTTGATCATGTTTATTTCAGCTTGACCCGTTTTTATATGACCTGTTTGGGGATAGCGGCAATGGCGGTAATTATGTTGTCGTTGATGTTGAAAATGTATAAAAATAAGAAGAAGAATATAGCAATTTACGTGGGTAGCCTGGTGCTGTTTGTCTCTGCTTTAGGTTTAGTACGAGCACAACGACCTATTATTGGCGACGTTTTATATATGAAGGCAATGATTCCCCACCATTCGATTGCGATTTTAACTAGTAAGCGGGCAGATATTAAAGATCCTGAAACCAAGAAACTGGCAGAAGAGATTATTGAGGCCCAGAAACGGGAGATTGCCCAGATGAAGAAGATCATTTATCGTTTGGAGAACGAGGAATAATATTAAGCGAGACCCCACAGGTTTTGAAAACCTGTGGGGTCTTCTTTAAATAATCAATGTAGAATATTTTCAACAGGATCGATCTTTTTAGCCTTGTTAAAGCCTTACTAATGAAACCTAAAATATTTAGACATTAAAATATCAAGAATGAAAAATAATTTTTTTTTAATATTAACTTTGTGTTCAATGATGATTTCCTATGGCCAACGGCACATGGAAAAATCTGTTGAAGGAAATATAAATAATTTACCGGTACACGAATATAACCTGACCATAGACCAGGAAAAGGTTACTAAAGCCGAAGGCAAAGAGGTCATGGGGATGACCATTAACGGGGGAATCCCCGGCCCGACCCTGGAATTTACCGAAGGCGAATATGCGGTGATCTATGTTGAAAATAAAATGGATGTGGAAACTTCCATTCACTGGCATGGGATGATTTTGCCAAATTTCTTTGATGGTGTCCCTTATTTAACCACGCCACCCATTAAACCGGGCGAAACCTTTAAATATGAATTTGAGATCAAACAACATGGTACATACTGGTACCATTCCCATACCATGTTACAGGAACAAAGTGGGGTATATGGCTCTCTGCTAATCAATCCAAGAGAAAAAACATTGGAGTATGACAAAGACCTGGTGCTGGTACTTTCAGACTGGACCAATGAAAAGCCAAAAGATGTGCTTAGGTTTTTAAAAAGGGGCACAGAATGGTACAATATTAAAAAAGGAACAGCTACTCCCCTAAATCAGGTGATCAAGCGTGGAGCTTTGGGCGCACAAATTGATTTTTGGAGACAACGGATGGAAGGTGCCGATATTGCTGATATTTACTATCCTGCATTTTTAATAAATGGTGAGGAGAAAATAGAATATCCCGAATTCAAGCCTGGGGAAAAAGTTAGAATGAGAATTATTAATGGAGCTGCCTCTACTTCTTTCTGGATGACCTTTGGAGGTAATATGCCTACGCTGGTTTCTGCTGATGGTGTAGATGTAGTGCCGGTGGAGAAAAATAAAACCTTTATTGCAGTAGCAGAAACCTATGATTTTATTGTCACCATACCCGATGATGGCAAAATGGAATTTAAAATTACTGCACAGGATGGTTCTGGGACAGCTTCAGCTTTTCTAGGCACCGGTAGGATACTTCCCGCCCCTAATGTGCCCAGGCCCGATAAAATTGGGATGATGCAAAAAATGGCAAAAATGGATATGAAAATGGGGGCACCAGCCCTTAAATTCAATCCAAAAAATGTTGATCCCTATGAAATGATGGATAAGTGGGGAATGCAAATGGATGAGATGGACATGGAAGCGATGAACCATGGCGATATGAATATGAAAAAAGAGGGAGATATGCAGGCCATGGACCACTCTAAAATGGATCATTCCAAAATGGACATGAAGAAGGACTCCACAATGGCCAATAAGGACCATAGTGTGAAGATGAAAAAGGACTCTATGAAAATGGCCGGTGGCGGGAAAAAAACCATGCAGATGGATAAGATGAAAGGAATGGAGCAAGGAAAAATGCCGGGTATGGATATGTTTTCAGAATATAACTATGATTACCTGGAATCTAAAAATCCTACAACACATCCCGAAGATGCGCCTGTAAAGGAAATCCTGCTGAATTTAACCGGAAATATGGCCCGCTATGTTTGGAGCTTAAACGGGGTGCCCCTGGCCGAAACCGATAAAATAAAAATTGAAGGTGATGGGGTTACCAGGATCACCTTTAACAACCTTACCATGATGCACCACCCTATGCATCTACATGGGCATTTTTTCAGGGTAATTAATAAAAACGGAGAACATTCCCCTTTGAAACATACCGTCAATGTCCCGCCCATGCAAAAAGTGACTATCGAGTTTTATGGGAACGAATATGGTGACTGGTTCCTGCATTGCCACATCTTGTATCATCTGGATTCAGGTATGGCAAGAGTGGTAAGTTATGATACCAAAAGGGACGATAGAATGAAGCCTTACCCTCTAAGTAATTTAGTCCGGGAAACCAATAAATTCTATACCTGGGGAATGTTAGATGCTGCTTCACATATGACAGGACTTAATGTAGTGAGTTCAAATATAAGAAATCAATTTACTGCTTTGGCTGAATACGGCTGGAACCAGAACCTTGAAGCCGAATTTACCTATGAATATTATCTTTATGACTGGGTTCGACTTTTTGGTGGGGTGAATGTCGAGAATGAAATGGAAAACAGCATGGAAGAACTCAGTACCACCGCCATTGGAGGTATTAGGTATTTTACTCCCTATATGTTTGCTTTAGACCTTCGTGTAGATAATAAATTGAGGCCCCAAATTAGCCTTGCGCGGGAAATCATGATTTTTCCTCGGCTTGTGGTGTTTGGGGAATATGAATTCATGGCAGATTTTGGCTGGGTCAATGATCTTGAAGCAGGAAAAGATTTTGAAGATGAGCAAGTATGGAGCGCCGGGCTGGAATATTTTCTTGGTAAGAACTTTTCATTAATGGGAAGTTATGACAATAGATTTGGCGCCGGAGGTGGATTATCATTACGATTCTAAACAATATGGGAAATTATAAAGAAAACAGTCTAAGCCTGGTGGGTGCAATATCCATGGGAACCAATGTTATGATTGGTGCAGGGATCTTTGCGCTTCTTGGTCAAGTGGCAGAACTTTCTGGTGAGTATTTTCCAATAGCTTTTATTGTGGGTGGAATTATATCAGGATTTAGTGCTTATTCTTATACCAAAATGTCCAATGCGTATCCATCTGCAGGAGGTATCGCCATGTATTTGGAGAAAGCTTATGGAAAAGGTATTGTAACTGCTTTTGCAGCTTTGCTGATGACGTTCTCTATGATTATTAATGAAAGTCTGGTGGCCAGAACCTTTGGTAGTTATACGTTGCAATTGTTCGATGCGCCAAAAGACAGTTATCTCATTCCTGTTTTAGGGGTGGGCCTACTCATTTTAGCCTTTGTAATTAATATTGCGGGCAATAAGGTAATAGGGAAATCCTCCCTTGCCATGGCGGTCCTCAAAACCGGTGGATTATTGATCTTTGCCGGAGGGGCTATCTATGCCTCGGGTTTTGTAGTGTCAGATTTGGTGCCTTCAGGAGGTACCGGCGGGGAAAGGGGGGTAATGGAGTACCTTGGAGCACTGGCTTTATCTATCCTTGCCTATAAGGGTTTTACTACTATAACCAATAGTGGTGGTGAAATTGTGAATCCACACAAAAACGTGAGCAGGACCATAGTTATATCTTTATTGATCTGCGGGGTGACCTATTTACTGGTTTCCTGGGGGGTTATTTCCAATCTAAATATTCCTGAAATCATTGAGGCCAAAGATTATAGTCTAGCTGAAGCTTCCAGGCCATTATTTGGTCAATTTGGTTTATGGTTTACCGTGGCTATTGCTATTATCGCCACTATTTCTGGAGTAATTGCCAGTGTTTTTGCAGTTTCAAGAATGACTGCTATGTTAACCGACATGAAGTTGATACCTCACAGTCACTTTGGTATGAAAGGGAGTATACAAAAGCATATGCTGGTGTATATTATAGTAATTGCCATTGTGCTTACTATCTTTTTCGACCTTTCCAGGATAGCCTCCCTTGGCGCAATATATTATTTGGTGATGGATATTATTATTCATTGGGGAGTGCTTACCAAAATGAGAAAGGACATAGAAGCCAAAGCTGGGATCGTAATAAGCGCAATAATTCTGGATGTGGTAGTTTTGGGTTCCTTCGTTTATATTAAAATAGAACGTGATCCCACCCTAATTTGGATAGCATTTGGTTCTATGTTGCTCATATTTTTAGGTGAAAAATGGTTTCTAAATCGAAAACCTCCAGAAAAAGGGGCGGTAGATTAGCTGTTAAGCAGCCTGCGACTTTTAAGTTGTCGAAGTATCTAAAATTTAAGCGGGGCTGTAACTTTCCTTGTGCTGAAATTGTTACGGATGCCATTCAAAATAATATAATGATGAAAAAAAACGTAAACAGAAGGAATTTTATACAAACTGCAAGCCTGGCAGCAGCAGGTTTCTATGTAATGCCTTTTTTTGCCTCCTGTAAATCGGATACCTCCACCCGGCATCCTGAGACCGTAAATAAAATGGACAAGGATTTTATTGCCGATTTAGATCTACAACTTACCGCATTACCTTCCCAGACCAGCATCTATCCAAACAGTAGTACCAAAACATATTCCTATAAAGCATCTATCATAAAAGGTAGCGAAGATAATTTACAAAATATAGAGGGTAGCTATTTAGGACCTGTTATTCGGGTAAAGAAAGGGGATAAGGTTAGGGTGAGGTATGAAAACCAGATTCCGGCCGAATCTATTGTGCACTGGCATGGCCTGCACGTGTCTCACGAGAATGATGGCCACCCAGAGCATGTAATAAGTGAAGGCGAAACCTACTATTATGAATTTGAAGTAATGAACAGGGCTGGAACGTATTGGTTTCACCCACATCCGCATAAACATACCGGGGAACAGGTATATAAGGGACTGGCAGGATTGTTTATCGTATCTGATAAAGAAGAAGGAAAATTAAATCTACCCCAGGGTGAATATGATATTCCCGTGGTGATCCAGGACAGGACTTTTAATGATAATAAACAGCTCCAATACCTGGGCGATGGAGAGATGGATCGAATGCAGGGTTTTTTAGGTGAGCAAATATTGATCAATGGTAAAATTGATAATACCCTGAACCTGGGCGCAAACGGGAAATATCGTTTAAGGCTCTTAAACGGTTCCAATTCCAGGGCTTATAAGTTGGCGTGGGACAATGGTGAACCTATCACAGTATTTGGTGTGGACGGGGGGCTATTGGAAGCGCCAAAAAAATTGCCCTATCTAATTTTAGGGCCAGCGCAGCGGGTAGATGTATGGTTGGATTTATCTCAACAGTCAGAAAATAGTCGTATTAAACTGGTCCATTTACCTATCCCACTGGACATGATGGGTGGTGGCATGATGAATGGCGGGATGATGGGAAATAGCAGTAGCAATCACTTGCCTTATGACACTCAGTTTGATATTCTGGAAATAAATGTGGGGGCTTTCGCAGAAAACAATGCTCAATTACCTGGTGAGCTCAGTTCTTTCAATACATTGGCGGCCACAGATGCCATCAATAAAGACAATCCCAGGACTTTCACCTTCGCTATGGGCGGAATGATGGAATGGACCATTAACGGTCGCACCTATAATGGCACCGAAGTAGCCGAAGAAGAGACCGTGAAATTAGATACTACCGAAATTTGGCGTATCAATAATGGAAACCAGTTTTCTTCAGATCCTGATGATGACAGCGGAATGATGGGCGGCGGAATGCATGGCAACGGCGGAATGATGGGCGGTCAGGGAGGCATGGGAAATATGATGCAAATGCCACATCCTGTTCATATCCACCAATTACAATTCAACATCTTAAACCGAAACGCTGATAAGGTAGATGATAAGCTTTGGGAAGCAACCAAAGACGGTTTTATCAACGAAGGCTGGCAGGACAGCGTTTATCTTTTACCAGGAATGCAAATGGATTTGATCATGCGATTTGAAGACTATAAAGGATTGTTTCTATACCATTGCCATAATCTGGAGCATGAGGATATGGGCATGATGAGAAACTTTAAAATAGTGTAGAAAGGACAGGATAAGGGAATTATAAAAAATAAAACTGAACGATGAAAATTTTATTAACTCTAAAACAAAGTAAAATGAAAACAATTGTAAAAACCTTAATGATTATAGTAGCAGTAGGAACATTGGTAAGCTGTAAATCAACATTTAACGCTTCTGAAGCAATGGATGTTCCAGACAATCGAAACGCTGTTTACCAGGAAATTATTTCGAACCCAAACCAATTCAATGAATTCATTGATCTGGCACAACAAGACGAAGGGGCAAGAAAACTCATGATGCAAAACCATATGCAAATGATGGAATCTGGCAAAATGAAAGCCATGATGCAAAAGAACCCGGGGATGAAAAAAAAGATGAAATCCCACATGGAGAAAATGATGGATGATCCTGAAATGAAAGAAATGATGGGGAAAATGATGAAGAAGAAAATGAAGGAAAATCCGGAAATGAAAGAAAAAATGATGCATGAGATGATGCATTCCATGGAGAATGATCCTGGATTCAGAAAAAAAATGATGCAGGGAATGATGAAAAAAATGAAAGAAAACCTTGAAATGATGCAGGAAATGATGGAAAAAATGCATGATGATCCCGAGATGATGGAAAGAATGAAGCAACATATGGATAAAAAGAAAGGGGATGATTCCAAAAAAGAAGCCGGAAAACATGAACATAATCCAAAACCATAATTAGGGGATAATGATGATGTTTTGGTGGATTGTAATAGGGCTTATTGTCGTGGCAGCAGTCTTTCTGCCCTTAAGTAATTGGTTAGGTAAAAATCAGAGAACAGGCGATAGCCCTATACAAATACTTGAGAAAAGATACGCAAAGGGAGAAATAAGTAAAGAAGAATTTGAAGAGCAAAAAAATAATCTCAAAAGAAAATGACTTATGAAATACTATTTTAATAAAACGATAAAAGGAGATTTTGAGCAGGTAATTGATCAGGTAACCCGGGAACTGGAAAAAGAAGGCTTTGGCGTTTTAACTGAAATTGATGTTACTGGCACTTTAAAGAAGAAACTGGATGTGGATTTCAGAAATTATCGCATCCTGGGAGCATGTAATGCGCCTTACGCCCATAAGGCATTAGAGGTCGAAGATAAGATTGGCACCATGCTGCCTTGTAATGTTATAGTTCAGGAGAAAGAATCGGGCCAAATTGAAATTGCGGCCGTTAACCCTATAGCCTCGATGCAGGCTGTAGAAAATAAAGCTTTGGGAAAAGTTGCCCAGGAAATAAAAGGGAAACTCGAAAAAATTATTTCAAAATTATAGTTAGACGTTTTTAAAACTAACCAGATGAAAAATATGAAATTTATACTGTTGCTCGTTTTTATTGTAGGAATTAATTTTTCTTTAATGTCCTGTAGGGAAACCACAGAGACAGAGCATGACGATATGGATGATATGGAAATGCAGGATGAAGGGATGATGGAAGAAGATGATATGCAAATGGATCACGACTAGGATATGGATCTTGAAGGAGGGCACGATCATTAAACAACATATTTGATCAAAGTTTTTTGAAAATGGAGGGATTTTGTCTTAATATTAATTAGTTGAAAACTTCGATTCCTCTCCATTTTCTTTCCTACTTGCTTTATGACATATTTCTAATAACCAAAAAAAGATAACAGATGAAAAATTTTTTTCTCATATGCCTGGTTTCTTTGGTGCCAATTATGGTACAGGCTCAGGAAAATCATGAAAGCCACGAACACCCTTCAAACACTGAAGAACGAAATATTGAAAAGGATTCAATTCCTGCTCAAGATTTGGAGTCTAAAGAAACCAATGAAGAAAATTTAGAACAGCACAAGAATGAAGTGAAAGCCGGGTTGGACGAATTTCCAAACCTGCATCCTTTGGTTGTTCATTTTCCTATTGTCCTACTCATTTTTGGGGTAATTTTACAACTTATCCAAATTTTTATATTAAAACCTAATATGGATTGGGTGATTTTGCTTATGGTGGGTGTTGGCTTTATGGGAGCTTATATTGCCGGGGTATATGCCCATCCTCATACACATGATTTAACTGAAACAGCCAAAAGTGTGCTGGAACAACACGATAAATTTGCTGAATGGACTATCTATTCCAGTGCCATCGCGGCTACTTTAAAATTGGTGAGCGTGTTTTTACTTAAACAGAACCGCCTTTTTGAAATTTTAGTTTTTCTGGTGCTGGCTTTTTCAGCTTATTCAGTTTCAGAAGCTGGGCACTATGGCTCGCAATTAGTTTACCTTGAAGGCGTAGGACCACAGGGCAACTACCTGGAACCTGAAAAAACAAATGAGAATAGCAAAGACGAAGGACATTCGCATTAAATTGCATTTATGAGAAATTCTTTTTTAATAGGTTCTTTAGTGTCCGTGGTAGTGCTCACAATCCTTATATTGTGGCAGCCGAATTTATGGTGGGTAGCGGTTTTACTGCTTCCTGTTTATATTTTGGGCTTTAAAGATTATTTTCAAAAAGCGGACAACATACAGCGTAATTATCCTTTATTTGGTAGGCTTACCAATCTTTTAGAAGAACAACGCCACGTTTTGCAAGAAGCTTTGTTCCTTAATCGCACCGAGGGTATGCCCTTCAACTGGATCCAGAAAGAAATCGTTTATAAGCGGGCCGCAAACGCAAACAAGAATCAGCCCTTTGGCACCCAGTTATCTTATGAGAGTGTTGGCCGAGAACGGTTTTTGCATTCTACATTTCCGTCAAAGGAATTCCGGGATAATTTTCGTATTAATATTGGAGGCCCAAATTGTACTAAACCCTACAGCTCAAGTATTTTAAATCTCGGGGCGATGAGTTATGGCTCTATAAGTAAAAATGCAACTTTGGCATTAAATGCTGGGGCTAAAATTGCAAATTTTGCACAAAATACAGGAGAGGGAGGTTTAACCCCATATCACAGGAAATACAAAGCTGATTTAATTTTTCAATTTGGCACGGGTTACTTTGGTTGCAGGAATAAGGAAGGGGATTTTGATGCTAAAAAATTTAAAAAAATAGCTGAAGATAAACTCGTGAAAATGATAGAAATTAAAATCTCACAAGGAGCTAAGCCAGGTTTTGGTGCTATACTTCCTGCCAGTAAAAATACCAGGGAGATTTCAGAATATAGGGATATTGAAGCACATACAGAGATTCATTCCCCGGCGCACCACAGTGCTTTCAGTAACCCTAACGAGTTGCTTAAATTTATCAAAGAATTACGTGATCTTTCCTCTGCAAAACCTATAGGGATTAAACTCTGTATTGGTTTAAAACTCGAATTTGATGAGATGATTGAAATATTTTCGAAAAATAAAGAAAATAATTTTCCAGATTTTATTGCGGTAGATGGAGCAGAAGGTGGTTCTGGGGCTGCAAGCATGGATGGATTACATTGGGGCGGAACACCTTTAATTGAGGCGCTCCACTTTGTGGATATAACTTTAAAAAAATATAATCTGCGCAAACATATTAAGGTTATAGCTGCGGGAAAAATAATTTCTTCTTTCGATATTTATAAAGCATTAGCCGTTGGGGCCGATGCTTGTTACAGTGCCAGGGGTATGATGTTTGCCCTGGGGTGTGTCCAATCTTTAAAATGCAATTTAAATACCTGCCCTACCGGAATAACCACTATGGATTCAAAGCGGGTAAAGGCTTTGGTAGTTGAGGATAAGAAACACAAAGTGGCTAATTATCATAAAAACACCATTCAGGGTTTAAAGGAATTGTTACTATCAATGGGTATCTCAGATAGAAATGGAATAAACAAAACCAGTATTGTAAGAAAAATTAGTGAGTCGGATAGTAAATCCTATAGTGAACTTTATAAGTGATCTTTAATGACTAAAAGTAAATTTGTAATGGATTACGTAGGTAAACGTAAACATAATTGCAAACGTAAAAAGAATAATCTAATATATGGAAGTTAATTAGAAATGGTGAAGAGAAAAACAGCGATGAAAATTCGTAAAGCCCATCGATATCTGGGAATCTTTATAGGCATTCAGTTCTTGATGTGGACTATTAGCGGGATGTATTTTAGCTGGACCGATATCGATGAAATTCACGGAGATCACTTTAAAAAATTGCCTCCTGAAACTTCAAATTTTGAAAATCTTGCCGGTATTTCCACGCTCATTCCAGAAATGAAAATTCATAGTATTAGTTTAAAAGAAGTTTCGGGAATGCCTTACTATTTTGTAAACAACGAAAAACTGGTACACGCACAAGATGGCAAAGTTATCGATGAAATTTCAGAAGAAGATGCCAAGAATATTGCGCAACGATATGTAAAAGATGATTTTAAAATAATTTCAGTAGAAAAAATCAACAAAGTCGGGGATCATCATGAATACCGTAGTGGATCTTTTCCGGCTTATGTTATTAATTATGCCCAACCTAAAAACCTAAAAGCCTATGTGGGTGCTACCGATGCAAGTTTTAAAACGGTACGTTATCGCGACTGGCGTTGGTTCGATTTTCTTTGGATGACCCATACCATGGATTACGAAGGAAGGGACGATTTTAATAACCTTATACTACGTATTTTTTCTCTTATGGGCCTTATAACGGTCTTGAGCGGTTTTTTACTCTGGTATATTTCATCACCATCAATAAGAAAATTTCAAAAAAAATTCAAATAAACCTAATTTTGAACATTAATAGCGATAAAATCGGAAAATGAAAAAAATAATTAGAAGCATAACAGTTTTAAGTCTCATTGCTGGAAGTTTAGCGATATTCTCCTGTAAAAATGACCAAAACACAAAGGATGCCCCAAAGCCTATGCAAAATGAAATGCACCAGCCAAACATTGATGAAAATGCTGAAGCAAAAGGCTATGAGGATGAAGGATTGCAAGCAGAATTTAAGGATGAAAAAACTGCTGATCTCTATGACCTGTATGTAGCTATTAAAGACGCATTTGTAAATACCAATTCCCAAGCCGCTAGTGCAAAAGCAGCAGAACTTGCGGAAACGGCAACCAATAAGAAGGGTATAGTGGCTATTGCAAATGAAATTGCAGAAAGCGGTAATATAAATAAGCAGCGGGAAGCTTTTTCTAAACTTACAGAAGCTATGGAACCTGTTTTAAGGAATGCATTAGCCTCTGGAGAAATCTATAAGCAATACTGCCCCATGGCTTTTGAAGGAAAAGGAGACTATTGGTATTCAAATTCAAAAGATATTTTTAATCCATATTACGGAAATAAAATGTTGAAATGTGGTAGAGTTCAAGAAACAATCAAATAAGCGTAAGAATAACTTGCTTGGTTTTCGCACCTTGTAGGTTGTTCAAAAGTTTTTGGGTCAAAGTAAATAAAGGGTGCATAAATAAACGTGGTGTGCTAGAGGTGCTTATAGTGGTAAAAGAAATTTTTAATAATTTGAATATTCCTTTTTCCGTGGTAAACCTTTGTGAGGCCATTATAGAAAGGAAGCTCTCTGCTGTTGAGAAAGAGCAACTATAAACAGAATTTGAAAAATTAGGGTTCGAGATCATTGAAAGCCGTAATGAAAAATTAATTAGATAAAATCCTTAATTATTAAAAAGGTTTATTCAAAAGACACCGCAAACGATAAATTTTCAACTATGCCTAGCTCGCACCTGCACTTCGATTATAGACATATAACCCACATCTTTACAGATAGGGAGGGACAGAGTATTCAGCAGCTTTACATCTCGGTTCGAATTGAACGCGTAAAAGAACTTTTAAATTACGATGATTGGAGTATCGCGATGATTGCAGATAACCTTGGATATTCCACAGCCGCCTATCTTTCAACTTCATTTAAAAAGGCAACTGGGCTTTCCCCTTCAGGTTATAGGAAGTTACAAGTAAAAGACCGGAAAAGTATAAATATGGTCTAAGTTTCCCTTGGTATGGAAGTTTAACAGGGTTAGCTTGTTCAAGGGGCTACTTAGGTCAAATAAAATAAAGCATAAAATATGAACATTCTTTCAATCTTAGGCATAATTATTTATCTATTAATTGTGTTAGATGTTATTCAAACAACTCTTTCCTTGCAGGGTGGGGGGTGGTTAACCAGCCGGTTTTCCCATTTTTTCTGGAAAGGATTTTTAAATATTTCTGGCAAAGACGGAAGCTCAAAATTTTTAAGTCATGCAGGTTATATCCTGCTTATTGCAATTGTAATAATTTGGGTCTTTGCCCTGTGGAGTAGTATGGTGTTGATTTTATATTCCAATCCTGGATCAATAATTCAAAGTTCCACCAAGACCACCGCAGGATTATGGGAGGTAATATATTATAGCGGTTTTACCCTCTCCACTCTGGGCGTTGGTGATTTTATAGCGGCAGGAAATTATTGGAGGCTACTAACCACTATTTATTCCTTTACAGGTCTTATTCTTCTTACTATGTCGGTAACTTATTTTATTCCCGTTCTTTCAGCAGTTATAGACCAACAAAAATTGGGGATAAAACTTAGTACCTTAGGAAGCACACCGCAAGAAATTGTACTTAATTCCTGGAATAAAAAAGACTTTTCAAGACTGACGAATAAAATTGATGATATATCCGACTCTATTATT
>Ga0207891_1001128_pt1 | contig 13422 bp, 9 predicted proteins | sample LinPmetageLP50_FD_184061 | JGI IMG/M metagenome (GOLD analysis project Ga0207891, IMG submission 184061) | Marine viral communities from the Pacific Ocean - LP-50 (SPAdes) | ecosystem: Environmental > Aquatic > Marine > Oceanic | place: Pacific Ocean | collected 2011-08-27 | reverse complement strand
ATAACTAATATTAACGCTAAATTCGCCATCAGGTGGGGTTTAAGGTTATAGTTAGTGTAGTTGTAACATCAAATCAAAATGCTGTCAGTAGCATATACGGTGACTATGAAAAATAACCATATTAAAAACCCTATATCCGCATCTCAAAGAAAACGCCTCGTACGCTTAATACTTGCGGCTGGCTGTTTTGTATTATTAAGCTGGGTAGGTGTTAATAGTAGTTTTCAGAGTCATCAGTTATTATATGACAGCGCCGACAACACAGCACAAAGCTTAACTAAGTTTATGGCTTTAAACGTTAAAACCCCGCTTATTGAAAAAAACAAACCCCAGCTAAATGCTATTTGTAACGATATAAGTAAAGATAAATTTGTGCTTTCGGCCACCATTTACGATCAACAAGGTATTTTGATAGCCAGTAGCGATAATTGGCAATCACACCATATTTTTGGTCAACTACCTGACTCCACCCCAGGAATTAGCAAGCTAAAAACACCTTTTATGGAACCCGTAATAAGCGATGATGATCGCCCTATTGGTTTTGTGTCGGTAACGTATTTAACGCGTGCAGCTATATCAGACAGCCACAATCACTTTCATGATTTAGGTAGGCAAGTTTTATTAATGCTAGTTATTGCATGTATTTTTACATGGCAATTAGGACGCGGTTTAAAACGCTGGCAGGTGAGTCGTTATATGCAAAAAACTTCTAAGCAAGAGTCATAAAGCGCTTTAGCAAGCGCCTCTTTATCACTACTTTGTTTTAAGCTACATAATACGTTGAACACATTTGGAATGTGTAGCGGCGTATTAATTTCCCCCTGATGACCGCTCAGTGGCATTGAGGGCGAATCAGTTTCGAGCACTAAATGTTGTGGCTCAATTTGAGCAATTACATTACGAGTTTTTGCTGCTCGCTCATAAGTTATAACCCCACCTACACCTAATTTAAAGCCCTGTTTAATATAATAGTGCGCTTGCTGTAGTGACCCCGAAAACGCATGTATTACACCACCACATTTTGGCTTGCAGCGTTTAAACGATTGCGCAATTAAATCATGGCTTTGCCGATGGTGGACAATAAGTGGCAAATTTAGCTCATTAGCCAAAGTTATTTGCTGCTCAAACAACTTAGTTTGCTTTTCAAGGTTATTAATACTTCTATCGAGCCCACACTCACCTATTGCCACCAGCTGGTTAATATTTGCTTTTGCAAAATCAAACAGCTGCGCTAAGTGAAGTTCTTTATGAGCATCTAAAAAGTAAGGGTGGAGCCCTGCAGCTATATGCACTTGTGGGTATTTGCTTTTAAACTCAATTAACTGTTTAGATTGCACCAAACTAATGCCTGGCACTATAAAGCGCTCAACGCTCTTTGCCACACATGCTTTTATAAGTGATTCACGCTCTGCGTCAAATTCACTAAAGTCGAGATGGCAGTGGGAATCTATAAACTTCACAGCGTAAACCGTTTAAGGGTTTAAACGTGTAACTTGCCAGCTATTATCATCCTGACGCTGGTACATAAAGCGATCATGTAAACGGTGTGCGCCACCTTGCCAAAACTCTATTTTAGTGGGCACTACGCAATAGCCGCCCCAAAAGTCAGGCAATGGGATTTCACCTTTGGCAAACTTGCTCTTCATATTAGCAAAGGTTTCCATAAGCACTTTACGCGACGACACGGGCCTGCTTTGCGCTGAAGCCCAGGCCGCTAATTGGCTTTCTTTAGGGCGTGATAAAAAGTATTTTGCCACGGCAGATGTAGGCAACGGTTTAGCCTCGCCGTACACAATTACTTGGCGCTCCATATGGTGCCACGGAAAATGCAGCGATATTTTATTATTACCTTTTAGCTCTTGTGCTTTACGAGAGCCCGTATTAGTAAAAAATACAAACCCGTTATCATCTAAATGTTTTAACAATACAATACGCTGTGAAGGCTGCCCAGTTTCATCAACCGTTGCCACAACCATTGCCGTTGGATCAGGCACATTACTGCCCACAGCATGCTCAAGCCACGTTTCAAATTGTTTGAATGGATCATCTTGCAAGTTATCTTCGCTTAGCGCGTCTTGCAGGTATTCACGACGGATATCTTCGAGTTTCATAAACAAATCCTTCTCTGTTTATTAAAGCGTATGTGGGTAAGTTAAGGTCAGGCAATCAATAGTAATCAGTAATAAGAACAATTTTATATTTTGGGTTAGTGCTTGGTTAATGTTGGGTTTCGTTTCACTCAACCCAACCTACGGTGCTATCAGCTATCAGCTATCAGCTATCAGCTATCAGCTATCAGCTATCAGCTATCAGCTATCAGCTATCAGCTATCAGCTATCAGCTATCAGCTATAAAATGATTAACTTACAAAAGTTCGTCAAGTAAAGCCTAAAATCATCTGCAAGTGTAGGAGTGCTAGCAAGGCGGTAAACTATTTATGCCAAGGAGCATACGGTTTGTATGTGACTTAAGCTAAAAAGTTTTACCAACGCAGCTAAAGCGAACTACACGAAACAGAAGGTTCACCTAAGTAGTTTAGCCTAAGACAAGGCATTCACCCCTACTTATCCCTATGAGCATACGATTTGTATGTGATTAGGGTAAGTCGGGGTGGATAACGCAGTATTAGGTTAAAATACGACGGTGATTACATTTGCTCCATGACTTCAATGCCAAGCAAATCCAATCCATTTTTTAGCGTATCCGCCACTAAATTACACAGCACTAAACGGCTGTCACGTACGTTTGGCTCTACGCCTTCTTTAAGTACTGGGCAGGCTTCGTAGAATGTCATGTATAAGCTAGCTAGCTCGTATAAGTAACCACATAATACGTGCGGAGTGGCCTCATTGATCATTAAATCAAGCACTTCTTCAAGCTGTAGCAGTTTAAGTGCGAGTGCTTTTTCTTGCGGCTCAGCTATGGCTACATCAGCATTTAGCGTAGCGGCATCGACACCAGATTTACGGAAAATACTACGCACGCGAGTATAAGCATATTGTAAGTAAGGTGCTGTAGCGCCTTCAAAGCTTAGCATGCTGTCCCAGTTGAATATGTAATCGCTGGTACGGTGCTTAGAAAGATCAGCATATTTAACTGCACCAATACCTACTTTACGAGCAATTTCGCTGCGATCATGATCCGATAAGTCAGATTCACGCTCTGCTAATTTTGCTGCTGCACGGCTAATTGACTCTTCAAGTAAATCAGCAAGTTTAACAGTGCCACCTGTACGGGTTTTAAATGGTTTACCATCAGCGCCCATCATGGTGCCAAACGGGCAAAACTCGTAGCTTGTTTCATCGCGTAAAAGGCCTGCTTTACGAGCTGTAAGCTCTACTTGGTTAAAGTGAAGGCTCTGGCGTGCATCAACAAATATTAAAATACGTTCAGCACCCAATTTATTTGAGCGGTAATCACACGCGGCTAAATCAGTGGTTGCATATAAAAAGCCACCGCCTGACTTTTGCACGATAAACGCAGATGGCTCACCGTCTTTATTTGCAAGCTCATCTAAAAATACTACTTGTGCGCCTTGCGACTCTACAGCAATGTTTTTATCTTTTAATAAGCTAATAATATCGTTAAGCTCTGCGTTGTAAGCACTTTCAGCCATAATATCAGCTTGAGTAAGCGTTACATTTAGGCGTTTGTAAACTTCTTCAGAGTGCTTAACAGAGGTTGCTATAAATAGCTTCCATAGTTTTTCACAGTGCGCATCGCCGCCTTGTAGTTTAACGACGTAATCACGGGCTTTATCTGCAAAACCTTCTTCATCGTCAAAGCGTTTTTTAGCGTCGCGGTAAAACGTTTCTAAATCAGCAAGCGCTACCGACTCTAAGTCTACGCCTTGGCTAATTTGATCTTCTAAATGCGCAATCAGCATACCAAATTGTGTGCCCCAATCGCCCATGTGGTTTTGACGAATTACTTTATCGCCTCTAAATTCAAGGGCGCGTACAATGGCATCACCAATAATGGTTGAGCGTAAATGACCTACGTGCATTTCTTTTGCAAGGTTAGGCGATGAGTAATCTACCACGACAGTTTGTGGCTTAGTGTGCTCGTTTACGGCAAGCTTTGCATCGCTGTTAGCCGCTTCTACGCTTTTGGCTAAAAACTCAGGCTTTAAATGAATATTAATAAAACCAGGGCCAGCAATTTCAGTTTTTTCAGCAATGTCGCTTACATCTAGCTGATCAATAATTTTTTGTGCAAGCTCACGTGGATTACTTTTCATTTTTTTAGCGGCGCCCATTGCACCATTAATTTGGTAATCACCAAACTGTGGGCGTGTGCTTTGTGTAACCGCTGGGTTTGTATCTTCAGGTAGGCCTGCTGCGGTCATAGCTGCAATGGCTTTTTCTACTAAAATAGTACGAATGTTCATTATATTATTTACCTTTGTAAGCCCGCCTTAGCAGGCTTTCAGTTAACTGTAGTCAGTTGATTCTAGTTTTCGCGCGTATGGTTAAAGGTTACTTCTGGGTAACGCTCTGTTGATAAATTAAGGTTTACACGGCTCGGTGCTATGTAAGTTAAATTATCGCCACCATCAAGTGCTAAGTTGCTCTCGCACTTACGTTTAAACTCTTCAAACTTTTTAACGTCATCACTGCTTACCCAGCGCGCTGTATTGACGTTTACACCTTCGTAAATAGCATCTACGTTGTACTCAGCTTTTAAACGCGCTACCACCACGTCAAACTGTAGTACACCTACCGCGCCTACAATTAAGTCGTTATTAATAAGCGGTCTAAATACTTGTACTGCACCTTCTTCAGAAAGTTGTACTAGACCTTTTAATAACTGCTTTTGTTTAAGCGGATCGCGCAAACGAATACGACGAAACAGCTCAGGCGCAAAGTTAGGAATACCGCTAAACTTAAGCTTTTCGCCTTGCGTAAAGGTATCACCAATTTGAATGGTACCGTGGTTATGTAGGCCTATAATGTCACCTGCGAATGCATCTGCTGCACGCTCACGATCGCCCGCCATAAACGTCACCGCATCAGAAATACTTACCTGTTTACCAAGGCGTACATGGTTCATTTTCATGCCTTGGCTGTATTTACCCGACACAATACGCATAAAGGCAATACGGTCACGGTGTTTAGGGTCCATGTTGGCCTGTATTTTAAATACAAAACCAGTAAAGTTTTCTTCTGATGCAACTACTTGGCGGTCTTCTGTTTCACGTGGTAATGGCGTAGGCGCCCACTGCGTTAAACCATCAAGTACGTGGTCAACACCAAAGTTACCAAGGGCGGTACCAAAGTACACTGGCGAAAGTTCACCCGCTAAAAATAGTTCAAGATCAAACTCGTTTGAAGCACCAATTACAAGTTCAAGCTCTTCACGTAGTTGCTCAGCTAGTTCTTCACCAATGGCGGTATCAAGCTCTGGGTTATCAAGGCCTTTTACAGTACGTACTTCTTGAATAGTATGACCTTGGCCTGTTTTGTATAAAACCGCTTCGTCGTTATGAATGTGGTAAACACCTTTAAACTCTTTACCACAACCAATTGGCCACGTAATAGGCGCACAGGCAATGTTTAGCTCTGTTTCTACTTCATCGAGTAGCTCCATTGGGTCACGAATATCACGGTCACATTTATTCATAAAGGTAACAATAGGGGTAGTACGTAGGCGCGTAACTTCCATAAGTTTACGAGTACGTTCTTCTACACCTTTTGCGGCATCAATAACCATTAAGCACGAATCTACTGCGGTAAGAGTACGATAAGTATCTTCTGAGAAGTCTTCGTGTCCAGGGGTATCAAGTAAATTAACCAGCGCTTTGTTATACGGAAATTGCATTACAGAGGTAGTAACCGATATACCACGCTCCTTTTCCATTTCCATCCAGTCAGACTTTGCATGCTGATTAGAGCCACGGCCTTTTACCGTTCCGGCTTTTTGAATCGCTTGTCCGAACAAAAGTACTTTTTCGGTGATGGTGGTTTTACCAGCATCCGGGTGCGATATGATTGCAAAAGTCCTTCGCTTGCTAATTTCGTTGATAATATTCTGGTCTGCCATTAATAAGTTCTTTTAGTTTGATGCCAAGTTACATGCATAACATTAGGTGTATGCAAGGCAACCCGTTAAGTTGATCGTTATTAACTGGGCTTTGAGCAATTTAATATGAATAAATTGACAACAATTAACGCCATATAGCTAATTTTTTAATAGTGGCAATTGTAACAGGAGTCGGTATAAAAGTGTGCTATCTAACTTAAAAATATCTTGGCTTTGTAAGAAACCGATATGGCTAATTCAACTTGAGAACGATTAAAAATAAGTGAAAGGTAATAATTTAAACATTTTTTAATTAATATTTGAGCTAATGCTGGCTATGGATTTTTAATTTAATAACTTACTTTCAGTATGTTACGACAAATAAAACAGTCCATATATTAAGCAACCAACTTTTATAGCTGATTATATTTCAGCCATCAAGACAGCTATAAGCTTGTGTAATAAAGTCGTAACGCATATTATTGATAGATTGCACGGAGGATAAGTAGTTTGGTCATGAAAACCAGTAAGTTAAGTATTAGATTATTATGGTATATAACCCCCTTGGTTATTTTACCTTTGCTCTTTTTAGGTGGCTTTACGCTCACCAATGTAACTAATTCAACACAAAAACAAGCTGATTTAATAATGAGCCGTTTTGTTGAACAGCAACAGCAAAAAATATTTAACTACATTGACTCTTTCCACTCTACAGCAAAGCTACTTTCTACCTCGCCAGTACTTAGTGATTTTTTAACAAATGATATTAGAGCTAACGGCGATCATACCCGCAGACTTGGCGCTTTAATGGATGTATTTGCCAGCTACAGCGAAGCCTATCCTGACATTATTAGTATTAATTTGGTCTCTGCCAGTGGCAGAAGTGATGCGTATTACTCTAATAACCTAACCACTGCGCCTAAAAGTTACCCTTTTTTTAATAAAGTGCTGCAAAGTAATTTAAGTAAGCAGCAGTTTATGATTCAAAAGGACGATGGCACCACAAGTTTGTACTTTATACAGCGAATTTATAGTGTTGATTACTATTTAAAACGCCCACAACAACTTGGTTTTATTGTTATACATGTAGAGCCTTCAATACTTAATACCAGTATTTTAGAAGCCCCATATAACAACACCCTTAATTTAATGTTGACTAAAGACGGTAAGATTTTATTTAGCTCTGACTACAACATGCGCGGCCAATATATTAGTGAGTACGAGCTTGAACAGGTACATAGTTTGGCAGATATAGGTATGCTTTCGACTATTGAGCTTTCAAGCATTGATAAAATTGAGCGAATGATTTTTGCCGTGCAAATGCCCGGTGGTTATTATTATGTTTCTACTATTCCTAAAGGCGTACTTTATCAATCGGGTAAAGCCATAAGCCTTATTACCGGCTTAATCGTTATTATATCGGTGATTACCCTACCTATTTTAATTTTTGTAGTAGTACGTAATTTATTACTTAACCCTATTGAGCTATTAGGTGCTGCCAGCCACCGAGTAGGTGACGGTGATTTATCAGTGCATTTACCTGCCCATACCAACGATGAAGTAGGCGTATTGTTTAACGACTTTAACCACATGGTTAATCAAATTAGGCATTACCAGCAGCAGCTTGAAGAATATAAACATCATCTTGAAGACAAGGTAGAAAGCCGTACTAAAGCGCTTGAGGCAATGAATAGTCAATTAGAGCTTGCTATTGGGCAAGCCGAACAAGCAAACCAACTTAAAAGTCGCTTTTTAGCGAATATGAGTCATGAAATACGCACTCCGCTTACGGCTATTATGGGCTTTACAGAGCAGCTATTACATAACGATAAAGTAGCTAACGATAAACAGCATTTAAGTACTATTTTACGAAACTCAAAACATCTATTAGAGCTTATAAATAACATACTTGATTTATCTAAAATTGAAGCTGAAAAGCTCGCTGTTGATCAGTCGGCATTAAATGTAGTGCAGCTAGTGCACGACATTGAATCGATAATTGAGCCTTTAGCACAAGAAAAACAACTAACGCTAAACGTAAAATACGATCTGCCACTTCCACGTACCATTTACAGCGATGTAACTCGCTTAAAGCAAATACTTATAAACATTGCTAATAACGCGGTTAAATTTACCGAGCAAGGTAACGTATCTATTTGTGTGCACTATTTAGAAGCTAGCCAAAAGCTTGAGTTTGTAATTAACGACACCGGTATTGGTATGTCTGAGCATCAAATAGAGCGAGTATTTAAACCGTTTGAACAAGCTGATGCCACGACGACCCGTCGATTTGGCGGCACTGGGTTAGGCTTATGTATTTCTAAAAACTTAGCGCAGCTACTTGGCGGCGATGTAACGCTTGAAAGCGAGGTGGGCGTTGGTAGCCGCTTTACAATCACCGTGGCATGTAAACTCTCTGACGATCAACCAATGCTTGAGTTTTTAACTCAACAAAGCCAACTAGTGCCAGAAAAAGACCCGTTTTTATCGTTTGCTACAAACAGCTTTGACGCCAATATTTTAGTTGCGGAAGATAACCCAGATAACCAATTATTAATTAAACTGCTACTACAAACTTGGGGCCTTGAGCCCGATATAGCTAATAATGGAGCTCAAGCGGTAGAAATGGCTCTAGTTAACGACTACCAGCTTATTATTATGGACATGCAAATGCCGGTAATGGGCGGTTTAGAAGCCACTAAGATGCTGCGCCATGCTGCTTACGACGGCCCTATTATTGCACTTACAGCTAATGTAATGAACCATGACATAGGCACTTACCTAGAGGCTGGTTGCGATAAAGCACTTGCTAAACCTATAGACAAAGACGCCCTAGAAAACGTACTAGTAAGTTACCTAAATCTTGAAAAAGATAATCAAAATAAATGGGATAGCTTATTAAAAAGTGAGAAATTTCAGCAGATTGCTGACAACTACTTAGCTAATTTACCCGCTCATCTTGAAGAGGTTAAAGCTTTACAATACACAGATGATTGGGAAGCATTAAGAACAATAGCGCATAGTATAAAAGGTAGTTCAGGGTGTTTTAACTTTGACGAAATTTATCACAGTGCAGCTGCACTTGAAGAAAACCTAAAAAGTAACAATAAAGTATCCAGAGATGAGTTAGTAAGTGATTTAATAAACGCTATTGAGCAAGCTATACAAAATAAAGTAAGTTAAATAGGTTTGAGAAGCGTTGTTGGCTACGAAAAACCTAAGCTCAAAGCCATACCCATTAAAATAGCATCTTCAAAACCATTTTTAGCAGGGTTATCACTTGGGTAATAGTTCTTACGCACCGACATTTCTATAAAGCCAGCACGCTCGTATAAGGCAATTGCGCGAGTATTTGACTCTCTGACTTCTAAAAATAAGTTTTCTGCGTTTTGCTGTTCGCCATATTCAATAAACTGACGAAGCAACTGCTTAGCAATGCCCTTACCTTGCTCGCTTGGCGTTACACAAATATCCATAAGTGTAAAATCAGGCCCCGCTTTTTCACCAATATAAAAACCCACTAACGTGTTTTTATTAAACGCCGCTAAGTTAAAGTAACGCCCTCCCATACATGAACTCATTGTTTTAAGTGTCCAAGGGTGGCTATGGCATGCTGTCTCAATTGCCATTAATTGCTCAATAGCGCTTTCATCTACTTCTTTAAAGGTTATCAAGGTGTTTACTCATTAAAGCCCATAAAGCGCGTTTATCATTTGCACTGAGCTGTTGGGTTGGTAATATAAGCTTATCATCGGTTAACTGCACTTCACTGCCTTTTAAAACACTATTAATGACCATAGGTTGAACACTTAGCTTTATATCAGTAAATAACTGCTTATTAAGTGTTAAAGGCTCAACCTCAGTGCTTTGTATAGGCGCTGACGAAGAATTAGTATTTTTTGGACGATAATGCTGATTTAGTTCGAGGTTTTCTATACCAAAAATAGCTGCGTAACGTGGATGCATAACAACTCAGTAGATTAAACACTTGAACAATATATGAAGTAATAAAAACGATGTAAAGAAGAAATGGCAGGGGCGGAGAGATTCGAACTCCCAACCGTCGGTTTTGGAGACCGCTGTTCTACCAATTGGAACTACGCCCCTGCAATGTCGACGAATTATAGAGACCTTTGAGAAAAGGTAAAGTAAAAAATCACTTTTTTAGTTTAACTGCTTTTAAAACATACAAAACGATGAAATAGCATGCTAATTAGCTATTTGTAGCCACTTTAAATTACGTAATGTTGAGATTAAAGTAACTCGTTATACTGCAATTATTTTTACGTACTTGTTGTGATAAGTAATATAAAAATAAAAACAGAACATAAAACAACCACATTTTTATTTTTGCAAGTCATAGAATGCGCTGGAGCTAAGCACATAAACAAATCAATAACATTGGCATCAATTATGATACACTTTTTGTCTTAGAAGATCCGCGCCTTATCACCTAATTACATATTTCATCATGTATCTTATTTACGTGGATCATACACAATGCAAATATGGAGGAGCTTTACTATTGGCTTTTGCCTTTAGTCACGCCATCTTATATGAAGTTTAAATCAAAAAAATACAGTATCGACTCAACCGATTACCAAGTAGGCCAAGATAACGTTAGTAAATGGGGCATGGATATACATAGTAATGTGTTTTCTGTTTCTGTTGGATTATCTTTACTTTTTATTATTACTCTACTTGCCCTTTCACCTAGCGAAGCAAAAGACGCTATTAACACCATAAAAAATGCAGCTCTAACAAATTTTGACTACGTATTTATGTGGGGCGCAAACATACTTTTACTATTTGCTATAGGTATAGCGGCCTCACCGCTTGGTAAAGTTAGGTTAGGTGGCGATAAAGCAACAACGGATTACTCTACCCTTTCTTGGATATCTATGTTGTTTGCGGCAGGAATGGGTATTGGGCTTATTTTTTGGGGCGTGGCCGAACCTACCGCATTTTATACTAACTGGTTTGGTACACCGCTTAACGCAGAGCCTTTTACTGAACAAGGGCGAGAAATGGCCTTAGGAGCAACGGTATTTCACTGGGGTCTGCATGCATGGGCTATTTATGGCATGACTGCATTATGCCTAGCGTACTTTGTTTATAACAAAGGTTTACCGCTTTCTATGCGCTCAGTGTTTTACCCTCTTTTTGGCGATAGAGTATGGGGCAAGCTCGGTGATGTTATAGATGTAATGGCCGTATTGGTAACTCTTTTTGGTCTTGCTACATCGCTAGGCCTAGGAGGCTCGCAAGCTGCTAGTGGCATAAGCCATGTGTTAGGGTTCGAAAATTCATTATTATTACAACAAGGTATTATTTTACTAATAATGGGCCTAGCTATTTTATCTATTGTGCGTGGTATGGATGGCGGCGTTAAATTGCTCAGTAATATAAATATGGGCATTGCTATTGTGTTTTTGGCACTTGTTTTTGTTTTAAACTTTACTACTGTACTTGATTCGGCCTACACAGCAGTAATAGGTTATGTTAAAAATATTATTCCGCTGAGTTCTAGCACCGGCCGAGAAGATACGCAGTGGCTTCACGGCTGGACTGTGTTCTATTGGGCCTGGTGGGTGGCTTATGCACCATGTTTTGGTATGTTTGTAGCGCGCATTTCTAAAGGGCGCACCATACGCGAATTTTTAGTATATGTACTTCTTATCCCCACTTTAGTTACCACTGCGTGGATGTCGGTGTTTGGCGGTGTAGCTATTGATCAAGTCATAAATGAAATTGGCGTACTGGGCGCCGATAAAGGGATTACCGATGTGTCACTTAGCTTGTTTTATATGCTTGATGCGTACTCTTTTGGTACCGCGCTTTCACTTTTAGCTGTGGCATTAATAATTATATTTTTTGTAACCACACTTGATTCTGGCTCTATAGTAATTGATAGCCTTACATCAGGCGGGAAGCTTGAAGTACCAATAAAGCAAAAGCTAGTATGGGCTAACATTGCCGGCATAATTGCAATGCTAATGCTGTGGATTGGCGGTACTGAGTCTATTCAGGCACTGCAGTATATAACTATTATTGCCGCGCTCCCTTTTACGTTTATTTTACTGCTTGGCAGCGTAAGCCTTGTAAAAGGCCTGCTAACTGAGTTAGAGCCAAAAACTAAACATTAAAAATTAAAAGCTAAGAACTAAAATTAGCGCGTAAAAAAGCCCGTTTAAAAAACGGGCTTTTTAATGCGCAATAATAAGCTCAGCAAAGTAAGCTTACTTATTTGGTATTATTCCCACTCAATTGTGGCTGGTGGCTTACCAGAAATATCGTAAACTACACGTGAAATACCATCAATTTCGTTAATGATACGGTTAGATACCACGCCTAAAAACTCATAGGGTAAATGTGACCAACGCGCCGTCATAAAGTCGATAGTTTCAACACAACGAAGTGAAACAACCCAATCATATTTACGTGCATCACCCATAACCCCTACCGATTTAACAGGTAAGAACACAGTAAACGCTTGGCTTACTTTGTGGTAAAGATCAGCTTTGTGTAGTTCTTCAATGAAAATAGCATCAGCACGGCGAAGTAAATCACAGTACTCTTTTTTAATTTCACCAAGTACACGTACACCTAAACCAGGACCAGGGAATGGGTGGCGGTAAAGCATGTCGTACGGTAAACCTAGCTCTAAACCAATTTTACGTACTTCATCTTTAAATAACTCACGAAGTGGCTCAACTAGACCCATTTTCATGTCATCTGGTAATCCGCCCACATTGTGGTGAGATTTGATAACGTGTGCTTTACCTGTAGCAGATGCTGCTGACTCAATAACATCTGGGTAAATAGTACCTTGGCCTAACCATTTAGCGTTTTTAAGCTTTTTAGATTGCTCATCAAATACATTAATAAACGTGTGGCCAATAGCTTTTCGTTTATCTTCTGGGTCTGATTTTCCTGCTAAGTCATTTAAAAACTGATCCTCAGCATCAACCTTAACAATGTTTAATCCAAACTTATTACCAAACATGTCCATTACTTGCTGACCTTCGTTTAAACGAAGTAAACCGTTATCAACAAATACACATGTTAATCTATCGCCAATTGCGCGGTGAATAAGCATAGCCACAACCGATGAATCAACACCACCTGATAGACCTAAAATAACTTCATCATCGCCAACTGTGTCTTTAATACGCTCAATGGCATCATCAATAATTTTTGCAGGAGTCCACAGTTTTTCACAACCACAAATATCAATTGCAAAGCGTTCTAATAAACGTTGCCCTTGATGAGTGTGCGTTACTTCTGGGTGAAACTGTACGCCGTAAAAACGTTTTTCTTCGTTAGACATAGCAGCATGCGGACACGTTGGTGTTTTAGCTGTTGTGCTAAAGCTTGCTGGTACTTCCATAACTTTATCGC
>Ga0207891_1001127_pt1 | contig 13428 bp, 10 predicted proteins | sample LinPmetageLP50_FD_184061 | JGI IMG/M metagenome (GOLD analysis project Ga0207891, IMG submission 184061) | Marine viral communities from the Pacific Ocean - LP-50 (SPAdes) | ecosystem: Environmental > Aquatic > Marine > Oceanic | place: Pacific Ocean | collected 2011-08-27 | reverse complement strand
ACTTAAACGTCTAGATAAGTACTAGAGACAAAATGAATTTACAGAAACAATTTTGTTTAATGTATTATTAATGCTGCATCACTGATTGCTTAAAGTACTAAATATAAGAATTTATTACTATACTAACCATTGAGTAATCATTTGTCTACATCAATAAAAAAGCTAGCGGTGCCACTACTTCCCTTTCAAAAATGGCATACACACTTTTAAATTCTCGAACTCTATACACTTTAAAAATAAATCTTTAGTGAGATCCGCTCCCTCCTCTTATCTAATAAATTATCCTCATTTATTTAACAGCAAATTAAAATTATCTCCTCTGTTTTTTTATAATTTAGGTTACTTAAACCAAAAAACTAAGAGTATGAGAAATTTTGTAATGATTTTAGCCCTTGTAGCTATAGGTTTTACAAGTTGTAACGATAATGCCAATAAGGATTTGGAAAACCAACAACAGGAATTAACCAAGGCCAATGACAGTATTGTGAGTACCCACGAAGAGCTTAGGCAAAAGCATCAGGAATTAATGAACAATCATAACCAGGTATCACAGGAATTACGTGGACTGGAACAATTGGAAGATTCTACCCAATTGGAAAAACTGGCAGAGCTTGAAGGACAAATTAGAGACCACCAGGCTACCCTGGCGTCTCACGAAGAAATGATTAGAAGTCATAACGAGCTTAATAAAGAATACGGTTCTTTAAGCACCGATGAGAAGAAGGCGCAACTTGACGAAATGCAAAAAGCTCACGACCGTATTATGAGTGAACAGGACGAAATCAAATCGGAACACGATGAGATTGAAAAAGGGCATCAATCTATTAAGGATGTAATTGCTCAATCTTCCGGTGAAGATTCTGAAGACTCGATGTAATTTATCGAGGTAGTTTACTATAATTGAATAAGAAAGAAGGCTGTTTGAAAGTTTTTAACCCGTCGTCCTGAACTCGTTTCAGGACCTAATATGATTATAATTAATTTCATATTAAAGCTGAAACGAGTTCAGCTTGACGAAAATAGATCTTTCAAACCGCCTCTTTTTATGCCTAAAATCTAATTAAGCTGTTTCCAACTCAAGATCTTTCTTAGATTTTCTATATAAAAAAGAACTATAGATATTTCTTTTTGCAAATCTCACTTGTTTGTCTGAACTGATGAACTTCATAAAAAGCTTCTTGTTCACACCAAAATATTCGTAGGTAGTACCGTTGGTAAAAGAGATTTCAAGTAGGTTTCCTTTGTGCTGGTAATCTGCAATTCCGGCTTCGTTTATAGTGCGGTTATATTCTTCAAGGTTGGCTTCGCGAGTTTGTGGCGCAATGCTTACCAAAAAGTGATAACCATCTATAATCTCTTTGCTTTTAATTTCGGCTTCGGCGTGCTTCTCGTCGGTTTCCCTAAATTTATCGGGATGCCATTCTTTAACCAGGTTTCGGTAACTGGTTTTAAGTTCTTTAAGGTCTATCTCTTTTTCAACATTAAAGAGCTTTTTATATTGATTTACATGCTTCATTTTTTTAATTTTAAATAAGCGGCAAAACTACTCCTTTTTTTCGGATAATAAATAGGTTATTCTCCTACCCTCTTTCTTTATTTTCTTTAAAATTTTAGAAAGTACATCCAGTTGAGCAAATGGTAAGTAACCAAACCAGCAATTAAAGCTATTACCAGCTTTAAACCATTAAATCTTAACCATTGTAAAATGCTTCTCATCAAAATATCCAGCGAAATTTTCGATTTTACCTCAAAACCGAACTATCAAAGATATCTGTAATTATTGAATTAATTTTACGGAAATCCACATTAATGGTAATAATAGGGAAATTCAGTACTTAAAGCGATTCAAGGTATAAATTCTCTACTTTGGTTCTTGCCCAGGGCGTTTTTCGTAAAAACTTTAAGCTAGATTTTATAGAGGGGTCTTGCGTAAAACATTTAATATTGATGCGTTTTCCCATTTCTTCCCAGCCATATTTTGCTACCAGAAATTCTAAAATATCGGCAAGTTTAACACCGTGTAACGGATTATTAGGTTGTTTGGATTCCATATTTAAATATAACGCACTCTTACTTTTTTCTTTTTAAGCCTGGAATTGTTAAGCGTTAAAATAAGTTCTTCAGCTTTTTCATTTGGAACAGCTACAAATGCGCAATCCTGTTTTAATTCTATAAGTCCCAGTTCTTCTTTTTTAAGATTCCCCTGCTTTAAGAAAAGTCCGGCGATATCTCCTTTTGAAATTTTATCTTTTCTTCCTCCCGAAATAAACAAGGTAGTTTTTTCAACTACTTCGGTATTGTTTTTTTTATTCTGAATTTTATAATCATTTGATTTAATAAAATCTGGAAGGGTTCTTCTATCTGAAAGTACATAAGCAATTCCCTCCTGGTGCATTCTCGCGGTACGTCCATTTCTATGGGTAAACTCTGAAGCCTTAAAAGGTAATTGATAATGAATTATAAAATCTATCTCGGGCACATCTATTCCACGCGCAGCAAGATCGGTAGCGATCAAAATTCGATGCGTTCCATTTCTAAATTTAATTAGTGATCTTTCCCGATCTTTTTGTTCCATACCGCCGGAAAAAATTCCGTGCTCAATATTATTTTTATCCAGGAAATCACTTACTTCAGCTATACTATCTTTTAAATTGCAAAAAATAATTCCTGAGCCTTCAGCATTTTCAGAAAGTAAATTTACAAGGCTTTGCAATTTGATTTTTGGATTTATCTGTATGGTTTTAATTTCCAGAGATAGCTGTTCCCCTTTTAAATAATCTATTCGCTTAGGATTTTTAAGACCTACAAAACCCGGAATATCAATATTTTGCGTTGCTGAAGTCAGGATGCGTTTATCTAAACCGGAAAGTTCCCCAATAATTTCTTTCATTTCATTTTCAAAACCTACTTCTAAAGATTTATCAAATTCATCTAAAACCAGCGCTTTAATATTTTTGGTGGAGAAAGTTTTCCTTCTAAAATGATCGGCAACCCGGCCGGGCGTACCTATTAAAATGGCGGGGGCGTGTTGCAATTCTATTTTATCTTTAGAAAAAGCTCTGCCGCCATAAACAGCGTTTGCTTTAAAACCGGCACCCATTTCCCTGGTAACCTGTTCAATTTGAATAGCGAGTTCACGAGAAGGCACTAAAATTAAAGCCTGCACTTCTGCGAGGTCTGGATCTAAATTCTCGATCAAGGGTAACAAAAACGCCAGTGTTTTGCCCGATCCTGTAGGTGACAGTAAAACCGTGTTTAAGTTTTCGGCAATGCTTTGGTAAGCTTCCTGCTGCATAGCATTAAGCTGGGAAATCTCCAATTTGTTCAGGATTTCCTGTAAATTCTTAGTTTGCATGTTAATTGAAATAATAAAGCCTTAAACCAGACTTTAAAGGGAAATACCCCGTTAGGAAAGATAAAAAAGAAAGGTTCAGCAATAATTAATAGATTACCGAACCTTTTATGGGTGTTGAGAATTACTCGATAATTGAGGTTTTATACTTAAATGGCTAGCGTAGAAAAATTAAATAATTTCTACTCTAAATACCTCGCGAGTTGGCTCGAAAGTTTACTGCTGCTTAACGCGAACAGCGTTCATACCTTTCATTCCTCGTTCCAGTTCAAAAGTTACCTTGTCGTTTTCGTCAATCTCATCGATTAATCCGGTAACGTGAACAAAATATTTTTCGTTGTTTTCAGAATCTATAATAAACCCGAAACCTTTAGAATGATCAAAAAATGAGACCTTTCCGTTTCTTTGCGGATCTTCTTCTGGCATATCCTCTTTCTTAGGAACACCAATTTCTATACTTTCGGCTTCAACTTCAACTTTTTGAGAAGGATCTGGTGGAGTATCGGTAAGATTTCCATCAGCATCTACATAAGCGATCATATCTTCAAAATTACCGCCTTTGTTAGAGTTCTCTTTGCGCTCCTGCTTCTTAGCCTCTTTTTCTTTACGCTTTTTTATTTTCTTTTTTTCTTTTTCAGTTTTACTGAATGTCTGCTGCGATTTGCCCATTAATTAATTTTAATTAGTAATTGAGTGAGTAAGCTTGAATTTTTTTCCTGAAGATTTTTGTGGTAGTAACCCGGCTTGTAATGCCATTAATCTTCAATAAATGTAAAGAATCCTGATTAGGACACTGCTTAAACTTCTACAAAGATAAGTGATAGAAATTAAATTACTTAATTTGAAGCGAATAAATAATTTACGAATTCTTAAAACCACTACTTCCCTCCTATTTTTTACGCTTTTTCTTATCCCACCAAACGTATAAAATAAAAATAACCAAACTTACAATAGAACCCCAAAGAAGTCCGGTTTTAAGGCCATCTGTACTTTTGCCTATTATTGCTATAAAAATAGTGAGGGGTGCAATTCCTACAAGGGTTGCACCAATAAAACGCCAATAGCCCATTTTAAGAATTCCGCCTACAAAACTAATCGCATCATTTGAAAGAAACGGATTAATCCTGGTAACAATTACAGCCCAAAAACCATAATCTTCAATAAACTCCTCAATTTTATTTTCATTTTTTGGGCCTATTAATTTTTGAACAATTACCGGCCCAAAATAACGCCCTATAAAATAGCCTACGCTTGAAGCTGTAAAAATAGCGGCAAAAATAATGAGACTTCCAAAAACAGGCCCGTAAGCCAGTATTGAAACTACCATTAAAGCAACTGATGGAATCACGATTAAAAACATTTGCGCCACCATAGCCAGTATAAGTATTGTTGGCCCCAACCATCCAAATTGGGAAACCCACTGGGTGATACGCTCTTCATCATTACTGGTTAACACCTCCCAGGCGTTGGAGAAAAATTCCCTTACCCCGGGAATAAAGAAATAAGCCGCTATCAAAGCAGCTATTATAATTCCAGAAACAATTAGTGGGGCTTTACTTTTTTTTACGGAGGTAGTTTCAATAGAATCGGGCATAGAATTTATTTAATCGTTTAGTTTAACTCTCAAAATATTTGCGGGTTGTCTCCTACTTTCATTTGAAATATATAGCCTATTTTCCTCATCAAATGCAAGACCTTCAGGCTGGGGAAAAGTTTCAGGATCAAGAAGATGAATTTTGGCCTCGTTTCCATCCTGGTCCAGAATGATTAATTTTGGCTGATTTCCTTCTAAAATATATAATTCACCGGTAGTTGGATGAAACCTAATAGAAGAGGGTCTAATAATTTGGGAAGACTTCCCCCCTCTTAGTTGTTGGTAGATTTCATCGGCCCCGTCTAAAGTGAAGAGTCGTTCTTTATTTACTTTCTGGGTAGTAAGATTAAAGGTGTAAATCCCTTTGGTTTCTTTTCTATTGTTGTATTCTTTAACCGCAAATAATAAACGCTTATTTTTAGCATCAAACTCCAGGCTTTCAATGCCATTACTATCTAATCCAGATATTTGATAAGTATTTATTTTAGGATTATTTTCCCTAAAACCGGCTACTTTAAAAATTTTACCATCACTTCTTACAACATAAGCCGTGTCTTCTATTACTGTTATATCCTCATAATCACCGCTTTCCCCAAAAGAAACCCTGGAAGTAATTTTTGAAGTTTCTATATTGAAAATAAAAATCATCCCATCTTCATCCTGAATACAGGCAACCTCGTTATTTCCAAGGTAGCTTATACCAGATATTTCCTGCAGGATTGGGGGTAAATTCCATTTCTCCTCAATAGTATAGGTCTTATTATCGTCATCAAAAGATAAGTAACTGTTATTTTTAAAAGCCCAGAAAATGCACCCGGCGAGAATGAACACCCCAACCACAATACCAATTACTATTTTGTTCAATTTCATATAACTCGCTCCAAGTTGATTTCTAAAATAGGTTTAATATTAAAGTCTGCCACCATAATTAAATATTATTAACACCCGGTTTTTAAAATTACCAAAAAATACCGGCTGAAACTTCCCCTAAAAACCCCCTATTTGTTAAAAGTAAGTTAATTTAGTACTATTTATAGCATAGTACTGTAACAAACCAAATCGAATGGAGTCTATTAGATATAAACCTTTAAATTTTAGAAATTATGAAAACTTTTGAAACAATTAGCCGACCATTTTTTAACCAGGAAAAGAAGAACTCTAAAAGTACCTGGACCAGTAAAAGACGTTATTCAAAATAATCACTAAAAATTAGAAATCATGAAAAATTCAGTAAACCTTCGTTCATTTTTAAATCAAAGTAAGTCCAATAATCGTAGTAACTGGGAAATTAAACGCCGTTACCTTTAAACTTAACACCATGAAAATTCAGGAGTATATTAATTTAAACTGTGGAAGTACGAGAGAGCCCCAGGTATTTGGGAAAAAACCACGTAACAAGTTTCGTGAAAATTTTACCAGGAACACCTGGTGTTTAAACCTTAGACCTATGAGTTAACCTTAAAAACATTAGCCTTATGGAACTCAATAAAACTTAGCCGGCATACCTTAAAAAGTAGCCGGCTTTTTATTTTCAAAGATTTGGATATTGCTGAATGTCTGAATTTTAAAAAAACTTAAAATATCTTTAAAATTTAAATTTGGTTTGTATGGTATTTGTTTATTTGTACCAATTAAACCTCCTATGCTAAACAAGATTAAAAAATCTCCCAAAATAAAATGGGCTCTAATAATACTTCTAAGCCTTTTTGCCTTCTTTTTACTGTTTTTTGCAAGTATTTATTTTGGAGCCTGGGGCCAACTCCCCTCCTCTACCGAATTAAAAGAGCTTAAACAAAACAGGGCAACCGAAGTTCTGGCCAAAAACGGAGAGCTTATTGGCAAATTTTATGTGTTTGATAGGCAACCTATTACCTATAAAGAACTCCCAACCCATTTAATAAATGCCCTTGTGGCTACCGAAGATGCACGGTTTTTTGAACATGATGGTATCGATAATCGAAGTTTGTTACGCGTTGTTTTTAAATCAATTCTGCTTCAGGATGATTCGGCCGGCGGCGGGAGTACCATTAGTCTTCAGTTAGCTAAAAATATCTACGGAAGAAAGGATTACGGGGCTTTAGGGATTGTGGTAAATAAATTTCAGGAGGCCATTATCGCTAAAAGACTGGAAGATATATATTCAAAAGAAGAAATTATCAGGCTCTATTTTAATACCGTTCCTTTTAGTGACAATACTTTCGGAATTGAGAGTGCTTCGATGAAATTTTTTGGAAAGCATACTTCAGAAATAAATCTTGAAGAAGCTGCGGTTTTGGTAGGAACTTTAAAAGCTTCCCATTCGTATAATCCCAGGATTTTTCCTGAAAGAAGTCGGTTACGCCGGGACGTGGTTCTTGAACAAATGGGAAAATATGGCTATTTAAGCGAAGAAGAAGTACAGGAAACCAAGCAACGCGAATTGGTATTAAATTATAAAAATTACAGTCACGATAAAGGGCTTGCTCCCTATTTTAGAGAACAGGTTAGAAAAGATGTAAGCAAAATTCTGGATACGCTTAAAAATAAAGACGGAAAGAAATTCAATATTTACCGGGACGGTTTGAGTGTGCACACTACCCTGGATGTTAAGATGCAAACTTTAGCTGAAGAAGCCTTAAAAGAACATTTACAAAATTTACAAAAACAACACGAGGATGCCTGGGGAAGCGCAGCGCCCTGGTTAACCAACCGTGAAATTGTAAACGATGCTTTAAAAAGAACTTCAGCCTGGAAAAATCTTGAGAAAGAAGGTCGTAGTGAGACTGAAATTATGGATGTTTTAACCAAGGAACATCCAACCGAATTATTCAGTTATGAAGGTACAGAAACCAAAAATATAAGTACACGAGACAGTGTTGCCCATTATCTCAAATTCCTTAATGCGGGAATGTTGGCGGTAACCCCACAAACCGGGGCTGTACAGGCCTGGGTTGGCGGGGTTAATTTTGAACATTTTCAGTATGACCATGTTTCGCAAAGTAAACGCCAGGTAGGCTCTACGTTTAAGCCTTTTGTGTACACCGCGGCTTTAGAAAACGGTATAGAACCCTGTGAATATTTTTCGGCACGCGAGGTCACTTATGCAAAGGGATGGACCCCTTCAAACTCCGGTAGCGAAGAAGAAGATCCGCATATGAATTACAATTTAAAAGAAGCATTAAGTAAGTCTATGAATACCATTGCGGTTAAAGTCCTTATGGAAACCGGTATTGAAAACGTGGTGAACCAGGCTAAAGCGATGGGAATTAAATCAGATTTGCCCCAAGTGCCCTCTATTGCTCTGGGAACTGCCTCTTTAAATTTAACCGAATTAACCGAAGCTTACACTCCTTTTGTAAATAACGGAAAAACTAGTAAAGCTTTTTATATCACCAAGATAGAAGATGGTGAGGGCAATATTTTAGCTGAATTTAAACCTGAAATTTCTGATAACAGAAGTCTTTCTGAAACCAACAGGAAAATCATGATAGAAATGATGAAAGCCACGGTAAATGAAGGTACAGCAACCAGGTTAAGAACAACTTACGGATTAAGAAACGATATTGCAGGAAAAACAGGAACTACCCAAAATAACAAAGATGGTTGGTTTGTGGGAATAACCCCAAATCTTCTCGCCGTAACCTGGGTAGGAGCTGACGATCATAGAATTGGTTTCAGAAACACTTATATTGGGCAGGGTGCTAATTCGGCTTTACCGGTTTTTGCAAAATTCATGCAGAAAATCAATAACGATCCCGAATTTAATGATATTACACAGGCAAGATTTGCACCTCTTTCTGCTGAAATTAAAGAAACGATGGATTGCGATCCTGAAAAACGAGATGGTTTCTTTAAGCGACTTTTTGGTGGTGGTGATAAAGATGAAACCAAGCGACCAGAAAAAGAAGAAAAAAAGGAAAAGAAAGGCTTTTTTAAACGACTTTTTGGTGGAAAGGATAAAGATTAAAAAAGAGACTGTTTGAAAGGTTTTTACCCGTCATTCTGAACTTGTTTCAGAATCTAAAATGTTGATATAGTATCATTTTAGAAGCTGAAACAATCCCAAAGCTTCGGGACAGCTCAACGAAATTAAACTTTTCAAACAGTCTCAATATTTATAACATATTTCAGAAAAAATTTATGCAGGAATACTATCCTTTTCCTCTCTTTTCCAGAAACGGTGTTGTCCTATAGCTTTAATAAATTCTGATGATTTATCTTTTCCTACAATTACCCCATCTTCAGCAAGGTTTTTCTTATCCAGTTTATTCCAGAAATAAGTTTCTTCAATTAAACCGTTTTCCTGGGCTGTAGCAATTGGTTTACAATGCTTGTAACCTTCGTTTAAAAAATGAATTGCTTTCGGAATTTTCTTCAGTGCCATATGGGCTTTTTCCCCAGCCGGAACATAAAAAGCGTCAAATACTACAGAAGCACTGGTTCTAAAAGCTTCATCTACTTTTAGTGATTTACCATCGGCGGTTTTAACTTCAGTAGAATTTGGTCCAAGAATTTTTACCATCGCGCCTTCTTTATCCAGGGCTTTTTTCATATCGTTAACCGATTTATCATCTACACCATCTGCGCATAAAAACGCTACTTTTCTGGTTGTTATATTTCCAAATCCATTGTGCATCATACTTAATGCAGGGTCTTTATCTAAAGACGGATTGCTCTTAGTAGGTTCATAACGTTCTGGATCAAAATCTGCAGGAACTCCATGATTTAATTGTGTTTTTTTCTTTGGTACAGGCGTTCCCAAATTAGATGCAACTTCTTTTGCCAGTTCTTTACTTACCTCGTTTAATAAACCAAGTACTCTTTCCCTTACTTCTGCTACATCTACTTTTCCCAGTTCAAAACTGAAAGCATTAATAATGTGTTGCTGCTCAACTTCACTCTGGCTGTTAAAGAACAAAGTAGCCTGGCTAAAATGATCTTTAAAACTTTCGCTGCGTTCACGCACTTTCTTAGCATCTATTTTTTCAGGATAACTGTCAAAACCACCCTCTGCAATCTTGGCCTGGAACGGGCAGCCATTTCCTAAAGAATTGGGCTGATAACTGGTTTGTCCTTTATTAATTTGCTGACGCATATGCCCGTCACGCTGGTTGTTGTGCATTGGTGCAATTGGCCGGTTAATTGGGATTTCGTGAAAGTTTGGTCCTCCCAGTCGCTTTAGCTGGGTATCGGTATAAGAGAATAACCTCCCCTGGAGTAACGGATCATTAGTAAAGTCTATTCCGGGTACAATATGGCCGGGATGGAAGGCTACCTGTTCAGTTTCTGCAAAGAAATTATCGGGATTCCTGTCTAGCACCATTTTACCAATTTTCTTTACCGGTACCATCTCTTCCGGAACTAGTTTTGTAGCATCTAGAAGATCAAAATCAAATTTATGCTCATCTTCTTCAGGAATTAATTGAACTCCTAACTCCCACTCTGGGAACTGGCCGTTTTCTATTGCTTCCCAAAGATCTCTTCTATGGAAATCGGGATCGTTTCCTGAAATTTTTTGTGCTTCATCCCAGGCAACTCCGTGAGTTCCTAACAATGGTTTCCAGTGGAATTTCACAAAAGTTCCTTTTCCCTCTTTATTTACAAATCTAAAGGTATGAACGCCAAAACCTTCCATCATTCTTAAACTTCTTGGAATTGCCCTGTCACTCATGGCCCACATAATCATATGCATAGACTCTGGCATTAGGGAAACAAAATCCCAAAACGTATCGTGTGCTGAAGCTGCCTGCGGAATTTCGTTATGTGGTTCTGGCTTTACAGCGTGAATTAGATCTGGGAATTTTATAGCATCCTGGATAAAAAACACCGGGATATTATTTCCTACCAGGTCATAATTTCCTTCTTCGGTATAAAATTTAACCGAAAAGCCTCGAACATCCCGGGCTAAATCGGTTGAACCTTTAAATCCAGCCACCGTAGAAAATCTTGTAAACACCGGGGTTTTCTTAGATGGATCCTGTAAAAAACCGGCTTTGGTATATTTTTCCATAGATTCGTATACCTGGAAATATCCATGCGCTCCAGAACCGCGAGCGTGTACTATTCTTTCTGGAATTCTTTCGTGGTCAAAATGGGTGATTTTTTCTCTTAAAATAAAATCTTCCAGCAAAGAAGCGCCCCGGTCTGCAGCTTTAAGAGAGTTTTGATTATCATTAATTCTAACGCCCTGGTTGGTGGTTAAAAACTGTTCCTGGCCGTCTTCCCGATTTTTTTCCAGGTCTTCATGCTTCTTATTTTTGGAAGCTTTTTTCTTTCCGTCATCTTTCATAATTATAATTTTTTATTGGTTCCTTTAAAATTCATAAATAAATGGCTGTAATAAAATTTAGCGCTGTTAAATAAATCCTATAATTACTAATGTGCTTTTGAAGCAGGTAAATATTCCGCAATTTTGAAATCCAAGAAGGAAAAAATGAAAGAAAATACTGCCAAATTCAGCAAACTGGATTACCAAATTAGCCATTGGATGTATAAATATGGGAAACCCATTTTACGATTTTCACTGGCCATAAATTTTATTTGGTTTGGAGCTTTAAAAGTGGTTTGGGATAGCCCGGCGCAGGAACTTATTGCCGCCACTGTGTTTTGGTTTGATCCTGAATTTTTTATTCCTTTTTTAGGGGTTTGGGAGGTTTTAATAGGCGTATTTTTACTATCTAAACGCACGCTAAGACTGGCAATTGTTTTACTGGTATTACAAATGCCGGGAACATTTTTACCTTTTATTATTTTACCTGAAGTTTGTTTTGAAAATTTTCCATTTGTGCTAACTACCGAAGGCCAGTATATTATTAAAAACCTGGTGTTAATTAGCGCTGCTATTGTAGTGGGTGGTTCGGTAAGGGAAAGGGAATTTATTGAACGGGATATAAAATCTGCAGATACAGATTAATTCTATTTCTTCTTCTTAAAGATTCTGAACCCGCCAGACGCCTAAGGCAGGTTCAGAAAAAAATCCCGCTTCGAAAATCTTCGAAACGAGATCTATTAGTTTGTATTTTGAGTTCAGCTAAGATGGAGTACAATCAAGCAAAATTTACTTGAAGTAAAAACCACTTAAAATTCTTTATTAATGGCCATTCGCAATTTTCGGGAGTAATCTTCTTCCAGCCAATCGCGGTAATTTTTAGTACTCTTGCTTATACAATAAGAATATTGCTTAATGCGGGAACTAATATCATCTTTAAGCTCTTTTGCAAGGATTCTTGCATCAAAAACATCTTCAGAATTTTCTACGCACATTTTTACATGTTGCTCCATAGACCATTCTAAAACCGCCTTAGATTTTAATCCTTTTTTAATCACTCTATCGTAAGCTTCTTCAACATCAAAATCTACATCTTCTGTATTAGAGAATTGTTCCCTTATTTCGGGAGGCATTACGTATTTAAACTCACGCTCAATTTCTTCGTCACTTAACAGATTTTCAAAATAGAAATCTGGTGCTCTAAAGATTTGTTTCCAGTCTACCGGAGAACTCCATTCGCCAAATCGGGCCAGGTTATTCCCTAAATCTATTACATTGAATTCAGATTTTCCTGGTAACACCCTGGATCCACGACCAATCATTTGAAAATAAAGCGTCAGGGATTTTGTTGCACGGTTCAACACAATAGTTTCTACCGTAGGTTCATCAAACCCGGTGGTAAGAATACTTACTGAAGTTACAATAGCATCAGGCGTTAGCTTAAACCATTTTAAAATATCTCTTCTATCCTGTTTACTGGTGGTATTATCTAAATGCCGAATAGGCAAACCTGCATTTCTAAAAGTTTCGTAAACTTCTATTGAAGTATTAATACCATTATTAAAAATAAGGGTTTTCTTTCCTTTAGAGCGTTCGTAATAAGCGGTAAGCAGTTTTTCCTGCATGGAAATATTAGAATATAACTCTTCTGAAGATTTTACGGTATAATCTCCATTCATTCCCACTTTTAAACTGGTAAGTCCTACGTTATAACTATAAGTATTTGCACGTGCCAAAAAGCCTTTTTCAATAAGTGAACCTATAGAATCTCCTACAATGAGTTCGCGGTAGTTATCCTTCATAGGTAATTTTATGTTAGAGCTTAGCGGCGTGGCCGTTACTCCAAGAATAAAACACTTCTCAAAGAATTTAAATAATTTCCGGAAAGAATTATAATGTGCCTCATCTATAATTACAAGCCCAATATCTTTAATTTCCAGCTTTTCATCGTGCAAGCGGTTATTTAAGGTTTCTACCATAGCCACAAAACACATATAGTCTTCCTGATCTGGTAATTCTTTAACCTTGGAATTTATAATTTTATTACGCACGCCAAACCCATCTAACATATTGGAGGTTTGCTTACACAATTCTATTCTATGAGTTAGAATAAGAACTTTCTTTTCGGTACGTTGTATGTATTCACGCACCATTTGTGAAAAAATAACCGTTTTACCACCACCCGTAGGTAATTGGTAAAGCAGATTATAATGTTCAGGATGCTTATCTATCACA
>Ga0207891_1001122_pt1 | contig 13473 bp, 10 predicted proteins | sample LinPmetageLP50_FD_184061 | JGI IMG/M metagenome (GOLD analysis project Ga0207891, IMG submission 184061) | Marine viral communities from the Pacific Ocean - LP-50 (SPAdes) | ecosystem: Environmental > Aquatic > Marine > Oceanic | place: Pacific Ocean | collected 2011-08-27 | reverse complement strand
CTACGGAAAAAGAATAATCAATTATTTACAGGCAAAACAGGTAGGGGAAAGCGTTCGTGATTTAGGGCTTAGAGGTCAAAACGAAAAAGCAGGAACTCCAACAATGGGTGGTGTAATTATAATTTTTGCAACGCTAATTCCGGTTTTACTGTTTGCTAAATTGGAGAATATTTATGTAATCCTGCTTATTGTGACCACCCTTTGGATGGGAGCTATAGGTTTTATAGACGATTACATTAAAACTTTTAAAAAGGATAAAGAAGGCCTGCAGGGAAAGTTTAAAATCCTGGGGCAGGTTGGCCTGGGAATAATTGTAGGTGGCACTTTGTATCTGCATCCGGGAGTTACGGTAAAAGAAGAAACAAATGAGCCGGCGCCAGAGCAACAAGAGCTGGTAGATAGCTTTCAGAATATTAGAGAAATGGGCCCGGAAATTAAAACTACCACTACCACAATTCCTTTTGTAAAAAATAACGAGTTCGATTATTCCAGCTTGATTAGTTGGATAAATCCTGCTTTGGCAAATTATGCCTGGTTAATCTTTATTCCAATCGTAATATTTATTGTGACTGCCGTTTCCAATGGCGCCAATTTAACCGATGGAATAGATGGTCTCGCCGCTGGTTCTTCTGCAATAATTGTGCTCACGCTGGGGATATTTGCCTGGGTTTCGGGTAACATAATCTTTTCAGATTACCTGAATATTATGTACATCCCGCGATCTGGTGAGATGACGATTTTTATAAGTGCTTTTGCGGGTGCTTTGGTGGGATTCTTATGGTACAACACTTATCCTGCACAGGTTTTTATGGGAGATACGGGTAGTTTAACTATTGGTGGAATTATCGCCGTACTCGCAATTGCCACAAGAAAAGAATTATTAATTCCCATTTTATGCGGAATCTTTTTAATGGAAAACCTCTCGGTGGTTTTGCAGGTAGCCTGGTTTAAGATTACCAAAAGAAAATATGGCGAAGGCCGAAGAATTTTCCTGATGTCTCCTTTACATCATCATTATCAGAAAAAAGGATACCACGAAAGTAAAATAGTAGTGCGCTTTTGGATTATTGGAATTTTCCTGGCCATTGTAACTATAATCACGCTAAAAGTAAGATAAGAATAGTGAAAACTGAACCTCAAAATACTAACAATTCCGGTAAAAAACTGGTGATCCTTGGCGGCGGCGAAAGCGGTGCGGGGACTGCCATTTTAGGCGTGAAGGAAGGGTTCGAGGTTTTTGTTTCAGATAAAGGAAAAATAAAAGAAAAATATAAGTCGATTTTCGAAGAATTGAAGATCGATTGGGAAGAGGAAACACATACTGAAACTAAGATTTTAGATGCCGATGTAGTGATGAAAAGTCCCGGAATCCCGGAAACTGTTTCAATTGTAAAACAATTAGTTGAAAAAGATATTCCGGTAATTTCAGAAATTGAATTTGCAGCTGCTTTTACTTCAGCAAAAATTATTGGGATTACAGGAAGCAACGGGAAAACCACCACTACAAAGTTTGTGCACCATATTTTAAAGAATGCTGGTATAAAAGTAGGAATGGCGGGTAATGTAGGCGACAGTTTTGCAAAGCAGGTCGCTGAAACCAATCCCGACTGGTTTGTACTGGAATTAAGCAGTTTTCAGTTAGACGGAATTAAGGATTTTAGACCGGATATTTCGGTATTGACCAATATTACACCAGATCATTTAGATCGTTACGAACATAAACTGGAAAATTACGTTTTTTCAAAATTCAGGATTGCCGAAAATCAAACAGAGAAAGATTTTTTTATCTATGATTTAGACGATGAAATTATCACAAACTGGTTAGAGAAAAACCCGGTGAAAGCCCAAAAATTACCTTTTTCCCTTCAGCAAAAAGTAGAAAATGGTTCATACATAGAGAACGAAAATATTATAGTTAATATAAAAAACAAACAATTTAATATGCCAACAACAAAATTAGGTTTACAGGGTAAACATAATACCAAAAATGCGATGGCTGCGGCCACTGTTTCCCAATTATTACGAATTAGAAAAGAAACTATTCGTGAAAGTATGGAGAGTTTTCAGGGGGTAGAACACCGGCTGGAAAAAGTGCTGAAAATTAATAATGTTCAGTACATCAACGATTCTAAAGCAACTAATGTAAACGCAACTTTTTATGCTTTGGAAAGTATGGAAAGTGAAACCGTTTGGATTGTTGGAGGAGTAGATAAAGGCAATGTTTACGACGACCTTCTACCATTGGTAAATGAAAAAGTAAAAGCAATTATTTGCCTGGGCGTAGATAACCAGAAGCTAATGCAAAATTTTGGGAATTGTGTAGATACAATTGTTGAAACAGAATCTATGAAAGAAGCTGTAAGGATGGCTTATAGTCTCGCTGAAAGAGGAGATTCGGTTTTACTTTCTCCTGCCTGCGCAAGTTTTGATCTTTTTGAAAATTACGAAGACAGGGGGCGTCAGTTTAAAGATGCGGTTAGGGATCTATAAATAAGAGCTTAGATCCTGAAACAAGTTCAGGATGACGTTCGATAAAAGGAAACTAAAGAATTAAATGAGCAACATTTTTTCAAATCTTAAAGGCGATAAGGTTATCTGGGCTACGGCCGGGCTGTTGGCAATATTTTCATTTTTGCCGGTTTACAGTTCCAGTAGTAATCTTGCGTATTTATATGGAGATGGCAGCACTTTCCAGTATGTGGTGGTGCATTTCTTCCATTTGCTTTTAGGTTTTTGTTTGCTCTTTGCTGTACATAAAATTCCCTATCATTATTTTCGGGGGCTTTCCATTTTATTTTTACCGGTTGTGATCGTTTTATTGATTTATACCGTAGCCCAGGGTACAATGATAGACGGGGCTTATGCGAGTAGATGGATCCAAATTCCGGGCTTAGGGGTTTCATTTCAGTCATCTACCCTGGCATCAGTAGTTTTAATGATTTATGTGGCGCGTTACCTCTCTAAAAAAACCAATGAGAATCTCACTTTTAAAGAGTCAATTTTACCGCTTTGGTTGCCTGTAGGAGTGGTATTATCCTTAATTTTGCCGGCCAATTTCTCCACAACTGCCATCGTTTTTTCTATGGTGCTGGTATTGATGTTTTTAGGAGGATATCCAATAAAATACCTTGGAATTATTGTAGCGGCAGGTTTGATTTTGTTGACCATGTTTATTCTTACGGCTAAAGCTTTTCCGGGACTTTTACCCAATAGGGTAGATACCTGGGCAAGCCGAATTGAAAGTTTTTCTAACGATGAAGATACCGAAGCCGATTACCAGATTGAAAAAGCAAAAATTGCAATAGCCACAGGTGGTGTTGCCGGAACCGGGATTGGGAAAAGTGTACAAAGAAATTTTTTACCACAGTCTTCTTCCGATTTTATCTACGCGATAATTGTTGAAGAAATGGGGTTAATAGGTGCCTTCGGAGTAATGTTGGCGTATTTGCTATTGCTTTTTAGGATTGTGATCGTAGCCACAAAGGCCAATACCGTTTTTGGAAAATTACTGGTTATGGGCGTTGGCTTGCCTATAATTTTCCAGGCATTGATAAATATGGGAGTTGCGGTAGAGTTATTTCCGGTTACAGGACAAACTTTGCCTCTAATAAGTAGCGGGGGAACTTCCATTTGGATGACCTGCATGGCGTTTGGAATTATTTTAAGCGTAAGCGCCAAACGTGAAGAAATGAAAGAAAGGGAAGAAGCTGAAAAGGAACTGGATAATGAAAATCCACTAGATATTTTAAGCGAAGCTATATAGAATTTAAAAAATGAAAAAGGATTTACGTGTAATATTATCTGGAGGCGGTACCGGCGGGCATATTTACCCGGCCATTGCTATTGCCCACGAGATAAAAGTACGTTATCCTGAAGCAGAAATATTGTTTGTTGGTGCCAGTGACAGGATGGAAATGGAGAAAGTACCACAAGCCGGTTACAAAATAGAAGGTCTTTGGATTAGTGGAATTCAGCGAAAGTTAACGATGAGCAATCTAATGTTTCCATTTAAGCTGTTAAGCAGTTTGGCAAAATCCAGAAGAATAATCAGGGAATTCAAACCAGATGTGGTAATAGGTACGGGCGGCTTTGCTAGCGGGCCATTACTAAAAGTGGCAAACTCGAAGGGCATTCCAACTCTTATTCAAGAGCAGAATTCTTTTCCAGGAATAACCAATAAACTTTTGGCAAAACAGGCCGATAAGATTTGTGCCGCTTATGAAGAGGTTAAAAGATTTTTTCCTGCTGAAAAAACTGTAATTACCGGTAACCCGGTTAGACAGGATTTATTGAAAATTGACGAAAACAGGGAAAAAGCTCTTGCACATTTTGGTCTTGAAAAAGACAAAAAAGTAGTGCTGGTTTTAGGTGGAAGCCTTGGCGCAAGAAGAATAAATCAATTGGGGGAAGCCAATTTAGAAAGATTTAAAGAAGAAAATATTCAGCTTATCTGGCAAACCGGGAAGCTGTATTTCGAAGAATATAAAAAGTACAATTCAGGTTTGGTGCAAACGCATTTATTTCTGAATGAAATGAATTTGGCTTATGGCGCTGCAGATGTTATTATTTCAAGAGCTGGAGCGGGCACGGTTTCAGAATTAAGTATTGTGGGAAAACCGGTGCTTTTTGTTCCGTCCCCAAATGTAGCTGAAGACCACCAGGCCAAGAATGCAATGGCGGTAGTAAAGAAAAATGCCGCGATGATGTTGAAGGAAAATGAACTGGATGAAAAATTTGAGACCGAGTTTTTCGCATTAATGGCTTCCGAAGAGAAGCAAGAAGAACTGGGAGAAAATATTAAAAAACTGGCTTTGCCAAATGCAACCGCAAGGATTGTAGACGAAGTAGAGAAATTGATTAAGAAGTAAGCAAATCAGATTCTGAAATAATCCCGAAAGATTGGGACAGAAAGACGTGAGATTAAAATATAAATGCAGGATTTAAACCACATACGAAACATTTATTTTATCGGTATTGGCGGTATTGGGATGAGTGCGTTGGCGCGTTACTTTAAATTCTTGGGAAAAAATGTGGCCGGTTACGATAAAACTTCAACTTCACTTACCAGAACGCTGGAAGCTGAAGATATTGTTGTGGTTTATGATGAAAAAATGAAGTTGGTTCCAGCTGAATTTACAGATAAAGAAAATACGCTGGTTGTCTACACACCCGCGGTTCCTGCCGGTCACGAACAACTGGTTTACTTTAAAAATAATGATTTCAACCTAAAGAAAAGAGCCTCTGTGCTCGGATTAATTTCTAAAGGAAAAACCACTTTAGCGGTAGCTGGAACTCACGGTAAAACTACCACTACGGCAATTTTAGGGCATTTGCTTAAAGAAACCAATGCGAAAGTAACCGGATTCTTAGGTGGAATTAGTGAAGATATTCAAAGCAATTTAATCCTGAAAGGTGACGAAGTTATTGTAGTTGAAGCCGATGAATTTGATCGCTCATTTCTTCATCTTTCACCAAATATTGCAGCGGTAACCTCTATGGATGCCGATCATTTAGATATTTATGGCAAAAAAGAAGAGCTGGAAGATACCTTTAGGCAATTCGCAAAGCTAGTTCCTCAAAATGGAACTTTATTGGTGAAAAATGGCTTGCCGCTGGATGGAATTACTTTTGGAATAGAAGACAATGCCGATTATTCGGCTCAAAATATAAAGATCGAAAATGGAACGTATCATTTTGATCTAAAAACTCCTAACGGAGTTATTGAAGATTTTAAGTTTAATCTACCCGGCAAACACAATTTGCTAAATGCTATAACCGCCCTGGCGATGGCTATCCAATATGGATCCCCAATCCCCAGGCTATCCAGGGCGTTATATAGTTTTAAAGGTGTTAAACGTAGATTTTCTTATAAAATTAAGTCAGATAAGTTGGTGCTTATAGACGATTATGCACACCATCCGGCAGAGATCGCTGCGGTGAACCAGGCCATAAGGGAAATGCATCCCGGGAAGAAGGTTTTGGCAGTTTTTCAGCCGCATTTGTTCAGCAGAACGAAAGATTTTGTTGATGATTTTGCTGAAAGTCTGTCTTTATTTGATGAGTTGATGTTGCTGGATATTTATCCGGCGCGAGAATTGCCAATTGAAGGTGTTACTTCAGGCTGGCTACTGGAAAAAGTAAATAATAATTCAAAGAAATTAATTCAAAAAGAAAATATTATTGAAGAAGTAAAAAGATCAAATCCGGAAGTGGTGGTGCTAATGGGCGCAGGCAGTATTGGGGAAGAAGTGGAATCTATAAAAAATGGATTGCAGGATGAAGCTTAAGCTAAACTACATAAAACTGCCCGTTTTACTCCTTTTAGTGGGATTTCTGTTCGGTTTTGCAGAAAAACGGAATAATTCCCGAAAAGTGAGTGAGGTAAAAGTGCAATTTGTAACGGGTGAAAACCTGTATGTTACTGAGGAAGCGGTTAATAAGTTGTTGATACAAAATGATGTGGCCGCGGCGGGCATAGACAAAGAAATTTTAGATTTGAATAGGGTAGAGAGCCTGTTGAATAATCACGATATGATAGAAAATGCTGAAGCTTTTTTAAGTCTGGATGGGAAACTCCAAACTAAAATAAGTCAGCGTAAACCCATTGGTAGAATAGTGGGGAATTCTTCTTTTTATTTAGACAGGAATGGGCAGGTAATGCCGCTTTCCCCATACTATGCTGCACGGGTACCACTGCTTATGGGAGTAGACTCCAGCAACGTAATTACAGCATATCCGCTGGTAGATTATATTCAGAAAGATGAATTTTTAACCCGACATATCACCGGTGTTAAACGTTTACCCGGAGATAAATTTGAACTGGAAATGAGAAAATTAGACTTTAAGGTGTATTTCGGCAAAGCCAATGATATAGCCTTAAAGTTCAATAATTTTAAAGCATTTTATAAAAAAGCTTTACAAGACGAGAAATTAGAGACCTACAAAAAAGTGAATTTACAATTTGGAGATCAGGTTGTTTGCACTAAAAAGTAAATTATGGAACACAACGAGATAGCCGTAGGATTAGATATTGGTACCACAAAAATTGTGGCCATGATTGGACGTAAGAACGAATATGGAAAGGTAGAGATCGTAGGTATTGGGAAATCCAAAAGCCTTGGTGTGCACCGCGGGGTGGTAAATAATATTACCCAAACTATTCAGTCTATACAGCAGGCTATTCAGGAAGCTGAGGCAGATTCAGGATTAAAAATTAGTGATGTAGTGGTTGGTATTGCCGGCCAGCATATAAGAAGCCTTCAACATAGCGATTATATTACCAGGCCAAACCCCGAAGAGGTGATTGATGCCGATGATATACATAGCCTTTGCAACCAGGTTCACAAATTGGTGATGTTGCCTGGTGAAGAGATTATTCACGTTTTACCTCAGGAATTCAAGGTAGACGGCCAGGCAGAGATCAAGGAACCTATTGGAATGTATGGCGGGAGGTTAGAAGCTAATTTCCACGTAGTGGTTGGCCAGGTTTCTTCCATTAGAAACATTGGAAGATGTGTGAAAAGCGCCGGATTAGAACTTTCGGCAGTGACTTTAGAACCATTGGCTTCAGCTAATGCCGTATTGAGTCAGGAAGAAAAAGAAGCAGGGGTGGCACTTATAGATATAGGTGGTGGTACTACCGATTTAGCCATTTTTAAAGACGGAATAATTAGACATACCGCCGTAATTCCTTTTGGGGGAAATGTAATTACCGAAGACATCAAAGAAGGATGTTCAATTATAGAAAAACAGGCCGAATTGCTTAAAATTAAGTTTGGATCTGCCTGGCCCGGTGAAAATAAAGACAACGAGATTGTTTCTATTCCCGGTTTACGCGGAAGGGAACCTAAGGAAATCACCTTAAAGAACCTTTCAAAAATTATCCACGCTCGTGTAGTTGAAATTATTGAGCAGGTTTACCTGGAAATTAAAAACTACGGGCACGAAGAACAAAAGAAGAAGTTAATTGCCGGAATGGTCTTAACAGGTGGTGGAGCACAGTTGAAGCATATTAAACAACTTGCCGAATATATTACCGGGATGGATACCAGAATTGGATATCCTAACGAGCACCTGGCCGGAAATAACGATACCGAAACTACTAGCCCGGTTTATGCCACAGCGGTAGGATTGGTAATGAATAGCCTGGAACACGGTGAAAAGAAGTTTCAGGAAGAAGTTGTGCTAAAAAGCAAAGAAGAAAGAGAAAGGGAAGAAGAGGAGTTGCAGAAAGATTTTGAACAAAATCCACCGGAAGGTGAAGATTTGAGGCAGGATCCCGAAGCTTCAAAAAGACCGCCCAAAAAGAGCATTTTTGATAAATGGGCAGAGAAGTTTAAAGATTTTTTAGATAACGCAGAGTAAATACCTCGAGGTAATCCCACGAGGAATAGAATTAAAAAGTAAAAACATTTCAACCTAGGCGTTGAAGCATATAAAATCTCACTTAGTGAGTAAAAGAGAGAACCAGTAAAACAGAATTTATGAGCAGTACAGAATTCGACAACATTGCATTCGATTTGCCAAAGAATCAATCGAACGTCATTAAGGTTATTGGTGTAGGTGGTGGAGGCAGCAATGCTATAAACCACATGTTCCAGTTAGGAATTAAAGGAGTAGATTTCGTGGTTTGCAATACCGATGCACAAGCCCTTGATAATAGTCCCGTTCCTAACAAAATACAATTAGGTGTAAGCCTAACCGAAGGATTAGGAGCCGGTGCTAACCCGTTAATTGGGGAGCAGGCAGCCGTAGAAAGTTTTGATGAAATTAAACAAATGCTTGATGTAAATACCAAAATGGTATTTATCACCGCAGGTATGGGAGGTGGTACCGGTACAGGTGCGGCTCCTGTAATTGCGAAACAGGCAAAAGATATGGATATCCTTACCGTTGGAATCGTGACCATTCCTTTTCAGTTTGAAGGGAAAATGAGGAACGAGCAAGCCCAACTTGGGGTTGAAAAACTTAGAAGTCACGTAGATTCCTTAATCGTGATCAATAATAATAAACTTCGGGAAGTTTATGGGAACCTTGGTTTTAAAGCCGGTTTCTCTAAAGCCGATGAGGTTTTAGCTACAGCTTCCAGGGGTATTGCTGAAGTAATTACCCATCACTACACGCAAAACATTGACCTTAGGGATGCCAAGACGGTATTAAGTAACAGTGGAACAGCAATTATGGGATCGGCCCAGGCCACTGGAGCAACCAGGGCTCAGGATGCTATAAGCAAAGCATTGGATTCTCCTTTATTAAACGATAATAAGATTACCGGTGCCCAAAACGTATTACTGCTAATTGTTTCGGGTGGCGAGGAAATTACTATTGATGAGATTGGAGAAATCAACGACCATATCCAGGCAGAGGCCGGGCACAGCGCCAATATTATTATGGGTGTTGGTGAAGATGAAGCTTTAGATGATGCAATTTCGGTAACAATTATCGCTACGGGGTTTAATGTAGAACAACAAAACGAAATTGTAAATACCGAAACCAAAAAGATTATCCATACGCTGGAGGATGATCAAAAAGCGGAGCAAAAATTAGATCCTAAGAAAAGAGGTTTTTATCCAAAACACAATCAACAGATTGAAGAACCAAAACAGGAAGAAGAATCAAATACACCGGAGCCTGATAATACCATTGTACACACTTTAGACGATAGTGTAGAAGAAGTAGACGAGGTCGGGAATATTCAGGTAAAGGAAGACGAGCTTTACAAAACGCCAAAATCGGCGCGGGATATGGAGGTTTCTTATGAAGAAATTAATCCTGATGATTTTATTATAAATGATACTTCAGAAGAAATAAAATCTATGGAAGTGAATGAGCCTGAAGAGGTTCAGAATGAAAATGAAGAGCAAATAATGTTCACTTTCGATTTTCCTATAAATCAGGAGAAAAAGGAGGAACCAAAAAAGGAACAACCAAAACGGGAAGAGCCTAAAGCTCAAACTCAACAGCCAAAACCAGAGCAAAAGGAAATTAGACATCAGCTTGAAGAAGATGAGTCTAAGAATATTGAGGTAAACGAACCGGTAGAGATCGTACCGGTAACCGAGAGTTCTACTCGTGGGGTGAAACGTTACAGCCTGGACGATTATATGGAATTTGAGCAATCTTTAGACAGGTCTAAGCCACAAACTAAGAAGAAAGAGGAGCCAAAGGATGAAACCATTGCTTTTGAAAAGAAAACGGTAAAACCCGAACCTCAAACTCCTGAAAAGAAACAGGAAGAAAATGAAGGCGAAGAAGACCCGTTTAATAATCCTATTTCTGAAGTTTTAATTGAGCGTGCAGCCGAGCGTAGGGCTAAAATGAAAGAATTTAATTATAAGTTTAGAAGTAATGCCGCCCAAATTGATGAAATTGAAAAACAACCTGCTTACAAAAGACAGGGCGTAGACCTGGATAAAAATCAACAGGGAGAAGGAAAATTGTCGCGCACTACCTTAGGGAAAGACGATAATGATGATCTTCATTTTAGAAGAAACAATTCTTTTTTACACGATAATGTAGACTAACACCAATCTTTTTTATATTACTGTTCATAAAAAAAGGTGCCTCGCAATGGGCACCTTTTTTGATTTTATAAAACCTCTTATTTAAGTTTTTTTCTCGGCTTCAATATCTTCGGTATCCTTTCTTCTTTTAATGAGAGAAATTCCTGAAATAAAGAAAATAAAACCAATAATGGCCAGTGCCCAGGGACTTAACATAAGAGCAATACTTCCAAAAATTCCCAGAATTCCCATTACCAGTGCAATAGCACCGCCAACAGTTAAGATAATTCCTAAGACTTTAATCATAACTAAAATGTTTTGGTTAGGAGATTAAAGGTAACCAAATGTTTGAAAATCAAAGCGCGATTAACATTTCTTAAAGAAACGAGCTGAATGTTTAAGGTTTAGAAATCCACTTTTCTATTTCTAAAATTGCATCGGCTTCATCGCCCCAGCCTTTAATTTCTAAAACCTGGGATTTATCGTAATAAGTAAACCAGCTTTCCAGGATCTTAATTGCTTCAGGGTAATTTGAACTGAAGGTTATATAATTTTCAACATTAATAATTTGATCTTTTATTTGGGCAGGAATAGCAATAACTTTATAATCAAGTTCATTTTCGTCTATTAGCTTAAGCACCGCAATAGGGATAATTTCTATAATACTACCCGTTTTTTCACTTTCGCCAAGTACCAACACGTCTACCGCATCACCATCACCTCCTTTCGTGGGATCGGAAAATGTTGAAGGGATAAACCCGTAATTCCCGGGGTAAGGCAGAAAGTTTATAATACGATCTTTACCATCTCTTTGGTCTACCAAAAATTTCTTTTGGGTTTTATGGTATTCAATCTTTTTATTGGTTCCCGCCGGGATTTCAATTACTGCCTGGTAATTTCCATTATTGGTTTTGGTTGGTAATTTTCCTAAATCTTTTGAGGTTTTACAGGCTGAAAAAATTAGAAATAATCCTAAATAAATACCGAAGCGAAAAATTTTCATTTTCTAAATTTTAGTCCCAGTAAATCATAAAATACTTGATCCTGGCCTCGTCTGGAATTTGTGACGCCCTAATTTTGGAATCGGTATCATACCTTAAATCTGAAGGTAATTCCTTTTTATCTATGGTGATATAAGCATTTATCTCATCTAAAAAAACCACCGCCGCGTTAAGGGTATTTTCAATTCTGGAAATATTATAATCTTTCATAATATCTTTAAATGTACTCGCCGTACTTAAGCCGCTTTTGGTTTCATACCTTGGGTCAAGAACTCTTATGTAGCCAATAGTGCTGGTAGAATCAAATTCCTGCAGTGGTTCTAAGATCATTAAGGGTTTGCCTCCTTTTTCAAAAACTTTAATCTCACTGGTAGCCCGAAATTCTTCGGCGCCACTTTTTTGTTTAACAAGAGAATCTTCAGAAAACAGGGAATCTAACTGATTAATTTTAATATCCCGGTTTACTGGCCCCACCTGGTTAGCGGTAATTAAAAAAGGATTGTCTTCATCTTTTTGGCAGGAGGTTAAACCTAAAGTTAAACCAAGAATAAGTAGCAAAGATTTTTTCATTTTTTAGATTGAATATTGATGATATTTATTTTAATAATTTGTTGAGCACGCCCATAACGCCTCTAATAAATGTTGCGCTGGTAAGCACTTTAATTACTGCTCCCTGGGTTTTACCAGACGTTTTACGGGAAGTTTTACTGCTGGCTTTTTCCCGTTCTAAAGCTTCGGCCTCAGCCTTTTCTTTGGCTTCTTTAGCTTCAGCTTCTTCTATTTTTTTATTTAGAAGTTCGTATGCACTCTCACGATCTATTTCTTCGTTATATTTTGGATGTAATTTAGATTGAAAAATAAGTTCTTCCAGTTCAGTATCAGTTAAAATATCCATCCTGCTCATTGGTGCTCTCAACATGGTGGCAGCAAGGGCAGAAGGCCTTCCTTTTTCGTCTAATGCCGAAACCAGCGCCTCACCAATACCTAACGAGGTAAGCTGGTTTTTGGTATCGTAATATTCAGAAATTGGATAATTTTCAGCCGATAATTTTATCGCTTTTCGGTCTTTGGCGGTAAATGCTCTTAATGCATGCTGAATTTTTAAACCCAGTTGGCCCAATACTTCGGAAGGAACATCGGTGGGGTTTTGAGTGACAAAGTAAAGCCCTACGCCTTTAGACCTAATTAACTTTACAATACTTTCAATTTGATCCAGCAACGCGCCTGAAGCTTCTTTAAAAATAAGATGGGCTTCATCTATAAATAAAACCAGTTTTGGCTTGTCGCTGTCGCCTTCTTCAGGGAAAGTAGTATAAATCTCTGCGAGTAAACTCAACATAAATGTTGAAAATAACTTCGGTTTATCCTGAATATCGGTAAGTCGCATGATATTTACATAACCGTGGCCATTTTCGTCTTTCCTGGTGAGATCGGTTACGTCAAAAGAACGTTCCCCAAAAAAACGTTCGGCTCCCTGCTGTTCAAGGGCTACAATTTTTCTAAGAATAGCGCCGGTGGATGCGCTTGAAATTCTTCCGTATTCGTTTTCTATATTTTCGCGACCTTCATTGGTGACATACTGTAGCATTTTTTTTAAATCCTTGAGATCTAATAAAGGTAAATGATGATCGTCGCAATATTTAAAAATTATGGCTAAGATGCCTTCCTGGGTTGGAGTAACATCTAAAATTCGTGATAAAAGGATAGGGCCAAATTCACTAACCGTTGCTCTTAAGCGAACACCATCCTGTTCTGAAATTGTAAGAAATTCAACGGGTGATTTTGAAGCTTCAAACGGAAAACCTATTTTTTGATGTCTTTCGTGTAGAAATTCTTCTCCGCCAGATGGTTTTGCAATCCCGCTAAGGTCTCCTTTTACATCCATCAATAAAACCGGGACACCCTTTTGCGAAAGGTTTTCAGCAAGAATTTGCAATGTTTTAGATTTTCCTGTTCCTGTTGCTCCGGCG
>Ga0207891_1001121_pt1 | contig 13486 bp, 9 predicted proteins | sample LinPmetageLP50_FD_184061 | JGI IMG/M metagenome (GOLD analysis project Ga0207891, IMG submission 184061) | Marine viral communities from the Pacific Ocean - LP-50 (SPAdes) | ecosystem: Environmental > Aquatic > Marine > Oceanic | place: Pacific Ocean | collected 2011-08-27 | reverse complement strand
TGGTAACGGGTTAACCAAAATTAAATCATTGGGTTTTAAAAAATAATAGGGAGAATTTAAAGCGTCTATATTGGTAAGGTCAATATGATGTACTTTTTGTCCAATGGGGTATTCCCTTATTATGATAACATCGGTAAGGTCACCTGTTACGGGTATTCCGCCGCTATTGGCTATAGCTTCCATGATAGAAACTTCATCTCTATATATAATTTGTGACCCAGGACTCCCTATTTCCCCCGCAAGGGTATAGCGAATTCCCGACAATTTTACCGTAACAAAAAGATTAGCCTCAGGTTTAAAAAATTCGCTCAGTAAGCGTTTTCGAAGTTCAAGACGCACTTCATCTACCGTAAGCCCTAATACAGGAACCTCCCCTAAGCTGGGCATCCGTATATCGCCGTGCTCATCTACCCGAAACCCGTCATAATACAAACGTTCCTCCCCTGTGGCATTAGGGTTAGAGTCTCCTACTGGGTTAAACACACTAACCCCTTCTTCATCAAAAGCCTTTATTCGAATACTAAGTAAATCGTTGATCTGCAACCGATACGGCTCCTGCTTTTTAAGGATAGAGGGCAAGCTGTCTTGAGTCTGCTCATTTTCCTGTAAATACGTGATCTGTTTTCTGGAGATACAAGAGGTACCCACTAACAGAAGCAACAATACTAAAAGAGACGTGATTTTCATGAAAGACTGGGTTGTTCGCGAACAAATATAACGTAACATCGTTAATTATAAAACATAAATTGTTCTAAGTGGTTAAAAACAGGTATTAGTTTTATTATTATCCATTAGTCTAATTCAAAATTCGTTGCATTTATTACGGTGTAAGTCATAGTAGCAAAATAAGATCTTTATTTAAAATCTTGTCATATTTTGACCTATCGAAAATGCATCGTAAAATTTGAAGTGAAATCACCGTTAAAAATTTTAGGCTGTTTGAGCAAGCAAGTTTGGTCGCTAAAAATCTATTTTTTAAGCGAGTTCCTAAAATTTAGGTGACAAACGATCAATTTATATAAAGTTTCGTAAGTCTAGCCTTTTTTGTTTCTTTTTGGGGCGATGCAAAAAAGAAAAAAATAGCTATAAAAATTAAATATGTGAAAATAAACGGACAATCTATTTCGAACAGAGATTAAAACAGTTTATTTTGCAAAAAATTGTGCTTGTGAACTATCTTTCAGTTGAAAATATTGCCAAATCATATGGCGAACGAATTTTATTCAATAACCTCTCCTTCGGAATCAATCAGGGCCAGAAAATAGGCTTTGTTGCTAAAAACGGAACCGGCAAAACATCCTTACTCAATATCCTCTCGGGCGCCGATAGCCCCGATGAAGGCGAAGTCGTATTCCGAAAAAATCTGAAGACAGCATTTTTATCGCAGGAACCCAACCTCAACCCTGCGCTCACGATTGAAGAAACCATCTTTGCGGCAGACAATCCCATCCTCAAAATCATCGCCGATTACGAGAAAGCAATCCTGCATCCAGAAGAAGCAGAAGCGTATCAAAAAGCGTTTGACCAGATGGATGCGCATAAAGCCTGGGATTTTGAGGTGCGTTACAAGCAGATTCTCTTTAAACTGAAACTGGAAGATTTACAGCAAAAAGTAAAAAACCTAAGTGGTGGACAAAAAAAGAGATTGGCATTGGCGAACGCACTCCTTACCCAGCCCGACCTGCTCATTATGGATGAGCCTACCAACCATCTGGACCTGGAAATGATAGAATGGCTGGAGCAACTCTTTGCCAAAGAAAATTTTACCCTCTTTATGGTCACGCACGACCGTTATTTTTTAGAGCGGGTATGCAATGAGATCGTAGAGCTGGACGAAGGGCAACTCTATAGCTACAAAGGAAACTATAGCTACTACCTAGACAAACGCGATTCGCGCATTGAAGCCGAATCAACCGAAACCGCAAAAGCAAAGCAACTCTATAAAAAAGAATTGGACTGGATGCGCCGCCAACCCAAGGCAAGAACCACAAAAAGCAAATCGCGTATTGATGACTTTACAGAAATTAAGGCCCGCGCAAACCAAAGACGTAATGACCATGAGGTTCAATTAGAATTAAATATGGAGCGAATGGGGACTAAAATCATCGAGCTCCATAATGTATCCAAATCGTATGGAGATAAGGAACTCTTTACAAAATTTGAATACAACTTTATTCGAGGAGAACGCGTAGGCATCATTGGTAAAAATGGAACCGGGAAATCAACGTTCCTAAACATGATTACAGGCACCGTCACGCCTGATGCAGGCAAAGTGGTTATTGGAGAAACCGTCAAGTTTGGGTATTACACCCAAAAAGGGATCACCATCAAGGAAGGCCAAAAGGTGATCGATGTGGTGCGGGAGTTTGGGGATTACATTCCATTAAAAAAAGGAAAACAAATCTCGGCACAACAATTATTGGAGCGGTTTCTATTTGATAGAAAAAAACAATATGATTTTGTTGACAAACTAAGTGGTGGTGAGCGCAAACGATTGTACTTATGCACCGTCCTCATTAGAAACCCCAATTTCCTCATCCTCGATGAGCCTACCAACGATCTGGACATTGTAACCCTAAATGTTTTGGAAAGCTTTTTACTGGATTTCCCAGGTTGCCTTATTGTAGTTTCGCACGACCGTTATTTTATGGATAAGATTGTGGATCACTTATTTGTTTTTAAAGGAGCCGGTAAAATTCAGGATTTCCCCGGAAATTATAGCGATTACCGAGCCTATAAAGATAGTGCCGTAAAAGAAAAAGCCGAAACTAATGAACCAAAAGCGGCTAAGAACGATTGGAAAAAGGACAGCAGTAAAGCACAGTTAAGCTATAATGAGCAAAAAGAACACAGCAGACTTGAAAAACAAATCGCGGCCCTAGAAAAAGACCGAGAAAAGTTACAAAACAAATTCGCGACCGAAGGCTGGGACGGTGACGAGATCGACAGGCAATCTATTAAATTACAAGCAATCATGGATGAAATAGAAGAAAAGACGGAACGCTGGTTTGAACTTTCGGCAAAATTGGATTCGTAATCATGAATTATGAAACACCAACTCACCTCCTATTTAAAATTCTTACTCCAATCCACAAATGCGCATGGAGTGCACTCCCCTTTTGTATATGACTTAGTGACCCAGTGTTTTTATGATAAAACCGAATACCCAGCCTACACCCTACTTGCGGAATATAATCAAGCTTTACAATCAAATGCCGAAACGATCGCTGTAACAGATTTTGGTCAAGGCTCCAGGGTTTTTAAATCGAACGAACGCAAGGTATCTGCCATTGCTAAATATGCAGGTATTTCAGCAAAAAGACAGCAATTACTTTATAGGCTTGCGCATTATTTTAAACCAGCGCTTAGCTTAGAATTAGGCACCTCCTTAGGCATGGCAACCAGCGCTATGGCATTAGGCAATCCCAACGGCACGGTAACAACCCTTGAAGGCTGCCCAAACACCGCAGAAAGAGCTTCCGAAGCCTTTAAAAAGTTTCAATTGAATAATATCAATCTTATAGTTCAGCCATTTGAAGCCTATTTTGATAGTGCACAGAAAACTTCAGAGAAATTAGATCTAGTATTTATCGACGGAAACCATAATAAAGAAAGGACGTTAGAATATTTTGAGGAACTAATTCCCCTTACTTCCGAAAATAGTGTCTTTATTCTTGATGATATTTATTGGAGCGAAGAAATGACCGAGGCTTGGGAAGAAATTAGTAAACATCCTGAGGTAACCGTTAGCATCGATACGTATCATTGGGGCCTTATTTTTTTCAGAAAAACACAACCCAAACAACATTTTAAAATAAGAGTGTAACAAGTTACGCTTGCATGCGTCTTATGCACTAGAGCAGTAAATTAACCCTTTTAAAGGCAGTACCAACATGAGCTTAGTAATCAAGATTAGAAACATCACCAGAGATTTTCCATTAGGGCAAGAAATTGTAAAAGTGCTTAAGGGGATTGATCTGGATATCGAAGTAGGCGAATATGTCGCTTTGATGGGACCTTCGGGATCGGGTAAATCTACCTTGATGAATTTACTGGGATGCCTCGACACGCCAACCTCTGGCTCCTACGAGCTCAATGGAGCCGATGTGAGCAACATGACAGATGATGAATTGGCCGAAATTAGAAATAAGGAGATTGGTTTTGTGTTTCAAACCTTTAACCTGTTACCAAGGACGACTGCTTTAGACAATGTCGCCCTACCCATGGTCTATGCAGGCGCGTCAAAGAGTGACCGTACTAAAAGGGCCGAAGAAGTACTTACTGAGGTTGGCCTGGCAGATCGTATGGATCACAGACCCAACCAACTTTCTGGAGGACAACGTCAACGGGTTGCCGTAGGTCGCGCTTTAGTAAATAAACCTTCCATCATTCTCGCAGATGAACCTACCGGGAATCTTGACTCCAAAACTTCGGTAGAGATCATGGCTTTGTTTGATGCCATCCATGCAGCGGGTAATACCGTTATTTTAGTGACGCATGAAGAAGAAATCGCACTGCATGCCCACCGCGTCATCAGGCTTCGAGACGGGATCGTTGAGAGCGATGAAAAAAAAGTAGTAGCCAGTAGCCAATAGGTAGTAGGTAGTAGCCAATAGGTAGTAGGTAGTAGGTAGTAGGTAGTAGGGAAAAGTAAATTTTCTCTAAAGAAGGCTGCTCCAATTATCCTATTTCATTTGGAATTTGTCCCATAGGGCAGTATCTTCACGCTATGGAAATTATTGATTTTTCAAACCCAATTATGCTTGTACTTGGCGGTATTATCTTACTGGTCGTCATCTTTTTTTGGAATAGAGCGAACAACAAGAAACAGCGGCAGCGTAAGCGAAGAAGTTTCCGAAGCAATTATTACGAACGCAAGAAAGAAAAGGAAAAGGAAGAAAGGTAGTACCTCGATACAATTGTGCAGTACCTCGATATAATTTTGCAGAAAAGCAAAATCACTCGGTATCCTTAGTTATTTTAGATTTGATTATATAATTGCGTAATGAACTATAAAAGATTGGTACTTAAAAAAAGGTGCTTCGATACAATTTAGTAACTGCGTTCACAAAATTACTCGGCAGCTTGTTTTTCTAATAAACTAGTTAGCTACTTACCCATTTAATTAAGCAAACAACTATGAAAGTATATACTAAAACAGGTGATAAAGGCACAACAGCACTTTTTGGAGGCACACGGGTTCCCAAGCACCATATTAGAATTGATAGTTATGGGACCGTGGACGAGCTCAACAGCTACATTGGTCTTATACGAGATCAGGAAATAGATCCTCAGGCTAAAGAAACTTTGATCCACATTCAGGATAAATTATTTACCGTAGGAGCCATATTGGCAACAGACCCAGAAAAAGCCACGCTAAAGAACGGAAAGGAGCGATTAAACATCCCTAAAATCAACGAGGAAGAGATTACCTTGCTCGAAAAAGAGATGGATACCATGAACGAAGACCTCCCTCCTATGACACATTTTGTGCTTCCAGGAGGGCACACGACCGTGTCATATTGTCACATAGCACGCTGTGTATGCCGCCGTGCCGAACGTCTCGCCACCCAATTGCACGACATTGAACCGACAGACGAGCAGGTTCTGAAGTATTTAAACCGCTTATCAGACTACCTATTTGTACTGGCACGGAAGTTGTCCCATGACTTACACGCAGAAGAAATAAAGTGGATTCCAAAGAAACTTTAACGACCAGATTATTAAATTTTAAGTAACTGAAAACAAGGTGCTTAAAAACGTTCTTGAAAATATAGCATAAATAATTACGATTTTCCTTGACTTTCTAATCTAAAAAATTATTTTTGCAGAAATTAAAAACACATTAGTACTATGTACTGGACTTTAGAATTAGCATCTTATTTAAGTGATGCACCATGGCCGGCAACAAAAGACGAATTAATCGATTATGCGATTAGAACGGGAGCCCCTCTAGAAGTAGTTGAAAACCTTCAAGCAATTGAAGACGAAGGTGATTCGTATGACTCAATAGAAGAAATTTGGCCAGATTATCCCACAGATGATGACTATTTGTGGAATGAAGATGAATATTAATATCGAAAGGTCATGAAACAAAATGATCTATCGTACAAAATAACAAAAAGTCTCTTCTAGAGGCTTTTTTTATGTGCAGAAATGAACACTATCAGCAAAAATTTAACGTTGATATCGTTTTCTTTTTTACACTTTTTTATATCTTAAGTAGTAGGCGTTACTATAGAACGCTTTTCTATTAAAAGATAATAAGACAACCGACATAAGGAGGGTTTTAGAACCCTCAATAACTGACAATAACAATAAAGCACCTTAAAAAGTGCAACAATAATTACAGTATGGGATTTTTAGATAATGTTCTTAAGGTATTTGTAGGAGACAAATCAAAAAAAGATATTAGTGAAATACAGCCTTTTGTGGATGAAGTAAAAAAACATGAAGCGGCCATAGAAAAACTTTCCTTAGATGAACTTAGGGCAAAGTCTGATGTGTTTAGGGCAAAAATTAAAGAAGACCAAAAAGAAATTCAAGAAGAGATCGACGCGCTTCAAAAAGAGGCAGACGTGATGGAAGACATCGATAAAAAAGAAGACATCTATAATAAGATCGATAGCCTTAAAGAAGATCGTTACGCAGTTGAAAAGAAAACACTGGATGAAATACTTCCCGAAGCCTTTGCAGTAGTTAAAGAAACTGCAAAACGTTTTAAAAACAACCCTACGCTTACCGTTACCGCCTCTCCTTTTGACCGGGAGCTGTCTGCAGAAAAAGACTATGTGAACCTTGATGGCGAAAAAGCCATCTGGAATAACTCATGGGATGCGGCCGGAAAAGAGATCACCTGGGACATGGTACATTATGATGTACAGTTAGTAGGTGGTGTCGCATTGCACCAAGGGAAAGCAGCAGAGATGCATACGGGAGAAGGTAAAACATTAGTAGCTACCCTTCCTGTATATCTTAATGCTTTAGCGGGCAATGGGGTACACCTTGTTACCGTAAATGACTATTTGGCAAAACGTGATAGCGCATGGATGGCACCTATTTTTGAGTTCCATGGCATGACAGTAGATTGTATTGACTATCACCGTCCTAACAGTGAAGAACGTAGAAAAGCATACAACGCAGATATTACCTACGGAACCAATAACGAATTTGGTTTTGACTACCTGCGTGATAACATGGCACACGCCCCTAAAGATCTTGTACAACGCCCGCACCACTACGCCATTGTGGATGAGGTAGATAGTGTATTGATCGATGATGCGCGTACTCCCTTGATTATTTCGGGACCGGTACCTGAAGGAGATCGCCATGAATTCAACGAACTAAAACCAAGAATCCAGGATCTGGTAGATGTACAGCGTAAATATCTTACGGGTGTTTTAGCCGAAGCAAAAAAACTCATTAATGAAGGAGACATCAAAGAAGGAGGATTTCAGTTATACCGTGTGTTCCGTGGATTGCCTAAAACGAAAGCATTGATTAAATTTTTATCTGAAGAAGGGGTGCGACAAACCCTTCAGAAGACCGAAAATTTCTACATACAGGATAACAACCGCGAGATGCCAAAGGTGGATGCGGAACTCTATTTTGTGATCGATGAAAAAAATAACCAGATAGAATTGACCGATAAAGGGGTAAACTATCTTTCAGGGACAGACGATCCAGACTTCTTTGTAATGCCAGAAATAGGAAGTGCAATCGCTAAAATTGAAGCCAAAGGCCTTTCGCCAGAAGAAGAAGCAGCCGAAAAAGAAGTGCTTTTTAGAGACTTCGGAATTAAAAGTGAGCGTATTCATACCATGAACCAATTGCTTAAAGCATATGCGTTGTTTGAAAAAGACACGCAATATGTAGTAATGGAGAACAAGGTGATGATCGTAGATGAACAAACCGGGCGTATCATGGATGGCCGTCGCTATAGCGATGGATTGCACCAAGCGATTGAAGCAAAAGAAAATGTAAAGATTGAAGCGATGACGCAGACTTTTGCGACTATTACGCTTCAAAACTACTTTAGAATGTACAATAAGCTTGCTGGGATGACGGGTACGGCAGTAACAGAAGCTGGCGAACTTTGGGAAATCTACAAGTTGGATGTGGTTGAAATCCCTACCAACCGCCCTATTGCACGTGATGATCGTGAAGATAAAATATACAAGACGAAACGCGAAAAATACAATGCTGTTATCGATGAAGTAACTGAACTTTCTAAAGAAGGTAGACCAACGTTGATTGGTACCACCTCAGTAGAGATAAGTGAGTTGCTAAGTAGAATGTTAAGTATTCGCAATGTATCGCACAACGTCTTAAATGCAAAGCTCCATAAAAGGGAAGCCGATATCGTTGCCGAGGCTGGTAATAGTGGTATGGTGACTATTGCTACCAACATGGCAGGTCGTGGTACCGATATTAAATTGAGCCCAGAAGTGAAAAAAGCGGGCGGTCTTGCTATTATAGGTACAGAACGTCATGATAGCCGTCGTGTAGATAGACAGTTACGAGGTCGTAGTGGTCGTCAAGGGGATCCAGGAAGTTCACAATTTTATGTGTCCTTAGAAGACAACCTGATGCGTCTCTTCGGAAGTGAGCGTATTGCAAAAATGATGGATAAAATGGGGTTAAAAGAAGGTGAAGTAATTCAGCATTCTATGATTTCGAAGTCCATTGAACGTGCACAGAAAAAAGTAGAAGAAAATAACTTCGGGATACGTAAACGTTTATTGGAGTATGATGATGTAATGAACGCACAGCGTGAAGTTGTTTACAAGCGTCGTTACCACGCATTGTTTGGAGAACGATTACGTGTTGATATTGCAAACATGATCTACGATACTTCTGAAGTGATTGCAGAAAGCAACAAAATGGCCCAGGATTACAAGAATTTTGAATTCGAATTGATTCGCTATTTTTCAATGAGCTCCCCTATTTCAGAAAAAGAGTTTGAAAAGATGGACGCCATGGAAATTGCTGGAAACGTATACAAAGCGGCTTACCAGCACTACCAGAAAAAAATGGAGCAGAATGCAGAGATGGCATTCCCGGTGATTGCCAATGTGTATGAAACTCAAAAAGACAAGTACAAGCGTATTTTAGTTCCTTTTACAGATGGTGTAAAAACATTGAATGTGGCCACAGATCTTGAAAAGGCCTATGAAACAAAAGGAAAGCAGCTTGTAAATGATTTTGAAAAGAATATTACCCTTGCCATTATCGACGATGCCTGGAAAACGCATTTACGTAAAATGGACGAGTTGAAACAATCGGTTCAATTAGCGGTGCACGAACAGAAAGATCCATTGCTCATCTATAAGTTTGAAGCTTTTGAACTTTTTAAAGCGATGATCGAAAAAGTTAACAAAGAAGTGATTTCGTTCTTATTTAAGGGAGAACTTCCGCAGGAAAATCAGCAACAAATTCAGGAGGCACGAGAAGTGAAGTCTAAGGAGAAGCTGAGTGAACAAAAAGAAGAGATCCAAAATATGGATGAACGGGCTGCAGAATCAAGAGCCGCAGGAAATACCCAACGACAACAAGTAACAGAAACTATTGTGCGCGAACAACCTAAAATAGGGCGTAATGATAAAGTAACTGTTAAAAACGTGATGAGTGGTGAAAATAAAACACTCAAATACAAGCAAGCAATTCCGTTATTAGCGAAAGGGGAATGGGTCTTGACCGATGATTAAAATCGAACGAGCATACATAGTAAAATCCCGAGGTTCTCTACTTCGGGATTTTTTCATATAAAAAAAACAGTATCTTTAAAATAAATAGGGTTAGCAATGAAAAACGTCAAAATAGAATTAAAATGGGCCATTATCTTCACCCTTACTACACTGGCTTGGATGCTATTAGAAAAGACCCTGGGCTTTCATGACGAACGCATTGAAAATTACTGGTGGCTTATCTTATTGTACCTTCCAGTGGCGTTTTTTATCTATATTCTTGCCATGCGTGAAACGAGACGTCGGGTTTACAAAGGTGTAATGACTTGGCGACAGGGCTTTCTTTCTGGACTTTTAATGGCTGTTTTTGTAACTTTGTTATCTCCCTTGGCCCAATACGTGACCCATAATTACATTACTCCAGAATATTTTGAGTCCGTGCGGGATTATTCGGTCACTAACGAATTTCTAACCTTAGAACAGGCTAATAACTACCTAAATATAACGAGCTACAGATGGCAGGCCGTTATTGGTTCATTTTTAGGAGGTATTGCTACGGCTGCGATCGGAGCTTTTGTTACTAGAAAACAGATTACTAATCAAGACATAGCATAGCGTTATAGTAAAGAAAGTTAGATGACAATGCAATACAGTATAAAAACAATAGGTATTCAATAGAATGTTTTTGTCATTTATGACTATATTTAGGAGTTTTTAGTATTTTCTACCCATGCGCTCACTATTTTCTATCTTATTTTTCTTCGCTTTCCCCTTGGCACTTGTTGCCCAAGTTGAAAATGATATGGATACGCTATTGCAACAAGCGGAGGCAGCAGTTTATTCAGACCCTTCTAAAGCATTGCCAATTGGAGAGTACATTCTAAAAAACAGCACTGAAGCTTCAGAATTACTGGAGGCTACTTATCTTTTAGCACGTGTTCATTATATACAAGGTGATATCAATAAGGCGCTGCAGGTAGCCTTAGATTTTGAAAGTGCTTCAGAAGACCTTACTAAGGATACAAAACTAAAACTATCTGTTTTTATAGCCATGCTTTTAAGCGAGTTGGATCTCGAAGACCTTTCCTTACACTATTTTAATAGAGCTCTACAATTAGATGATCAAGATACTCCTACAAACAGGTGGGTAAAAGCAAAGCTACAGCAACGCAATGGAAGTAGCAAAGCAAAAGACCGGGATACTTTGGGAGCGATAGCAATGCTAGGCAAAGCCAAAGAGGTTTTAGACCCATTATACACTTCAGCATTTGAAAATCAATTGAATAATGTAAATATTGCGCTTTCCTCCTTACATACCAACAATTTTGAATCTACTAAAGCAAAGCAATATATTGAGGCTGCATACCAACAAAGCAAAACAGAAAAACCTGGCAACTATTTAGAATTAGCAGCCTTGCAACAATTTGGAATGTATTATTTTGAAAACAAGGAATATCAAACTTCCATAGACACCTTAACAGCAGCACTAGCTATTGCAGTTGAGTTTGAAAATATACCGATACAAGTTACCCTTTATGAAAAAATAGCTTCTAATCATCTAGCGCTAGATGACTTAGAAAATTTTAAGATTGTTAATCAAGAAGCTTCACAATTAAACAACTCAATTAGCGCTGTTGAAAATGACGCTATAAATACCGCTTTCAATTATATCAATAAAAAGCAAGAACGTGATTATAGTGCAGCAGAACGACAGCACTATAACTTCACCCTACTATTGGTAGCACTAATTGTAATTGGTTTATTGGTATGGATTATTCTAAGGGTGCGTTACAATGCACGAATTAAACAATACGAAGGCTTTATAAATTATTTTGAAAAACGAAAAGTACAAGAGATCAGAAAAGAAGCACCACCTACCAAACTGGTTGCCAAAAGCTTAAATATTCCAAAAGAAAAAGAAAAGGTCTTAATTCAAAAATTGAAAAAGTTTGAAAACTCTACTCATTTCATCCATCAAGATATGTCCTTGGCGCAATTGGCGTCCAAGTTTGATACGAACACGAAATACCTTTCCGAAATCATCAATTCTTACAAGGATAAAAATTTTAATACCTATATAAATGAATTGCGCATAGATTACATTATAGATAAGCTTAAGAACGAACCTAAATATTTAAATTATAAAATAAGTTATCTAGCCGAAGAAAGCGGTTTCTCTTCGCATAGTAGTTTTGCCACGGTCTTTAAATCCATTACTGGTATTTCTCCCACCGTGTTTATTAACCTGTTAAGAACCAAAAATGAGAATGCTGCGGCATAGTAGAAAATGAAAAGAACCTTATATCACATAGCGTGCTTTCTCTTTAGCTTCTTTGTAGTATGCCAAACAGCTTTGGGACAAAACGACGTAGATAGCTTGTTGCAATATGCCGATAAACAAATTTATGACAATCCAGATCTGGCCATTAAAGCGGCACTAGAAGTTTATAACACAGCGGATGTTTCAGCTGAAATAAAAGTGGAAGCGCTCTTAAAAGTGTCAAGAGCATATACTTCACTACGAGCGTATGAAAAATCATTAGAATATTCTCTGATAGCCGAAAAATATAGTTCGCAAATAAGTGAAAAGCAGAAAATCGATATTCTAAATAAAATTGGTAATCAATACCAACAGTTAAAAATCTATGACAAAGCCATTGAGTATTTAGATGAATCGCTTGCCATAGCACTTACACTGTCTAAAAACGATTCCATCTCAAATATTTTAGGCTATAATTATGCAACAAGAGGTTTTATTTACAGAGAACAAATGAGCTGTGATATCGCCCTTACCTATTTTGACAAAGCTATTGACGAATTTTCTAACCAGAAAACAACTGCCGCACTGCAAGGTAATATTAGTATTATGCTGTATAATAAGGGCAATTGTTTACTGAACTTAAACCAAAATAACGCCGCTAAAAACAGCTTTCTATCGGCTATTGATTACGCAGAAAAAGACAACGCAAATAGTCTGGTGGCATTTGCACAAAAGGGATTAGCAGAGGTAACAACGCTGGAAGGAAAATATAAAGAGGCGATAGAAATCCTTGACAAAGCCGTTAAAAATTCTGAAGACGTGGGAGACCTTGTTTTAAATCAAGGGCTCTATGCTGCGTTATCAAATAATTATTTAGCCTTAAATGATTTTAACAAGTATAAAGTTTACCGAGAGAAATACATTCTCATCCAAGAACAGATTAAAACAACAGAACGAAAAACAATTAACCAGTCCATTTCTAAATTAGTAGTACAACACGAAAATAAAACGAACCAATTAAATAGCTATTTCAATAAAATAAAATGGACGCTCTATTTTTTAATTTTTTGTCTTCTAGGGCTTCTAATTTCGACTACCATTTTAAAAGAAAAAAAGCTCAAAAAGCTAGAAAAGTCATTAAAAAACTAGTTTTATCCGTTTTATATTATCTTACAATCTTAAAGGACTTTTTTAATTTTAACTATTTGTTCTTTAGTTGTTTATATATTTTTTATACTTTCAAAATTCGGGAATTCACAAAGCCCTTTCCTTTTTTCAGAAGGAATCCTATCTTATTTTGCGGTAGATTAATTTTTAAAATGACACATATGAAAAAGCTTACTTTACTGCTATTATGTACGATGATCTCATCGATAGTATTAGCGCAAGATTGTACGGTTGCCGAAACGGTTCCTTATTCTGAAGATTTCACGAACGGGAACCCTCCATGTTGGCAATATGAAGATACAGATATGACTGGTCCTACCTGGGGCTATAACGATGGTGTGGACATCACTGGGGACGGTACTAACAACCCTAT
>Ga0207891_1001112_pt1 | contig 13517 bp, 10 predicted proteins | sample LinPmetageLP50_FD_184061 | JGI IMG/M metagenome (GOLD analysis project Ga0207891, IMG submission 184061) | Marine viral communities from the Pacific Ocean - LP-50 (SPAdes) | ecosystem: Environmental > Aquatic > Marine > Oceanic | place: Pacific Ocean | collected 2011-08-27 | reverse complement strand
TACTATTGCAAACATACGCTTCCTCCCTGTGGGTATTGCTTTGAGGCGCAATACCGATGCTGCCATTGCTTCACGCTTAACCTTGATTAAGCAGCATTTGTGCCACCACAACAAATGCACAAATATCAATAACTTACCCAAAATCATGGAGCAGGTGGAATAAGAGACGCTGAGAAAATGTTGCACTCTCGCAACACTTTTTTACTGACTAAGCAAATAGAGGGAATGTGGGGCTAAAGCATGGAGTGAATAAAAGAATGCGTCAGAGCGAGTAAACCTAACAGCAGGGATAAAAAAAGCAGCCCTAGGGCTGCTTTTATAGACTTTTATTAACGCTTACATAAACGCGCAGGTTTAAATGCTAACGCGCTTGTATGGTCTGTATTCAGCTTTCCAGAAATTACGCTCAATATGATCATTCAACGCATCGTCTGACAACTCGAGGGCAAGCCCTTGCGCCATTGCAACCTTACCTACTTCAAACGCTATTTTACGGCTAAGCTCAGCAATAGCACCGAGTGGTGGCAATAAGGAACCCTCGCCGGTGTTTACCAAAGGCGACGCATCTGCAAGTGCGTTACTTGCAGCCATCAGCATTTCATCACTGATTAATTTTGCTTTTGCAGCCACCACACCCAGGCCTATGCCAGGGAAAATATACGAGTTGTTACACTGGGCAATGGTAAATACTTTACCTTTGTATTCAACTGGCTTGAACGGGCTTCCCGTTGCAATAACCACTTCGCCATCGGTCCATTCAATAACCTGCTCTGGTCGTGCTTCAACCTGACGAGACGGGTTACTTAGTGGAAAGATAATCGGTAGCTCACAGTTTTGCTTCATGGCGCGAACCACCTGCTCAGTGAACAAACCAGGTTGCCCCGATACGCCAATAAGAATATCTGGCTTGGCACAGTGCATAACATCAAGTAGCGATGCGTAATCGCCGCTAAAAGTCCAAGTTTCAAGGTCGACTAACTGTTGATTAAGCTTTTGCTGAAAATCACGTAGGCCTTCCATACCTTCGGTCACTAAGCCAAAGCGGTCTACCATGAAGACTTGCTTCCGCGCCTGCGCATCGCTAATACCTTCATGCACCATTTGCTGAATAAGCATCTCAGCAATACCACAGCCGGCTGAACCGGCTCCAACAAACACCACTTTCATGTCAGATAGCTTTTGTTGCTTCATGCGGCATGCCGCTAAAATAGTGCCTAATGTAACCGCTGCTGTACCTTGAATATCGTCGTTAAAGCAACACACTTGGTTGCGATAGCGGTTTAGCAAAGGCATAGCGTTCGGCTGTGCGAAATCTTCAAACTGAATCATGACTTCAGGCCAGCGGCGTTTCACAGCCTGAATGAACATATCGACAAATTCATCGTAGTCTTCTTGCCCAATACGAGGATGACGTGCCCCCATGTACATTGGGTCGTTAAGCAACTTCTCGTTGTTCGTTCCTACATCAAGCATAACCGGCAAGGTGTACGCAGGGCTAATGCCACCACAAGCGGTATATAAAGATAGCTTGCCGATTGGAATACCCATTCCACCAATACCTTGGTCACCAAGACCAAGAATGCGTTCGCCGTCAGTCACTACAATCACTTTGACTTTACGCTTCGTGGCGTTACGAACAATGTCATCTATTTGGTGGCGCTCTTCCCACGATACAAACAATCCGCGCGAACTACGATAAATGTCCGAGAACTGCTCGCAAGCATCACCCACTGTTGGGGTGTATATAATTGGCATCATCTCATCAATATGCTTTTGAATAAGACGATAAAACAAGGTTTCGTTATTATCTTGAATAGCGCGTAAATAGATATGCTTGTTCAGTACTTCGTCGAAGCTACTGTATTGCATATATGCACGCTCAACTTGCTCTTCAATACTTTCGTAGCGAGGCGGTACTAAGCCGGTTAGATTAAATGCAGCACGTTCTCTGGAAGTAAATGCACTGCCCTTATTTAACAGGGGCGTTTCCAGCAGCGAGGGGCCAGCATGAGGAATATAAAGATATCGATTTGAATCTTCTGACATGGGTTATCCGGTTATATTTTCAGGCAATCACTTAGCAGCAACCTGATGAGCGCGCTTTTGCACGCTCTTTATTAGAATATTTCTTCAGGCTCAGGCGTCGTTGTTTTATTTTGCGAGGCAGGGTCGACCACTTCATCATCAAGAACATATGAGGTGGGTTCGGTGCCTTGCAAGAAATATTCAAACAGTGTCGTATGGTCTGTCCTTCGGGTCAACTTCCCACTGGTACGATCAATGCGAACACGGACTATTTTTTCAGGCACAGGAATCGGTGAATGCGGCTTCTCTGCCAGTGCATATTCCATAAATCTTATCCATGCCGGACCTGCTGCTTTTGCACCGTCTTCAGTGCCAATTAACGCATTACCAATCCAATTAAATTTTTCAGGGTTACGATTAATGAGATTTTGGTTACGAGTGGCACGGCCTAGTTGTCTGCCCATGTTGTCAAAACCCACCCACGCAGTCGCAACGATATCTTTTTGGAAACCACTGAACCACGTATCTCTTGAATCGTTCGTGGTACCGGTTTTACCGGCAATATCGGTGCGCTGAAGAATATTTCGCGCACGCCAACCTGTACCAAGCCAATAGGTCTTCTTACTCCAATTCCCATTTGCTCGCACACCCGTGCGCATCATCTCACCTACCAAGAAAGCATTTTGTGCGGTAATGACTTGCGGTGCACTTTGTTTTTCAGTTATTTCGCTTTCGGCTAGCAATACATCTTTATTAAGCTGGGCTTCAAGTAAGGCTTCGACATCAACCTCGTCATTGCCTATATCGCTTTGTGAGTCACTTTCTGGATAGCTTTCAGGCGCATGTGCTTTAGTGCAGTTGTCGCATGCCCAAACAGGATTGGCTTGCCACAACACTTGATTATGTTCATCCAGCACTTTAGCGATAAAGTGAGGATTTACTAGATAACCGCCATTAGCAATAACTGACATACCACGAACCACTTCAAGCGGTGTATGAGAGCTAGACCCTAACGATACGGTTTCGTCTAATGGTATATCGTCTGGATCAAAACCAAAGCGAGTCAGATAGTCTGCCGCTTTGCGAAGCCCAACCCCGCGCAGTAGACGAACTGACACTACGTTCTTCGATTTACCCAATGCTTTACGCATACGAATAGGGCCATCGTACTCTGCCGGTGAGTTTTGAGGGCGCCACGCCACACCGGTCGCCGCATTCCATTGATTGATAGGGGCATCATTAATAATTGAAGCAAGGGTATAGCCGCTGTCTATCGCCGCAGAATAAATAAAGGGCTTAATGTTAGAGCCTACTTGTCGTTTTGCTTGCGTCGCACGATTAAACTGGCTTTGATAAAAGCTGTAACCGCCGACTACCGCTTCAACCGCACCGTTTTTTGGGTTAAGCGCAATAAACGCCCCACTCACTTCAGGGAGTTGTGCAATTCGCCATGCGCCGTCCTGTTCACGAACGTAAATTACCGCGCCAGGCTGGGTGACATCCGATGCCGTTTCAGGCTCGCTGCCTTGTCTAAAGTCAGTGATATAACGTCTTGCCCAATCTAAGCCTTCCCACGTAATCGTGCGCTTCTCGCCGTTTACATCAAGCACATCAATCGATTGTTCAGCAGCTGAAAGCACAACTGCAGGCACGAGAGGCTTTATGTACGCCACTTGTGACAGCGCAGAAAGCATCTCGCGCTCACTCCAATCACTGGCAAGTAACTTGTCACTAATATCGGTATTTAAAGACAGTTGAGGCACTGGCTCATCTTGGCTGTCAGGCGAAGGGGCGCCCCACAAATAGCCAAGTGGTCCTTTGTAACCATGGCGCTCATCATAATCGTGTAGATTTCTTACCACCGCGCGCTGAGCAGCAAGTTGCAAGTCAGAACCTGCGGTCGCATAAACTTGATAACCACCAGTTTCCGCTTCATCTTTACCGTAAATATCGACCATTTCGTTATAGATGATGTCGGCCAAATACGGGGCATCTACTTCAATTTCAGCGCCATGTTTACGTGCCGTAATAGCTGCGGTTGATGCCGAATCGAATTCCGCTCGCGTAATGTATTCTTCATCAAGCATACGCAGCAACACGACGCGGCGGCGACCTGCTGATGCTTCAGGGTCAGTAATAGGGTTTAGTGCTGAAGGCGCTTTAGGCAGGCCAGCAATTGTGGCAAGTTGTGCCAGCGTGAGTTCATTAAGCGATTTGCCGTAATACACCTGGGCAGCGGCACCAAAACCAAAAGAACGATGGCCTAGCTCAACTTTATTTAAATAGAGCTCAAGGATTTCTTCTTTGCTAAGTTCCTGCTCCATGTGCCAAGCGATAAATATCTCTTTTACCTTACGAATATACGTTTTTTCTCGACTTAAAAAGAAGCCTCGGGCAAGCTGCATTGTTAATGTACTGGCGCCTTGCCTTTTTTCACCCGTTATAATTAAACTTAAAGCAGCACGAGCGATTCCGATGGGGTCAATACCGTGATGTTCAAAGAAGCGACTGTCTTCGGTTGCCAATATCGCGTGGATTAATTGTTCAGGTACTTCCTCAAGTTTTACGGGGATCCGCCGTTTAACGCCATATTGGGAAATTAATTTTCCATCATGGGTGTATATCTGCATGGGCGTTTGAAGTCTAACATCCTTAAGTACAGTAACGCTTGGTAGGTTAGGTTTGATATAAAAGTAAATACCAACAAGCGCGACAAAACCAATAAGGCCTGAGATGACAAAGAATAATAATAACGGTTTAATGTACTTCACAATTTAAGGATACCAAGGCATTTTTGCGAAAATGACGTATATTTTCATACGTATGTGTTATCAATAGAACCATACGCACAATAAAAACTGAGTAATATTGTACTTTAGAGCAATTACCATTGAAACCGGACACTTGTAAATGAAATCGCTGTTCAAGAAAAAGATGCCTCCCATTGTGGGTTTAGACATAGGCACACGTCAAATAAAAGCGGTATGGCTAGAACATTCAGTCAATGGCTACATGCTTCAAGGCTATGCTTGTGAATCTATCAATAAAGTGGCTTTTTCAGAGCGCGATATTAAAGATTACGAGGCGGTAAGTTTAGCACTTAAAAAAGTGCGTAACAGCTTAAAAACTAAAATAAAGCAAGCTAATGTCGCGGTAGCGGGTACATCGGTAATCAGTAAAATCGTTTATATGGAGCCCGACCAAAACGATTATGAACTTGAAAGCCAGATAGAAATTGAAGCTGACAGTCTTATTCCTTTTCCCCTTGAAGAGGTTTACTTAGACTTTGAAGAGCTTGGCCCAAGTGAAACACATTCTGGTAAGGTCAATGTTCTGTTAACGGCTGCACATAAAGATTTAGTCGACAGCAGACTACTATTGTCTAGAGAAGCCGATTTCGAACCTAAAATTGTTGATGTGGAAAATTACGCGATTGGGAATGCCATCGACTTTTTCTATAATGGAAAAGTAGAAGATGAAGCCATTTGTGCCATTAATGTGGGCGCCTCATTACTCCAAGTTAGCGTGCTACGTAACGGTAATGTTATCTACACAAAAGAGCATGCATTCGGTCTAAATAACTTAATCAACGACATCAGCGCTATTCAAATGATTGAGCGTGAGGAAGCCGAGCGTCTATTAATGGATGAGTCATCATCTAACAGTTGGGTAGACGAAGTTTTACCTATCTTTGCCGCTAACTTACAGCAAAACATAAATCGTGCGTTACAAATGTATATGACAACATTTCATGTTGACCGCCCTGCAAAAATTCTCTTTTGCGGCGGCGCTGCCACTATTCAACCTTTAGTCGACATATTACGCCAAGACTTAGGCTTAGAAGTTGATGTATTCGACCCCTTCTTAGGCATGACTATGAACCCTAAGTTAGATTCGCAGCGGTTACGTCGTATCGCCCCACAGCTAACTATTGCTGCGGGCCTTGCTAGCCGGGGTTTCACATCATGGCACATGTAAACTTACTTCCTTGGCGAGAACAACAGCGCCAACATCAAAAGCAACAGTATCTAATGGGTTTGGTTGCCGTTGCCGCTATCGTGGGGTTAATTTTTTGGTTTATCGGGCAAGCCATCGACCAACAAATTAATCATCAGAATTCAAGAAACCAGTTTCTTGAACGAGAGATTGGCTTATTAGATGCGCAAATAGCAGACATAAAAAATATAAAAGAAAGCAAAAATGCGATTGAACAGCGCATGGCTCTTATTGAGCAATTGCAGGCTAGCAGAAATGTAGCGGCCATTATTTTTGATGAACTGGCTAAAATCGTACCTGTGGGTGTGACCTTCCAATCCATGAAGCGCATAGGGAATAAATTAGAAATTGAAGGCATCAGTGATTCAAATAACCGTCTTTCTGATTTTATGCGTTCTTTAGACAACTCTGATGTTTTTGTTGGAGCTGAGTTATCCTCTATAAAAGCTGACACCAATGCTTCTCGCGCAATAAGCACCTTTACGCTTACCTTTATGGTTAGCCCTTCGGTCGCACCGTTGGAGCAAGACGCTGAAGGGGAGACTAAACAATGAAGTTTGATGTAGAAAAGCTCAAAGAACTGAATGAACTAGACTTTGAGCAAATCGCAATTTGGCCCAACGAAGTACGCATCGTGGTTGCTGCTTTTGTGGCAATCTTAATTGGTGCGCTTAGCTATTATCTGCTTATAAGCCCTAAATTACCTATTCTTGAGGCGGCAGAATTAAAGGAACAAGAGCTTAAACTGCAATACGAAGCTAAGTACCGCATAGCGGTAAACAAAGAAGCGTACCGGGAACAGCTCGCGCAGCTAGAAGACGACTTTTCCTCCATGCTGAAAAGCTTACCTACTAGCAATGAAACTCCAGGTTTGCTAGACGATATCACCTATGTAGGCACATCATCTGGCCTTACTTTTAAGCTATTGAACTGGCAACAAGAGGTGCCTAAAGAGTTCTACACCGAGCTGCCTATTGAAATTGAAGTCAGTGGCGGCTATCACCAATTTGGAGAGTTCGTCTCTAAAGTGGCTGGACTACCTCGAATTGTCACCTTGCATGACTTCGATATTTTACGGCAAAGCAATGGGCTCACCTTGCAATTGCAGGCGAAAACCTACCGTTCTGAAAATAGTACCGGTATAGGCGGAGGCTCTGAGTGATGCGCTATTTCTTAGTTCTTTCTGCGGTGGTTATGGTAACCGCTTGCTCACCAAAACTTGATGACTTGCAGGCGTACACACAAAGTGTGAGCGATAGCGCGGTTCATAATATTGAACCCTACCCTGAGTTTGCCACACCTAAAACCTTTGTATATTCGGCGGGCGAATTGCCTAGCCCTTTTGATTCACCTAAAGAAAATACGCCACCACTAACACAAACTCGACAACAAAACTGTGTTCAACCTGACTTTGAACGCACAAAGCAGAAGTTGGAAAGATATGGCTTAGACTCATTAGGGTTAACTGGAAACTTTAAAAGCCAAGGCGTTGAATGGGCGCTAGTCACTAGTAATGACGGTATTCTACATAAAGCCAAAATTGGCAGCCGCATCGGTTTATTTTACGGTAAAATCACTGGAATTAATCCAAACTCACTAACAATAGAACAGCTTATACCCGATGGCGCAGGTTGCTGGCAGAAAAAAGAGATAACGTTGAGCAAAACCTCAACGTCAGGAGAGAAAAAATAATGGCTGAGCGTTACTTATTTAACAAATCTTTAAATCGTAGAAGCTCTCGCTGGCCTTGGTTGCTGAGCTTTGCTGCTATTTGTACGGTATTGATGGTTTATGTTTCGCCTGCCAACGCGTTAGAACCCGTATTGTACGACCCAAATGACGATACCCCGTCAACGCGAATTACCGGCATAGACTTTACCCGAGAAGCCAATAATACCGGCGTTGCGTTAGTCACCTTTGAAGGTGCTTCGCCTACACCACAACTCGTTGAATCTCAGGGAAAGGTTACCATTACCCTCGCTGATAGCGTGTTGGATGAAAGTCAGCTCGTTGAATTAAACGTGACAGAGTTTTCCACGCCAGTATCAATCATTGAAACCTTTCAAGACGAGAAGAGTACGCGCATAGAAATTCTCTACAGCGATACCGTGACCGCTCGCCACGCGATAGACGATAACGTCATTCGTATCAAAATTGAGCCGATGAGCTTGTTGCAACAAGAAGAGTTAGAAAACAAGAAAACCTACACAGGCGACCCTATCTCGCTAGATTTTCAAGACGTTCCTGTACGTCAGGTATTACAAATAATCGCGCAAGTTAACGGCTTTAACTTAGTGACCACAGACACGGTGACCGGAAATGTCACCATAAGCCTATCTGGTGTACCTTGGGATCAAGCCCTTGATATGATTTTGCGCGTTAAGGGCTTAGATAAACGCTTAGAGGGTAATATTTTGTTGATTGCGCCAACCGAAGAGCTTACCGCCAGAGAAACCCAAGCACTGCAGTCGAAAAAGCAGGTATCTGATTTAGCCCCGCTTAGCACAGTAAATATCTCGGTAAATTATGCCAAGGCAGCTAACCTCGCAACTATCTTAAAATCTTCAGAGGGCGGCATTTTATCTGAGCGCGGGACAGTCACTGTAGATGAGCGCACCAACACGATGCTTATTCGAGATACTTTGCCGTCAATTGATGAAGCAAGAAAAATGATTGATGCGCTGGACATTCCCGTCAAACAAGTATTAATTGAAAGCAGAATGGTGACCGTACTTGATAATGTGGATGAAGAGCTAGGCGTTCGCTGGGGCTTGAGCGATAGAGAAAGCGACAGTGGTGTTTCAGGGAGTATTGAAGGCGCCGAAACTATTGCAGGCGGCACGGTTCCTGGTATTGACGACAGACTAAACGTAAACCTTCCGGTGTCTAGTGCAGCCGGTACTATCGGCTTTCAAATCGCGAGCTTGGTTGATGGAACCATATTAGATTTAGAGCTGTCAGCACTTGAATCTGAAAACAAAGGTGAGATTATCGCCAGCCCACGTATTACCGTGGCGAACCAACAAGAAGCCTATATTGAACAAGGAACCGAAATTCCTTACGTTCAAGCAACCTCAAGTGGTGCAACGTCGGTTGAATTCAAAAAAGCGGTGTTATCGCTTCGTGTAACACCGCAAATTACACCCGATAACCGCATTATTTTGGATTTAGTCGTTACCCAAGATACCCGTGGCGAAACCGTTTCAACTTCAACCGGTGATGCGGTGGCTATTGATACTCAAGAAATCAAAACTCAAGTCTTGGTAGAAAATGGCGAAACCATCGTATTAGGCGGTATTTTCCAGCAAACAAGTACCGATAGCGTGTCAAAAGTGCCATTATTTGGTGACCTGCCGTTTTTAGGTGTGCTGTTTCGGAATACTTCGGAGTTTCAAGAGAAACGTGAGCTACTTATATTTGTAACACCGAAAATAATTACAGAAAAACCGTAACAACCTATAATTCAAGGTAAAATGCGGGCTGAGAGCAGTCCGCTTTTTGCGTTTTCTCGTACTGCAATGCCCCTGTATTTACATTATAGTGCTAATTGTTTTCAACAATACTTGCAAGGGCTTGTTAGAAACTGAGATAATCGCGGTCTCGAAATTTTAGCGAGGTTAAAGGAGTAGTGCTTATTGGACATTAAATAAGCACGAGTCAATGGGTAGGCTGGTAAGGCAACAGTGCATGCCCCTAACATGATAAAGTTGTGATATAAGCAAATATGGCTGAAAAACGTAATATCTTTTTGGTTGGCCCAATGGGTGCTGGCAAAAGCACCATCGGTAGACACCTGGCAGACGAACTTCACCTGGATTTTTATGACTCCGATCAGGAAATTGAGCGCCGTTCTGGTGCTGATATCGCCTGGATCTTCGACCTTGAAGGCGAAGATGGATTCCGTGCGCGTGAAGAAAACATCATCAATGATTTAACAGACAAGCAGGGTATCGTGCTTGCCACTGGTGGCGGTTCAATTGTAACCAAAGCAGTTCGTAATCGTTTGTCTGCACGAGGCATTGTTGTTTACTTGCAAACTACGATTGATAAGCAAGTTGCTCGAACACAGCGCGATAAGCGTCGCCCTTTGCTTCAAAACAACGATCCGGAGCAAGTACTTCGCGATCTTGCAGATTTGCGTAATCCTCTTTACGAAGAAGTTGCAGATTATGTAGTTGATACTGATGACCAATCTGCTCGCGCAGTGGCAAATCAGATCATTAGTAAAATCGGTTTATAAATAAAATATTTGGAGGTGCTACGCCCATGTCAACCTTAACTGTGAAACTTGGCGAACGTAGCTATCCTATACATATTGAGGCCGGGTTGCTTAAGCAGCCTGGCCTTTTTGTGCCTTATATAAAAGGTCCGTTAGCGGTTATTGTTACCAACGAAACCGTTGCACCTTTGTACCTTGATACCGTGAAAGCGGCATGTGGTAGTAAGCAAATTGAAACCATTGTATTACCTGACGGTGAACAATATAAAAACCTTGAGCAATTCGAGGTAGTCATGACCCGCTTACTTGAGCTCAACGCGGCTCGAGATACCACCCTAATAGCTTTAGGTGGCGGGGTTATTGGCGACTTGTGTGGTTTCGTAGCTGCAACATATCAACGTGGCGTACCCTTTATTCAAGTGCCCACTACCCTACTTTCACAAGTAGATTCTTCTGTGGGTGGTAAAACGGCGGTTAATCACCCTCTAGGCAAAAACATGATTGGCGCATTTTATCAGCCAATCTTGGTCGCTATTGATACGCAATCACTGTCTACGCTACCTCCTCGTGAATTCTCTGCTGGTATGGCGGAAGTCATAAAATACGGCATTATCTATGATGAAGCCTTTTTCTCTTGGCTTGAAGCGAATGAGCAAGCATTAAAACAGCTAGATGAATCAACCCTTAATGTTGCCATTAAACGCTGCTGTGAAATTAAAGCAGAAGTGGTCGCTAAAGATGAACGTGAAGGCGGCCTAAGAGCTATTTTGAACTTGGGTCACACATTTGGTCACGCAATTGAAGCTGAACAAGGCTACGGCAACTGGTTACATGGCGAAGCCGTGTCAGCTGGTACTATAATTGCTTGTGTAGCTGCAGAGCAGTTAGGTTGGTTTACAGCGTCAGAAACTCGTCGCGTACGATCACTCTTTGAGGCATTTTCACTTCCAGTGGAAGGGCCTAGCACAATGAGTAAAGCAGATTATGTTAAGCATATGAAGCGCGACAAAAAAGTAGAAGCCGGTAATATTCGTTTTGTGCTTCCTAAGAATATGGGCAATGCAGTTGTCACTAAAGATGTGACTGACGATATTCTTACTAAAATTCTACGCTAGCCATTTACTGGCAAAACTAACTAACACCAACATTCGTTTTCTTTGCTAGCCCTTTACACAGGTATCGGGCTTTATGGGGTTATTGCGCATGCACAGTGAATTGCATGAACGTCTTGAGTATTTAGTTAATTATTCCTCTCAACTGGTTTTTGTCAGTGGCGACTCTATTGCAGAGCAACAACAAACCCTTGAAGCCTTCGTTTACCAGCAGCATGACGATACTGAGATAGCGTATTTAACCGCTGAATCCAATATGGAAATTTCTGACTACCGTGGTCAGTTGTGCCGTCAGTTGTTAGGTCAAGTAGTCGGCAGTTTCGTACGCCCTCTTAACGAACTTTTATCTGCGCTAAATAACCATGAGGGTCCAGTCCTCATTGCTATCACGCAAGCCGAGCACATGCCCGACAAACTGCTTCAAGAACTATGGGATTTAGTATTACAAAGCCGCTTTGCTGGTAACAAGCAGCATTTGAACGTATTACTATTTGCCACAACCAAGTGGGCTGAAAATGCCAAAAAGTGGCTCCCGACCAAAAATACCGATACGCCATTGCTTATTAGTAGCCAGTCTATTTCTTCAAACCTTCAAGGTTCAAAGCCCCAAGGCTCTGAATTAGATAGGATGATTTCTCAGCGCAGAGAAGCGTTTCAAGCTCATCTTGATAAACGAAACCTTCCTATGGATACTGCCCCGTCCAATCCACTTACTTCTACGGGGTTTTATATTGCGATTGCTTTAGTTTTTTTATTAACCTTTGGCGGGTTGGTTACTTGGCAGTATGGCGATTCAATATCCTCATTATTTTCACCTATTGCACAACAACCTAAGCCTTCTGAGGCTAAAAGTGTGGTACCAGGCTCTGCTTTTAGCAAAGTCGCAGACAGCCAAGTTGAGCAGCCTATTGCGCCAACTTCAGATAATGAGAGCAACGTAGAACTGGTGACTGACTGGACAGGAGCCGTTTCTTCGCTTGATGGCGATGTAACAAATAGTACCTTAGTAGACAGCGCCGACTCCGCTGATGGCTTTGTTACAGGTAACGCAGTTGAGCCTGCATCGCAAGTAGTTGGTACAACAATGCAAAGCAGCAATCAAGAGCCTCAACAAACAGCCATCTCCCGTGAAGTGGCCAATAGCGTACCTTCTTCGAACACGCCTGATAGCAGTGCATCAACACCCGCAGCAAATCAAGCCTCGCCGCAAGGCACCTCGGTTCAACGAGGTAGCGTAAAGGTGCAAGAGCAACCACTAAGCGATGATGGGACAACCCGTGAAGGTGTTACTGCCGCTAGCGCAGAAATCTTACGCCCTGACATGGTTTTACCCAACGACTTTGTGATTCAAATGGTAGGCATTAAAGATAAAAACGTGGTTCGCCAATTTATTGCTCAACATAACTTGTATGCCGTGACCCGACAGTATGTGACTACGCGGTATGGCGGTGATTGGCATGTAGTTGTTTTTCATCAACCATTCAAATCATTAAAAGAAGCTCGAGCAGCGCTGTCCGCGTTGCCCGATTACCCGACTAAGAACGAAGCGTTCATCAAACGTGGGCAGCAAATTCTAGACGAAATGGCGCTGGTAGCTGGCGAATAATAGTACGTTGTGCCCATTGTACTGACTTCAAACAAAAGAAAAGCCGTATGCTTTACGTTTCATGGTTGTTCCATCGTATGAGGAAAGATACAATCTATCTTTAGCGTGGTATTGCGAAGTAATTGCAACGCCACTCCCCAGAATTACGCCAAACTCGGCGAGTACCGGATTGACAACCGTCTTTATTCCGTGCAGGTAGTAACGTTTACGCATGATGCAGAAGAAAAACCGGGCCTTTTTAAAATGGGCCGGTGGCAAGTACAGCCTAGTAGAGCATATTCAGGCAAGGTTACCTCAAGCAAACAAACTTATTGAACCGTTTGTAGGCGCGGGGTCAGTGTTTCTGAACACTCAGTATAAGCGGTATTTGCTGAACGACATCAACCCTGACCTAATAAACCTGTACAACTTCTTAAAAGTTCAGCCCGATGCCATCATCCACGACGCACGCAGTTTCTTTAACGGCGAACGTAACGATGAGAAAATGTACTATGCATTGCGAGAAGAATTTAATGCAACCGAAGACGAGTACTACCGAGCTATTTTGTTTCTATACCTC
>Ga0207891_1001110_pt1 | contig 13553 bp, 8 predicted proteins | sample LinPmetageLP50_FD_184061 | JGI IMG/M metagenome (GOLD analysis project Ga0207891, IMG submission 184061) | Marine viral communities from the Pacific Ocean - LP-50 (SPAdes) | ecosystem: Environmental > Aquatic > Marine > Oceanic | place: Pacific Ocean | collected 2011-08-27 | reverse complement strand
CCATCTATATTTGCCTTGTATTAATCATTTAAAAACAATCAAGATGAAAACAACAAAGAAAATTTTTAAGTACGCTTTTATGGTATTATTTGTAGTACTCGCTTCCTGTTCAGCTGAAGATGGAGCTGACGGAGACACAGGTCCGCAAGGTCCGGCAGGTATGGATGGTGTTGATGGCACCAATGGCACAGACGGTCAAGATGGTCAAGATGGTCAAGATGGAAACGCAAACGTACAGAATTTAACTTTTGATATCAGCACCGTATCAGGGTCTAGTTATACTCAAGCTGTGCCTGAACTTACCCAAGAGGTCCTGGACAATGATCTTGTGTATGCATTTGTACAGGTGGGATCCTTGACATACCCCATCCCAAACATTCTCAACCCAGCAGGAACACCCTTTTTTATACGAACATTTATGCAGGCGGGAACTTTTCAACTCCGTTTTGGGTTGGCCACAGACAACAGTGCGTATGATCTGCCTGCTGGAACGCTGGAACAGTTGCGCATCGTGATAGTAGAATCAACAGCCTCTAAATCGGCTGGAGAAACAGAAAATGAACTTGAGGCTCAAGGAGTGGATGTTACCAACTATGAATCGTTACGAGCACACTTTAATTTAGTAAGATAAGCACTATTTAAGGTCCTATTATAGTCGCCGTTCTAAAACAAGAGCGGCGACTTTTTTAATGGTGGTGTTTCTTCTATATGGTGAAAAACGATAAAAAAAGGGGCACCCTTAAACATATAATTTTTTTTCTACTAAATAAAAGATTGGAACTTACCCATGTCACATTGGTAAAATAGCAAGTACTTTTATACGCGTTTTAATAAATTATACTAAATTTATGATCGCAAGTACGACTTAGCCTATGTATTTCAATTATCTTCAGATAGTATAATCATTTTAATCTGATAATGATAATTTTAATCGCAAACCGATTAAAATATAATTCTATATTTGAAAATTAATGAAACTAACTAGCCCCTTACTACTTCTAAGCATTTTATATGCTTTTACATCTGCTATAGCACAAACAGAATCGAATGATGTAAAACAGATTGTTGCCAATGACACTGTTATTACGTATAGGATAGACACACTTTCAAAGTATGTAGGAAAACAATTTTTTAAAAAAAATTACGATCAAACGATTGAATTTGGAGAGTTGGTTTTGGATTTAGCAGAAAAGAACAGCTATTTTGACAAATATCCCGCCATGTCCAGTTTTTTGGGAAACGCTTATTTAGAGATTGGAGATTCATTACGTGCAAAAGAAATTTTCTTGCAATCGATAACACTTGCTAAACAGCAGAACGATACCGTAGGTCTAATTACTTCAGAAATAGATTTCGCCAATTTTTATGCACTAAGAGATGAAAATACCTCAAAAGAGAAAGCTATAGCGTTATATAAAAAGATTATTCCGTTAGCTAAGAAATTTCAAAAGACAAATAAAAATAATTTACTCTCCCTCAATTCTAATATCTCAGAGTTATATCTCGATCTCAAAAATCCTGAGCAAGCAGCAATATATATTGAAGCTAGTGAAGAATATCTAGATGATAAAGATATTTTTGAGGGCTATTTGGGCAGTGCCGCTTTAAACAAAGCAAGATTACTTACTCAAAATGGAAGGTACCTAGAAGCTGCACCTTTTTTTCAAACAAGCTTGATGATTTTTGAGAAGATGAATTATCTCGACGGTATTATTGATGTGTATCATTACTCTATCGATAACGCGCTGGGGAGAAAAAATTATCAAGATGCCTTTGAAGCGCAACAGCAATTGGATAAATTTGAAATTGAAAAATACAATACAGATAAGATAGAAGCGCTTCAAACCGTAACCACTAGATTTAAGCTCGATGAAATTAAAGCGGAATTACAAGCCCAAAAGCTGCTCACTAGTCTTAAAGAAGAGAAGGTAAAAAGAGATACCACCATTTTTTGGGTAAAAATAGCAGCTGTTATTTTAGCATTATTTTTTGGTTTTATTTTCTATTCGTATTTAAAAAGGCGCAAACTGCTTTCCAATCTCATTGTAAAAAACAAACAATACCTAGAAGAGAAAGAACGCAGTGAACATCTCTATAAGGCAAAGAGTCAACTGTTTTCAAATATAACCCACGAATTGAGAACTCCTATGTATGGTATTATAGGGATATCAAACTTGCTGCTGGAAAATGAAAAGTTTACAGAAGAACAGCAAGACCTAAAGTCGCTTAAGTTTTCCGCTGATTATCTTTTAGCATTGGTAAACAACATACTTCACTTTAATAAATTGGAAACGAATGAGATAGATGCCCTGCAAATTTCTTTGTTCGACATACGAACTTTAGTTTATAGCGTCATTGAAACGTCAAAATTTTTGAGCGAAGAACATCCCAACAAATATAATGTGTGCATCGATGATTCCATTCCTAATATTTTAGGAGGCGATCGGGTAAAATTATCGCAGATCCTCATAAACCTTTTGGGAAATGCTTCAAAGTTTACAAATGATGGTACGATAAAAATCAGCCTAAAAGAAGAAAGGAGGTCCAACAATAAAATTAGTATTTTATTTACCATTCAGGATAATGGGATAGGGATTGACAGAAACAAAGTTGATTCACTTTTTGATCAATACAGTTATAACGGTGATAGACAAAATTTTATGGGGACCGGTCTAGGTTTACCCATTGTTAATAAACTGTTGGAACAACAAAATGCAAAACTTAATTTACAAAGTGAAAAAAACAAAGGAACAATCATAAAATTTGTACTCAGGTTTAATTTGGCAAACAAAGGTCTTAAAGAAAACGACAATGCTAATCTGGAAAAAGATATCTTGGTTGGTCTCAAAATTCTAGTTGTAGATGATAATAAAATAAACCAAATCGTAACCAAGAAATTTGTTGAACGATTTGGAGCGGATTGTATATTAGCCAAAAGTGGCAGGCAAGCTATTGAAATTACGCAACAAGACAAGTTAGACCTTATTTTGATGGATATCAACATGCCAGAAATGAATGGATTTGAAGCTACACAAGAGATTCGCACCTTTAACCGAGACGTTCCTATTGTGGCCTTGACTGCAGTGGATAAAGAAAAGGTTGTGGGTCAACATTCCTTTAACTTGATGAACGATATAATCATAAAGCCTTATTCCAATGAAGTATTTCTTGATACCGTACTTCGCAATTTGAAAAAGGAAAAGGTTTAATTGGCGCTACGATCAAGCAAAACATATTCATACTATATGGATTTCATTATAGTCGTTACTTACAACACTTAAATCGCCTACCTATTTTCTACTTCAATCCATAAATCCTACGGCGCTATGCACTACCATCTTTTAACTTTGCAGTAAGCGTTCTATAAAAATACAGGTAATAACTTAATACATTTTATCTTCGTTTGCGCCCTTTGACAGACTCTATTTGCTATCTGACCCTACGCATTGATCATACTAAAATATTAATTATTAGCGTATCTAGAGTGTATCAGCTTTGTTCAATTTCATAAAAAAAGCCAGTGAATTATCAACACTGGCTTTCTTCAATATGTTTTATGTATTAATGCTTACTGAAAACCAACCATCGCTCTAGCTCTCCATCGTACATGATTTTAACCATTTCGTACTGCTTAAGGTTCACGTCATTACCATCTGCCAACAAAAACTGATTGATAGTCTGAGAATTACTGTCCTCACTTTTTAATTTGAGTTCCCCACTTGTCGAATACATCGTTACTACATACCCATGTGCATCCATTGGCGTTGCAAACCCAGACATATCAATCCCAGTGATTTCTATATCTCCAAAAGTGGTGGTAATTTTTATTACCGGTTTATTGTTTCCTGTGCCTCCTGGCCATATGATACCAGTAACGTCACTCACTGAAGGACCTGTACCCGTAAAGACCGGCCGGTTGTAAACAGATTCTTGTCTACTACTGTATTTAATGGTATTGTTTTCTAAGTAAAGATTGTTGTCTAGTTCTACTTCTACAAAATTACCATGTTTATCTAAACCCAAAACTTTTACCGCTTGCATGGGCCTGTCGTTCGTAGATTTGGTATTTCTAACCCTAATGGTTCCATTTACGTCAAGATCGCTCGTAGGATTGGTTGTATTTATCCCTATTTGTGAAAATAAGGGAAGTGTAATAAACGAGAACAAAAAAACAAGTAAAGTATTTTTCATATCATAAGTATATAGCTAAATCTGTCAGATTTATAAATAAGGCATATCAAATGTAAGTAAAGACTTATAATATAATTAGTTAAAATCGATTAAAAATAAGATATAATCGATTAAATACACTATAATAGTTTTTTGATTGTATTAAAAACAATATTTCCTTGGTTTTCAAGTACTTTTTTATAACTGGGATCGCTCTAACTTCAAATATATTGTAGAAGTTTTGTTTTTGTATCCAATTTTCGAGCTACATATACGGCAATTATTTCGATTTAAAAAAAATCGATTCTTCAAAAGCAAATTTAGGAATGTGAACAAAATTCAACCCTTGTTGCCATATAAAAAGCTGCAATATAAATACGGAATTAAAATTCCCAGAAAATAGCTGACCAAATTTCTTTCAATAATATGATAATTCCTGTATTTTTCTACCTGAAAAAGAAAACTATATGAAACGCCTGCAACACCTAACCCTTACCTTCTTGTTATTCTTTATCGTTTTTGGGAAAGCACAAACAAAACCAGCCGCTGTTTTTGGACAACCCACGCTGGCAGAACAATCACTTTCTTCCTACAAAAAAGATCCGGATGCTGCTGGAGTGGTACTTTATGAAAAAGCAGATTATCATGTAGAAGAGATCGACAACTATATAAGATTGATAAAGCAGGTTCACGTGCGAATGAAAGTGTTTGATGCAAAACGCTTTGACCAGACAGAAGTCTTTATCCCTTTTTATACAGAAAAAAATTCGGCCGAAAAAGTAACCGAAATAAAAGCAGTGACCATCAATGGAGCGATAGAAACTTATGTAAACAGCACAAGTATCTATACTACAGATGAAACAGAAAACTGGAAACTTAAACGATTTACTTTTTCTAACGTCCAAGATGGGAGTATTCTAGAATATACGTATCGCATCGTATCGCCTTACTTCTCGCATCTTGAAGGATGGGATTTTCAAGGCCCCATCCCTAAGCTCTACAGCGAAGTAGAAAGTAGAATACCTGGCAACTTTTTATACAAAAGAGAACTATTGGGTGCTTTAAAGTTAGATGTGAATGACACATTCATTAAAAAAAACTGTTTTTATCTAGAAGCATTACCTGATGGTGCCGACTGTGATGTTGGCATCTACGCTATGTACGATGTCCCTGCTTTTAAAGAAGAGCGTTATATGTTAGCGAGTAAAAATTATAGCGCACGTATAAAGTATGAACTCAAGGAAACCATGGACTTACGTGGAAGTAGAACCTATTATACCAAAACTTGGGACGATGTAGATAAAGAGTTTAAAGGCGACCGAGACTTCGGGCGTCAGCTAAAAAATACTGGTTTTTTTGAAGACAAAATACCTTCAGAAATAAAACAAATTAAAGATCCTTTATCAAGGGCCAAAGCCGTCTTTTATTTTATCCAGGACCATTTTAGTTGGAATGGTAACTACCGTATCTTCTCAGATATTAGGGTAAGAGATGCCTTCGAAGAACGAAAAGGGAATAATACTGAGATAAATCTTTCACTTATAAATGCTTTAGAATCTGTAGGGCTTGACGCCAAAGTAATGTTAATTTCTACTAGAGAAAATGGTGTGCCTTCCTCTTCTTATCCCGTAAGGACAGATTTTAACTTTGCTATAGCAGTAGTTACTATCGGTGATGAAAGATACCTGCTTGATGCCACCGATAAAGAAGCTGCTTTTAATATTTTACCATTTCGCGATCTCAATGTAAAAGGAAGGGTGATGGATTTTAAAAAAGGAAGCTATTGGTTAGAGATAAAACCTAATGGTGTAAACACATACTATGTAAGTACACAGCTTGCCGCGACAGATGGTGGTTTCTTTGAAGGGAACGTAAATGAATTGGCCACAGGACATATTGCTGCCGAAAACAGAAAAGAACTGGCTAAAGAAACTAAGACGGGCATTGCTAAAAAGAAAGAAAATGATGCTATTGAGATAAGCAACTTCAATATAGAGAACGTCACTGACTTCGAAACTCCTTTTAAACTGTCTTATGATGTTTCGATAAGTCCTGAGGATGTAGGTTCTAAAACTTACTTTTACCCCTTTTTCTTTGACACCTATTTTTCTGAAAATCCATTTAAATTAAAAGACAGAACGTATCCAATTGATATTGGCTTTCCAATCACGAACACTTACCTTATTAGCATAGATCTTAACAGTAAATACAGCGTATCTAAGTTGCCTGAAAATAAATCCTTTAAGCTTCCACAGGATGTTGCAGAATGTTCTGTGGTTTATTTAGAGGGCGATGGCAAGATTAATATTCGGTTTACAATGAACATAAATGTCTCCCGACTTGTTCCTGAAGCATACCAAGTCATTAAACCCTTTTTTGAAAATGTAATTAGCATACAAAGCAAAGATCCTATTGTTTTAGAGCGCAATTAACGCGGTTTATGGATTATTGATGAATAAGTTGCGTACACCTTTTAAAAAGCAACTTTCATTAATTATAATAAGATAAAAAATCTGAAATATTCGTAACGTATTTACAAACGATTCGTTTTTATTGTTCATCATTTTGTCCTTTATTTATGAAAATAATATATACCCTAATCTTAGTTGCAATAACACATTTGGGTGTTGCTCAAAAAACGCAAACGGCAGTTGTGGGATTTCCCAGTGCCGCAGATTTATCGCTTAAAACCTATGATAAGAACCCAAATGCAGCCGCTGTGGTTTTACACCATAGAGGGTTTATCGATTATAAGTTTGAGGATGGCACTGTTTTTCTTTACAGAGAAGTGCATAAAAAAATAAAGGTGTTTAAAGTAAAAGAATTTACAGAGGACGCTGTATCAATCCCACTATATAATCAGGATAAGGAGGCCGAAGAACTTATTACACTCACCGCCTTTACACACAATGGATATGAAAAAACCGAGATAAAAGATGTGAATATTTTTACTGAAAAAGCAGATGAAAGCACCACCCTCAAAAAATTTGTATTCCCAAATATTCAAGATGGTAGCATTTTAGAATATCACTATAAAGTAAAGAGCCCTTTTATTTTTAGTCTGGACAAATGGTATTTTCAAAATTCGCTACCTACATTATATTCAGAATTTAAAACTGAGATATTTTCTAATTTACATTTTAGAAAAAAGATCGTGGGCAGTGAGTATATAGATCATTCAGAAACAAGTATTAAGAAGGATTGTTTTACCGTCTCTGGAGGGGCAAAAGTAGATTGTGAAATCGTGGTGAACACCATGATAGATCTCCCTCCATTTATAGAGCAAAAATATATGCTATCGATGAAAAATTATATTTTAAAGATTGATTATGAACTGGAAAGTTATCGCGAATTTTATGGAAGTAGACGAAGTTTTACAAAGACTTGGGAAGCGTTTGATCATAGTGTAAAAAAAGAAGATTGGTATGTTAGGGAGCTCGAGAACTTCTCATTCTTTAAACGAAAAATACCTAAAGAACTCTATACACAAGGAACCGATTTAGAGAAAGCAAAAGCGCTTTACAGTTATTTTAGAGAACATTTTACCTGGAATGAATTCATTGGCTTAAATCCGTCTGATGTTAAAAGAGCCTTCAAAGAAAAAGTAGGCAGCCAATCACAAATCAATTTGTCTTTATATAATGGCTTAAAAATAGCGGGGTTAAATCCAATCTTGGTTTTTAGTAGCAGCAATAATAATGCTATCCCAGATGAGAATTAACCCTTGTTTACCAAGCTTGATTATCTTTTATTGCGTATCATTATTGATGGGAAAGAATACTTTCTTGATGCCTCTAGAAAAGAACTACCCTTCGGAATGCCACATCCTAATGCTCTAAATGTAAAAGGAAGGGTGATTCATTTTAATGATCAGCCCAACTTCTGGCTTCCTATCACTCCTATTAAAAGCAACTATCACACAGTGCGGACAAAAATTACAGCGACAGATGATACAACTTTTTATGGCACTGTTTCAGAAACCCATGATGGCTATTTGGGCTATAGTGAAAAAGAGGATCTTAAAGAAAATGGAGAAGACGCCTATAAAAGGAAAAAAAGCAGCGCCAACACATCGTTTAACAACTTTACTATTAAAAACAGTGCTGTAGCAGAAGAGCCTTTAAAAGTAAACTACGACATCACGGTCGAAACTGAAAAAGTAGGCAATAAGGTACTATTGAATCCTTTTTATGTTGAAAAACCTTTTGATACGAACCCTTTTGAAATAGAGAACCGCATTTATGATGTCTATTTTGGATATCCACAATCGGCAACATACCTTATAAGTATTGATCTTAACGATAAGTATACCCTGGACAAAATACCAGAGAATAAGTTTTTTGAACTTGCCAACAAATCAGGAAGTGTTGCAGTGGTGTATTCGAATACGGAGAATGAAATAAACATCCGGTTCAATTTAGCCATCAACAAAGTACGTTATTCCCCTCAAGAATACTATAACCTCAAAAAACTATTCGAAGAAATGATCACGCTGCAAAACGATGACGTGATCGTACTAAAGGCGAAATAACTCTCATTTGACATCCACATACTCTTGTAAATAGTGAAAACGCTCCGTTAGTTTTCCGTCATGAGTGGTCATACGGGCACGCTCTAAAATGCCGTCCCTATCCATATTGAAAAAAGCCGGAATGACATGCTCTAAAAACATTTCCCCAAAGCCTTCACTCGCATCTTTAGGGAGTTCACAAGGCAGGTTATCTACCGCCATCACCGTAATGGCATCCTTGGTATTAAAGGGAACTTCCTTTTCTGTTTTAGGATCATAACCATAAAAAGGCTCGGCGATGGTAGAAGGTCTAAGGGTGCTTGCTACAGGACCGTCTATATCACAACTAATATCGGCCACTAGATTAATTTTAAACTCTGCTCGTTTGGCATCATCTCTTGTAAAAAGGTACGGTGCTCCATCACCATAAAAATGTCCTGCGATAAAAAAGTCGGTTACTTTGGCGTATTGCATAAAATCACTTTCGTAGCCAGAAGGGTCTTTATAAAATTCATATTTATCACCTTGGGCACCGTCTTTTCGTTTGTTATACTCCATCACATCAATAAGGCAATAGACGGGTTTGTTGAAGACTTCAGTCATATATTTTTTGTCCTGTACTTCACGGATTTTAAGGTGGTCCAGTATTTCTTTGGCTCCCATGGCTACCTTGCCTGTGCCTGATAGCGCTATCTTGATATTAGGGAGTTCTATTTTGTTTAGTGCTACTTTCATGGCTGCCAAGTCTGGCAGTGTTTCCACTTTGGGTAGTTCATAAAGCCCGTCCCGTAACCCCAACGCACGAAACCCATTATAGGCACCAACCAAACCAGCATACCGACCAAACCCAATAAGACGCGCGCCGTTTTCGGCCACGATGGTTTCATGATCAAAAAGTTCTATCTTTTTATCGAGCACAGCTTTTAATAACTTACGGTTATAAGGTTGTTTTTTTATGGTATGGCTAAAAAAGAAATACTTTTTATTAGGCAGCAAGGCGGACACAGGCACTTCTTTAACGCCCAATAGTACGTCTGCTTTACTTACATCGTCCAGAACTTTAAAACCAGCCTGACGATAGGCATCATCACTAAAGATCCTGATGTCGCTCGATTCTACGATAAGGGTTGCTTTTGGAAACTCTTGTATGACTTCTTGACATTTAGCGGGTGAGAAAACGACACGACGGTCTGGCGGATTTTTACGCTCTTTGATGATAGCGAAGGTTATTGACATTTGGTATAACTTTTGTTTAATTTAAACATGTACAATTGGGTGCTAAAGATAGGAGTTTTCTTGTATCTTTGCCCTCCTTACTACGCTTTTGCGCACCGTTTTGGGGCTGCAAAATTCTTTTACGGGGTCCGTTTTAAACTAACATCCTGAAAAAGAGTACGCTAGTATGGTATTTAAATAGTACGTATTGCGTGAGGGATAGCGTAGGCTACCGTGTAGCCACAAAAGCCCGGCCCGTTTAGGGACACGCCCAAAAAATAGTGCTAGGGTGACTTAACATCCCCCTAACCCCCTTCAAAGGGGAATTATAGTTCTTTGAAAACTAATTTTGAATTTAAAAGTACACCGGGGCCGACTGGTTTTGACAGCGGGTCTTATGGTATTGTAAGCATGTAGAGCGCTGGGAAACAGCTCTTAAATCTCATTTTTCAACTTTTTTAAACGGCGAGAATAACTACGCCCTAGCAGCATAATCTGAATTATAGTAAGATTACGCCTCGGCCCGTTAGACGGGCATGCAGGAAGTCACTCAAACACCTTGGTTTACGGTTTTTGATTTAGTGGCTTCGTAATAGTAAACCTAGCTTGTGTAGGACTTTGATACACTTGCGAAACCCAAAGTGAAGTTAAGGGGTGCGTTGGTAGTTTTTGACCGGCAAGCCCACGAAAATTTAAACAGAAACTAAACATGTAGAAAGCAATAACATTGCGCGTTTGGACGAGGGTTCGAATCCCTCCGGCTCCACGACACTCAAAAAGCCACGCCGATAGGCGTGGCTTTGTTGTTTTATGGAATCGCGGAGCGCGCTCAAAGCGATGGAATAAAACGGCAAAAAACGGGTGTAGCCCGTAGCTTTTTATTTGCACCATTGGAATTCAAAGAATCACTTTTTAGTTATCCCTCCGGCTCCACGATCACTCACAACTGCGTTGTGGATATAAAAATTAAAAACCCGACAAGCATTTTACGCTTGATCGGGTTTTGTTGTTTATAGACACCAGAGCTAAAAATACTGGCAGTTGTAATTGCAGGACGGCGTGCACAAGGAATCACTTTTTAGTAATCCCTCCGGCTCCACCTTAAAGCTCCGTATCTCAATGATCACGGAGCTTTTTTTTGGCATATTTAAGAGCAACTAGTACCTCAACCTTTGAGTAACGGTTTTAACGACTCCCACACCGTATTCGCAACTATTTGATGCCCTTCCACTGTGGGGTGAATACCATCTGCTTGATTTAAAGAGGCAATACCACCCACATCCTTTAAGATAAAAGGTATAAAAACCAGGTCGTTTTTTTCGGCCAGGTCTACGTACAGCTGTCTGAATTCAGTAGTATATTCCTTGCCCATATTAGGAGGTAATTCCATCCCAGCCAGAATGATGGTCGTCTCTGGACTCTTTTCTTTCACCACGTCGATTATTACCTGCAGATTAGCCCTTGTTTCAGATAACGCCACACCACGTAAGCCATCATTGGCGCCCAATTCCAATAAAAAAATAGCTGGATTTTGTTTTATTACCCAGTCAATTCGGCTTTTACCTCCAGCCGTAGTTTCGCCACTTACGCCAGAATTAATCACCGTATACTGCAAGCCCAACGAATCGATCTTTTGTTGCACGACTGCCGGATAGGCGTCTTCGCTATCGTCCAGTCCATAGCCAGCGGTAATACTATCCCCAAAGAACAAAATACTATTGGTTGCAGTTTCGGTTGCTAACGTGTCTTCAGTCTGTTCTGTAGCATTTGGCTCTTCCGTCGCTTTTTCGGTTTTTGATTGGCCACAAGACAGCAGAAAGAATGCGATAAAAAAATAACTAAACTTTATGAGTTTCAGACTCAGTGCAGGTGGTAAATTAACGTGAAAATGTTTATTATGTGCGTGGAACATTCGTGGTTATTTAAATTAAATTCATGTCAAAGATATTAAAGATTACCGGTTTGGAAAAGATCTATGCAAGTGGCGACAAACAACTCACAGTCTTGCACGATATTAGCTTTGTTGTTGAGAAAGGACAAACTTTTTCAATTGTAGGACCTTCAGGAAGTGGGAAGACTACCCTATTGGGCTTATGTGCCGGGTTGGATGCACCCAATGCAGGTTCCGTAGTATTATGTGGACACGATTTAAATAGCTTAAATGAAGACCAACGTGCGCAATTAAGGAATAAAGAAGTAGGGTTTATCTTTCAGAATTTTCAATTGTTACCGACGCTTACGGCATTGGAAAATGTGAGCGTCCCTTTGGAACTACAAGGCGCAAAAGATGCCATACAAAAAAGTAGGGAATTATTGGCAAAGGTTGGTTTAGCAGACCGCCTGCACCACTACCCTTCACAATTATCTGGTGGCGAACAGCAACGTGTGGCATTGGCACGCGCTTTTGCGAACGCCCCTTCCATTTTATTTGCAGATGAACCTACTGGAAATCTAGATGCCGAAACCGGCGAAAAGGTCATCCAGTTATTAATGGATCTGAACAAAGAAAATGGCACCACCTTGGTCATCATTACCCACGATATAGAATTGGCCAACCGCACGCAGCAAATATTGACGCTAAAAGGCGGGAAAATAATAACCAATCAACCTACGCCCGCATTTTGAACCACTTGAAAGCTAACAAAAACCTACGTACACCTTGGCTCTTTAAAATGGCATGGCGTGATGCCAAAGCCAGTAAGGTACGCTTGCTGCTCTTTATGGCATCGATTATTTTGGGTATTGCCGCAGTGGTTTCCATACAATTATTCAGTACCAATTTAAAGGATAATATTCAGCGCCAATCAAAAAACCTAATGGGTGCCGATTTCATTATCGATTCTAAGCAAATCCCATCAGAACGTGCGCAGGTGATCATTGATTCGTTGCAGGCGGATGCCTATGAAGTCAATTTTGTTTCTATGGTTGCTTTTCCGAAGCAGGGTGGCACCAAATTGGTACAGGTGCGCGGTCTAGAAGGAAATTTTCCCTTCTATGGCACTATAGATACCCAACCGGCTGCAGTCGCAAAGACCTATCAAGAATCAGGGGGTGCCTTGGTGGACGCCACGTTGATGCTTCAGTTTAATGTAAAGCCAGGCGATTCTATAAAAATAGGCGAACTCACACTTCCCATTGCGGGGGCCTTACAATCGATCCCAGGGAGCTCTGCCATTTCGACTTCTGTGGCGCCGCCTGTCCTTATTCCCTATCGCTTTATTGCTGAAACAGATTTGTTGCAGTTTGGTAGCCGAAAAGAATATCAATTTTTTTACAAGGTAGCAGACACGGTCAACTTACAACGGCTTCAAGACGTACTGGAACCCAAACTCGATCTAGAAAATGCCGATCTTGACACTCATACCAGTACGACCAACCGTTTGGGCAGGCGGTATGATAATGTGGGTAAGTTCTTAAACCTAGCGGCTTTTATTGCTTTGCTTTTAGGATGTATCGGCATCGCGAGTTCGGTACATATTTACATTAAAGAGAAAGTAAGTGCCATTGCTATTTTAAAATGCATGGGTGCGTCCAAACTTCAAAGTTTTCTGATTTTCTTGATTCAAATTGCTGGGATCGGGATCATAGGCGGTGGTATCGGGTCGCTTATTGGGGTCGGTATACAAGGGTTGTTTCCGTATTTACTCAAAGAATTTTT
>Ga0207891_1001106_pt1 | contig 13609 bp, 9 predicted proteins | sample LinPmetageLP50_FD_184061 | JGI IMG/M metagenome (GOLD analysis project Ga0207891, IMG submission 184061) | Marine viral communities from the Pacific Ocean - LP-50 (SPAdes) | ecosystem: Environmental > Aquatic > Marine > Oceanic | place: Pacific Ocean | collected 2011-08-27 | reverse complement strand
TTTTGAAGAAGCTTTGACGGTCCCGTGAATAGACTCTGACAATGATTTAAGCAGCGCGAAATTTTCTGTTAGCACTAATGAATTCAGAGTTACCTTGGGTTGTTGTTTTTTGGAAATGCGCTTTCCCTTTATTTTTTTAGCAAAAGAAACGGCCACTTTTACCGATGTATCCAACACTATATTTGTATTAAAGTGCTTTTTATAAAATATTTGCATCGCACCATAAAAACGATCTAAATAAGCGGCATCTTTTTGCGTGCTTTCCCCCTTATAATGGAGTACTGTTGTGGTGCCTACATAATAGTTGTCGTATCCTGCTTTTTCGATTTTATACGACAAGTCTATATCTTCACCGTACATAAAATAGTCTTCATCAAATCCATGGACTTCGTTATAAACACTTTGTTTTAAAAACATAAAAGCACCTACTAGGATCGCCACTTTTCCTGTTTCGTTTTCGGCTATATTTTTTGCGTAGTAACTTTTACCAAAACCTAACAATTTTAGAAGTGAAGCTTTAGGCGTCGGCAAATTACGCTTGCTCTCTGGTAAAAAATTACCTGTACCATCAATAAGACGCACTCCTAATGCTCCTAAATTTTCAGTTTTTTCTGCAAATTGCAAGCAAGTTGTAAACGTGCTTTCACTCACTGCCGTATCTGGGTTAAGAATACAAATATATTCGCCTTTAGCAACTTTTACAGCTTGATTGTTCGCCTTACTGAAGCCTACATTTTCTTTATTTTCAATCAATACAAGTTCCGGAAATTTTGCTTTAACCATTTCACAGCTCGCGTCCTGAGAATTATTATCGATAACAATGATTTCAGAATCTATATCACGTGTAGCTCTTTTTACGCTTATGATGCACTGTTCAAGAAAATAGCGCACATTGTAATTTAAAATGATGACAGAGAGCTTCAAGAACCGGCGTTTTTTAATGAATTTTCAAACGGAATTCTATTTACTATACTTCTACCGAGGGTTACCTCATCTGCATATTCTAACTCATCACCTACCGAAATCCCTCTGGCAATTGTCGTAGTAATTACATCGGCACCCTCCAATTGTTTAAAAATATAGAAGTTAGTCGTGTCCCCTTCCATGGTGGAACTTAGGGCAAAAATAAGTTCTTTAACCACCCCTTTTTTCACCTTTTCAACAAGCGGATAAATAGTTAATTCGCCTGGCCCTATACCGTCCATGGGAGATATTTTACCGCCCAGTACGTGATAATGGCCATTGTACCTACTGGTATTTTCTATTGCCATTACATCGCGAATGTCTTCGACCACACAAACAATTTCTTCGTTTCGCTTTGGATTTGCACAAATCTCGCATACTTCAGTATCTGAAATATTATGGCAATTTTTACAGAAATTTATGTTTTCACGCATCTTTTGCAAAGCGTTCACTAGATTTTCGGTTTGTTCTTGTGGTTGTTTTAATAAATGCAACACCAGTCGCAATGCCGTACGTTTCCCTATTCCAGGAAGTTGTGACATCTGGTCTACCGCATTTTCAAGAAGTTTTGAAGAAAATTCCATAGGGCTTTAAGAACTGGCAAGATAAAAAAAATGCTTCAGAAAAACGTATGGTTCTTTTGAAGCATCTTTTAAAATTTAAAAGGATGTTTAGTTCTTTATTATTTTTTTTGTAAATGTTCCTTTTTCCGAATTTAATCTAACAAAATAAACGCCGCTTTGTAAAGTAGAAATATCTATCGTATGTGTATTCGTCAATTCTTTTTTATTTTCAAAAATGAGGAGTTTTCCAGTTACATCAAATATCCTGATTTCGGTTTTTAACGGTGTCGCAAATGCAATTGACACTAGGTTTTCTGCAGGATTGGGGTATACACTCACAACACTCGAAATATCATTTTCATTTACTCCCAACACTGGCGCAACCACAGGTGTTTTCCACAATCCACGACCATAGGATGCGGCATAGAGCATGTCTGTCACGTAGTTAATCTCTAATTCATTAATTATCACGTTCGGTAATAAATTGCTATACGGTTGCCATTCTGAAAAACTATTATCAATGTAAAAAACACCGTAATTCATCCCTACATAAAGCCCCTCATTGGCATGATTATCCCATACAACAGCAATAGCGCTAAAATTAGGAAGATTGGTTCCTGCGTTTTCCCAAGTATCCCCTCCATCCCTTGATATTCTTACTTTTGAGGATGTGTTATCTGAATTAACTGCAGCTGCAATTAAATCTGGGTTAGTAGGGTGAACAGCAATTCCAATTATATTATTGTCACTACCTGTACCTGGATTGGCAACCCTTACAAAATTTGTAGCCCCACCATCGCGGGTTCTATACAACCGTGTTCCATTGGACGTAGATGCATAAATCACTTGACTGTTGCTTCTTGCAATTTCTAGCTCATCAATAGCACCTATAGTCTGAGAGATACTTGACCATGAAATGGCCCCATTAGTTGATTTATAAACATTATCATAACCTATATAAACAGTATTTGTCACTTCAGGATCTGGCTGAAATGGAGTTACAAACACACCATCTCCAGGAGGGTTATTTGCACTAACTCTGGACAATCCTTGATCTGTGGTTTTTACAACACCTCCAAACTGTACAGTGCCATAACCAATATTGTCATTACCTGTCGCTATAAAACCACCACCACCATCAGCACCCATCCAGTGACGCCATCCGTTAGTCCCTGCAAGTAATGAAGTGCCATTATCTTGGGTACCCCCAGTAACAACTTCATTTGTGCTTTGCGCTACACCTATTTTATAAAATTGATGAATACTCAATCCATCTGAAAGGTTTTCGAAATAACTTGTGCTAATAGCACCCGAAGTATTTGAAGCTTTAAAAACACCGCCATCTGTCCCTGCATACATGGTATCTCCAAAAAATTGTAGGATATCAACATCTGCATGGCAATAACCAACATTTAAACTAGGAACGCTCGGGATAAACCAAAACGAAGAAAGCTCAAAACTAATTCCGCCATCCATCGAGCGCCAAGTTTGACCTCCGCCTAAATGAACTTCATCAATATCTGTAGGGCTTATTGCAATATCCATATCCCTTGGCGCTTGACCTCCTCCGCCAGTTCCATCTTCACTCAAATTGAGATAATTTCTTCCTGAATGATTTAACTGCGTAAATGTATCTCCATTATCAACAGATTTAAACAAACCACCGAATCCACCATTTTGCGCCTGCAAAACATATATTGTGCTTGCATCATCTGGAGAAACCCCAATCATTTTAGGCCCTGAACCAAAACCATTATTCATCGTTGTAAATGTGGCTCCACCATCAATAGATTTGTGGTACGCCGAACCAGACGCAAAAACCACAGAAGGGTCATCTGCTTTAAATTCTATGTCATAACTTCTTGAATCGTTGGTGACTTCTATCCAATTTAATCCACCATCTATAGACCTGTAAGTACCTCTACTTTGAACTGAAGCAAACATGATATTTGTAAGTGTAGGATGAATCAAAATCTTATTTACCACTGAATCGGCAATCACTGCTAATTCATTCCAAGTTGCACCAGAATCTGTTGACTTATAGATTAAGCCACTGTTTGAACCAAAATAATACACCGTAGGATCCAGTGGATCTATCGCTACAGAATATACAAATAGATTTACAAAATTATCATGTAGCGGAATCCAGTTTTGACCACCATCAATGGTCTTCCATACTCCACCTGTATTTGCCCCTATAATTATAATATTATTATCAATGGGGTCCACAGCAACGGCCGTAACCCTTCCTACTCCAGGATTATAACCTGAAGTCGCATTATAACTAGTTGGTCCAAGATCTTGCCAGTTATCCGCTAAAATGCTTCTACTTGACGCTGTATTGTTCAGATAGGCATTGTATTCTTGTAACTTATTGATCCGCTCTTTTACGGTTGGCAAATGTCCATTTTCGTTCATTAACCTTTTTGCCATATACTCCCAACGTTTAAACTGTTTATAGCCCGTTCCTCTCCCTTTATCTTTACCTGCGAAATAAGCTTCTCCTGCGTCAATGACTTCCTGAACGCTAAAAGAGTTATCCTCCATCATTAATTTGTAATCTTGTGCATGGATGGAAAACGACACAAAGAATAGACCTATAAGCAATAATTTTAACTTCATAGTGTTTGGATTTTAGGCAATTTTGATGCTTTTTAAAGCAAAAGCTTACAAATATATCAAAAAATGTGAATCGCGCTCTATCAATATTTGTATTTTTACCGCCCATCGCTTAAGCCAAAAATGTATGCAGCCATCCCATATTTTACTCTTAATTGGAGGGTATTTCGGAATATTACTACTCATTTCTTTTTTAACAAACAGAGGAGGCAGCAATGCAGATTTTTTTAAGGCGGGCAAACAATCGCCGTGGTATCTGGTTGCGTTTGGCATGATTGGCGCATCGCTTAGCGGGGTCACCTTTATCTCGGTACCTGGTTGGGTGGAAGCTTCAAAATTCAGCTATTTTCAGGTTGTTTTAGGATACACATTGGGATATGCCGTTATTGGACTCGTGCTCCTCCCCTTATATTACCGCCTTAATCTCACCTCTATATATACATACCTCGAGGGGCGCTTTGGAAAAGCATCCTATAAAACGGGGGCCTCATTTTTCCTTTTATCACGTATCGTAGGTGCCAGTTTTAGATTATATCTGGTAGCGGTTGTACTTCAAGATTTGGTTTTTGATCAAATGAATTTTTTCGGGCGAACGGGAGTTCCTTTTTGGGTCACCGTTACAATTACCATCTTGCTTATCTGGCTGTACACCTTTAAAAGTGGTATAAAAACTATCGTATGGACAGACACGCTTCAAACACTTTTTATGCTTATAGCTGTGGGCGTTGGGATTTATTTTGTTTCTGAAGGGCTCGGGCTTTCGGGTTCTAAAATATTTGGCTTTATAGCTGATAGTGACCTATCACAAATGTTCTTCTTTGACGATTGGAAGGACAATGATTATTTTTTTAAACAATTTTTTAGTGGTGCATTTATAGCTATTGTCATGACAGGCTTGGATCAAGATATGATGCAAAAAAACCTTACGTGCCGAAACCTGAAAGATGCACAAAAAAACATGTTTTGGTTTACGCTGGTATTGACCTTTGTAAACTTTGTGTTTTTAGGATTAGGGCTGCTACTTACGGTGTATGCAGAACAAATGGGCATTACTGCCGAAAAGGATAAACTCTTTTCAACCATTGCCGTTAATTCGGGTCTGGGAATCACATTTGCGGCCTTCTTTTTGCTTGGCTTGATCGCGGCGGCATATTCGAGTGCAGATAGTGCGCTGACGTCACTTACCACTTCTTTTAGTATCGATATCTTAGGGATTGAAAAAAAATACGATGAACTAAAACAAATACGCATTCGTAAGCGCATTCATATCATGATGTCTGTTGTTCTTATCTTGGTCATCATTATATTCAAATACGTGATCGCCGACGACTCTGTGATTGCCAAACTATTTAAATTTGCTGGTTTTACTTACGGACCTTTACTGGGGCTCTATGCCTTTGGATTATTTACAAAATGGAAAGTAAAAGACAAGCTTGTCCCTATTGTTGCCATCATTTCAGTAGTGCTTTCAATTATCATTAATACGTTGACTCAATTATATGTGTTTTTATCAACAAGTTCAAATTGGGAAGATTCAGCAAAAACAGCTGCAGAACTCTATTATCAAGTAGGTTTTGAAATCTTGATCATTAATGGGCTACTAACCTTTATAGGCTTAGTATTGATCCGTACCCAAAAGAACTAACGTACAGGCAACCTCAACTTCAATACTCTTTTCTTTTAATAACGAGTAAAATTCAGGGTTTTCCGTTCCTGGGTTAAAGATGACACGTTGTGGATCTAATGCCAGTATATACTCGTAATATTCTTTTTGTCGTTGCGGGTTAAGATATAAGGTTACCGTATCAATTGCTTCAAAGGACTCCTTTTCTTTAACGATGGCGACACCTGCTACCGTGCCCGTTCTCAAACCTATGGCAACCACAGGCTGCCCGTGCTGCACCAATCTATTTATGGCAAGGTTGGAGTAGCGGGATGGTTTTAAGCTAGCACCAAGAACCAATGTTTTCTTTTTCATCTTTTTTTTTACTGAAATGTACAGCCGAGATATACTTCTTATTCTAAAATCTTTGTTAAATAAATTAATTGCTGTAACATCTTTCGTTTTCGCCCGTCTATCTAATAGAAATATTTCATGCTTTACTGCGAAATTTTTTACGTTGATGGTTAGTGTTAATATTAGCAGTAAAGTTATAAACCCGAGGTTCTAGGCTTCGGGTTTATTTTTTAACATTTGATGTTATCTTATTGTTAAAAACCGAAGATGAATGAAACGTTCCAAGATTGTTTCCGTCTATAGTATAAGACATAAACTCCTGTTTTGTAAATTATTTGAATTAGCCTTTGAAGATTTAAAAAAATTCAGGAATAAAAAAGCCTCCAAAACTTGGAGGCTTTTTTTATTTCCATCTAATGATAGTGCTTCCCCAGGTAAAGCCACTTCCAAATGCGGCGAGTACAACAAGGTCATCCTTCTTTATTTTTCCTTCTTCCCATGCTTCAGATAAAGCAATAGGAATAGAGGCTGCAGTGGTATTACCGTATTTCTGAATGTTATTAAAAACTTTAGAATCTGGTAAACCCATTTTCTTCTGAATGAACTGTGAAATTCGCAAATTTGCCTGATGCGGGATCAACATGTCAATATCAGATATAGAAAGATCATTTGTATCGAGTCCCTCTTTAATTACTTCTGCAAAACGAACAATGGCATGTTTAAAGACAAATTGCCCATTCATGTAGGGATAGTAAGGGATATCTTCTTGAGGATTTTCTTCAATGATCTGCGGCACCCAATATTCGGTGCTAGGACCCTGTAAAGATAATTCGTTTTTATGCTTTCCTTCACTGTGTAAATGAGTAGATAAAATACCTGCCTTATCATCCTTATTTCTGGAAACAATTGCAGCGCCTGCACCGTCACCAAAAATTACGGATACGCTACGGCCTCTCGTAGTAAAATCTAAACCACCACTGTGATTTTCTGCACCTATAACCAAGACGTGTTTGCACATACCTGTTTTAATATATTGGTCTGCAACAGACATGGCATAAACAAATCCGCTACACTGATTTCGAACATCAATGGCTGGAATGGTTCGCATTTTTAATTGCTCCTGTACCTCTACGCCACCTCCAGGAAAGTACATATCTGGACTTAACGTAGCAAAAACAATCATATCGATATCATTAGCTACTAATCCAGCGCGCTCTAAAGCGATTTTTGAAGCTTTTGTCCCCATAATAGAAGTAGAGTTGCCATCGCCTTTTTTAATGTGCCTGCGCTCTTGAATCCCAGTGCGCTCTTGAATCCAAGCGTCGTTTGTATCCATCATTTTTGACAGATCATCATTTGTTACAATATTTTCTGGGACATAATGGCCTACGCCACTTATATAGGAAGTGTACATGTATCGTTTAATTTATGTGGGGCAAGATAACTATAACCTAGAATTTCGGGAACTATTTAAATGAAAGATAGTATGCGCGCATAATACTTTTTTGAATCATGAAAGGGTGCTAAGAAGCACCCTTTCAAAACAACCTAACCAATAAAATAATAGATACATTCTACTTTTTCATAGCAATCTATTATCCCACTTTAGAATATTAAAGATATCACTTTTGTTTAATAATTTGTCACAACAATTAAACAATATATTGTTAAAGTTTCAGTTGAAACTATAAAGAAACCAAAACCTTCTTCTTTAACTAATGACAACCTGTCATTTAATAACAAATGGTACTTTCTTTGTTTATAGCTAGCTGAAATTAAGTTTAATTAAATTCCGCAGAGGCGGCAAATAAATATGAGCAAAGGAACTATTAATGTAGCGGTCGAAAATATTTTTCCGTTAATCAAGAAGTTTTTATACAGTGATCACGAGATCTTTTTACGTGAGCTAATAAGTAATGCAACAGATGCCACTTTAAAACTAAAGCACTTGACCAATATTGGCGAAGCTACGGTTGAATACGGCAACCCAAAAATCGAAGTGAAAATCGATAAAGAAGGTAAAAAACTTCATATCATCGATCAGGGAATTGGAATGACCAAAGACGAAGTTGAAAAGTATATCAATCAGATTGCCTTTTCAGGTGCTGAAGAATTTATAGAAAAGTACAAAGAGAACGAAGGAGATACAGGAATTATCGGGCATTTTGGCCTCGGTTTTTATTCTGCCTTTATGGTGGCTTCAAAAGTTGAAATCATTACCAAGAGTTATAAAGACGAGCCTGCAGCGCATTGGACGTGCGACGGGTCTCCTAACTATACGATAGAAGATTCGGAAAAGACCGAAAGAGGTACCGAAATCATTCTTCATATTGCTGAAGATGAAACTGAATTTTTAGAAGAAGCGCGCATCCGCGAACTCCTTGTAAAGTATAACAAATTTATGCCCATCCCGATTAAATTTGGGATGAAAACTGAAACACTTCCGAAGCCTAAAGATGCAAAAGAAGAAGACAAGGCACCCACAAAAGAAGTAGATAATATCATTAACAACCCTACTCCTGCTTGGACAAAACAACCAACAGAACTAGAGGATAAAGATTACTCATCATTTTATCGTGAGCTGTACCCAATGCAATTTGAGGAGCCACTTTTCAATATCCATTTGAATGTGGACTATCCTTTTAATCTTACCGGGATTTTATATTTCCCGAAGATGACAAACGATATGTCTATCCAGAAAGATAAAATACAGCTGTATCAAAACCAGGTGTTTGTAACCGATAATGTAGAGGGGATTGTTCCAGAATTCTTGACCATGCTTCGCGGTGTGATTGACAGTCCGGATATTCCTTTAAATGTTTCGCGTAGTTATTTACAGTCTGACGGTGCGGTTAAAAAGATCGCCAGTTACATTACCCGTAAAGTGGCCGATAAACTAAAAAGTCTCTTTAACGAAAACCGAGAGGATTTTGAGAAGAAATGGAATGATATTAAACTCGTAATCGAATACGGAATGCTAACCGAAGATAAATTCTTTGAGAAAGCACAAAGTTTTGCTTTGTTCCCAACAGTGGATGGCGCATACTATACGTTTGATGAGCTCAAAGAAAAAATCGCCCCTACGCAAACCGATAAGGATGATAAATTAGTGGTGCTTTATGCGTCAAATAAAGATGAGCAACACAGTTACATACAAGCGGCCCAGGATAAAGGCTACCAAGTGTTGCTATTAGATTCCCCTATTATCGCACACCTTATTCAGAAATTAGAAACCGAAAAAGAAAAAGTAAGTTTTGTACGTGTGGATGGTGATCATGTGGATAATTTGATCAAAAAAGACGAAGAAGCAATTTCTAAACTTTCAGATGAAGAAAAAGAAACGCTTAAAACCTTTTTAACGGAAGCAATTCCGTCAGAAAAATTCTCGGTACAATTGGAAGCAATGGATAGTAAATCTAATCCGTTTATTATTACCGAACCAGAATTTATGCGTCGTATGAAAGACATGCAAAAAACTGGCGGCGGTGGCGGTATGTTTGGTATGGGCAACATGCCAGATATGTACAACTTGATCGTGAATACAAATCACGAACTGGTGAGCGAGATTTTAAATACGAAGACCGCTAAGAAGAAAGAGCGTCTTGTAAACCAAGCGCTAGACCTTGCAAAATTGAGCAAGAACCTTTTAAAAGGGGAAGAGATGACTGCATTTATCAAGCGCAGTTATGAAATGATTAAATAGTGCCTCGATACACTCCCGTTTGGCATCGGGAGCACTCGGCAACCTTTTAGGGTAAAATCAAATACAAACCGTCTGTATTCCTACAGGCGGTTTTTTTTATGCTGAGAGTTTAAAAATTAGATTAACGGGTCCTTAACTAACGTTTAATCTTTTCTGCGTATCTTTAAACAAATATTTCATTTTGAAAATACTGCTTACTGGAGCCAACGGTTATATTGGCATGCGACTACTACCTATATTATTAGAGCAAGGCCATCAAGTGGTTTGCTCTGTAAGGAGTGCTAGTAGACTTTCGGTCACGCCCGATGTGCTTAAAAAAATTGAAATCGTAGAAATCGATTTTTTAGATAAGGTGCAACCCGATAAACTCCCTAAAGATATTGATGCCGCTTACTATTTAATACATTCTATGTCTACTTCCACGTCAGATTTTGATGAGAAGGAAGAGATTTCAGTTAAAAATTTTAATGCCTATTTAGCCCCTACGCAATGCAAGCAAGTAATTTATTTAGGCGGAATTGTAAATGAAGAAAACCTCTCCAAACACCTATGGTCCCGTAAAAACGTAGAGGATATTTTATACGAAGGCAAAGCGGAACTTACGGTGTTACGCGCAGCCATCATCGTGGGGAGCGGTAGTGCTTCTTTTGAAATCATACGGGATCTTTGTGAGAAGCTGCCCGTTATGATCACACCACGATGGGTAAAAACACGATGCCAACCTATTGCCGTGAGAGATGTTATTTTATACCTCACCGGTGTCTTAGGAAACGAGAAATGCTATAACGAATCGTTCGATATTGGCGGTCCAGATATTTTGACCTATAAGCAAATGATGCAGGAATATGCAAAGTTTAGAGAAGTAAACCTCTATATTTTTGATGTTCCGTTTTTATCGCCCAAGCTCTCCTCCTACTGGCTCTACTTTGTAACTTCCACTTCTTATAAATTGGCGTTAAACTTGGTGGACAGCATGCGTATTGAAGTTATCACAAAAGATACCCGTTTACAAAAACTGCTTAATGTAAAACCCATCTCGTATGTAAAGGCGATTGAGCTTGCTTTTAAAAAGATAAAGCAGAATCAAGTAGTTTCCAGTTGGAAAGATTCTATGGTGAGTGGCCGTTTCAGAAAAGATCTTAAAAAATTTGTTGAAGTTCCAGATCAAGGGTGCCTTAAAGATAAGCAGACCATAAAACTCGAAGACCCAGCAAAAGCCTTAGAAAACATCTGGTCTATCGGCGGCCAACGTGGCTGGTATTACGGCACGGCACTTTGGAAAATACGAGGCTATATAGACAAACTTGTGGGCGGTGTGGGCTTGCGGCGCGGACGTACACATCCCAATAAAATAACCGAAGGTGATTCGCTCGACTTCTGGCGGGTCATTTTAGCCGATAAAAAAGAAAAGCGACTCCTTTTATTTGCTGAAATGCGGGTGCCTGGAGAAGCCTGGCTTGAATTCGATATTGACGAAAATAACGTGTTGCATCAAACGGCTACTTTTAGGCCAAGAGGATTATGGGGCCGGTTGTACTGGTATACCATGCTCCCTTTTCACTACTTTATTTTTTCTGGAATGATCAACCGGATCGCGACGAAATAACTTAGCTTTCCTTCGGTAGAAAAACCTCTGCCATCATACAACGAGCGCTACCGCCACCACAGGTTTCTATGGTTGTAAGGTCACTGCTCAAAATAACACAATGCTTTTCAATTTTATTGATTTGATCTGGTGTTAGACTTTTATGCGCCGCTGTGCTCATCACCATATACTTGGCATCTTTACCACGCAGCTGTAACATATTACCTGCAAATTGGTGCATTTGTGCTTCGGTGATTGTGATTACTTCTTTATTGCTTTTTTTAAGATAGGTAAGCACATTTTTCTTCTCGGTTTTGTCATCTATAGAATCGAGACAGATAATCGCAAAATTTTCTGCCAATGCCATCATTACATTGGTATGATAAATTGGTAGGCGTTGCTCTTTGACCGTTTGATTGGCTAGAAAAATTACAGGGTCATACTCAAAATCTTCACAGAACTCAATAAACAGATCTTCATCGGCTCTTGGGGAAAGGGCGCAATACGCTATTTTATTTACGCGATCTAGCAATAAACTTCCGGTACCTTCCAGAAAGAAGCCTTCCTCTTCGGCAGATGTATAGTCCATTATCTGCTCAATGATATGACCTTCGGTTTCTAATCGCAAGAAGATGTCATCTTTGCGTTCTCTACGTCTATTTTCGGCAAACATGGGATAGACTGCAACCGTACCCTCAGCATGAAAGCTCACCCAATTATTAGGAAAGATAGAATCTGGCGTATCCATAAACACGTCATCATGCTCCACAATTACTGTAACACCCACCGCCCGCAGTTTTGTAACAAAAGCATCAAACTCATCTTGCGCTTTTTTATTGATAGCCGCGTTCTGCAGGTTGATATCTTCCTGAAAATAGTTGTTCACCGCCGTTTCCTCATTCATTCTAAAGGCGACTGGCCGTATCATTAATATAGTATCTGTTATTTGCTCGCTCATACAAGTCATGTAAATTTTGGACTACAAAAATAAGATAATTTATATGGGAAACGACTGTCTAAACAAGAAGTCTTTATTCCCTTTTTTCATGTTTTAAAGTCTTTTATTTGAATGCGTTATATTTGTGATATAATGTGGCTAAACGTAACATTGCGTTTAGCCGCTTGTTGTGTAGAATTTGAAAAACTAACCAGAAATCAATAATAATTATGAGAAAAATCAGAACTATAATAATACTATTTGGACTAATTTTCATTAGTACCATTTCATTTGCCCAAGAAAAAATTGACTATTTAAGTTATTTTCCAAAAGTAGAATACAATGCTAAAGTTGCTGAAAGTAATACTTCAGACGATGGCACTATTTTTGAAAAAATGGTCATAGACGGATTTGATTCTAGAGTTCCATTCTACGTTATTAAACCAAAAATTAATAAAACAAACAAGTTCGTTTTTCTACTTCACGGCCTAACTGGAAGTAAAGAAAATTGGGTTAATCCAACATCAAGCCTTTCTACAAAATATGTGAAATTAAAAGATTCACTAGTATCTATGGGCTATAACGTTATTATACCTGATGCTAAATATCACGGAGAAAGAAGTTATGAAGCCGACTTTGCATCTCCAGTTTCATTTTTCGCAACACAAGATTTACAAAAAATAGTCAACCTTTATTCAACTTCGGTTAAAGATGTCAGAGTAATAATGGACTATATGCAATCACTTGCGAAAGAGGAGCAGATTACTTTTGATGTAGTTGGGTATAGTATGGGTGGATTAATGGCTATTTATTTAAACTCGGTTGATAACAGATTGAACCGCATAGTCGCATGCGTAGCACCTTTGGGAAGTGCTCTTAAGGCAGGTATGAGTTTAGGGCTCAATGAGGAAAACGCAAAAAAGGTGGAGGAACGCTTTTCAAGTGCAATATATGCACCATTACAAAAAGCGCCTATTACTTTACTTATGGGAACAAAAGATAATTGGTATACTCAAAAGGAGGCACAGGATTTTTATGATAATATCGAGATTAAAGACAAAAAATTGAAATTCTACGAATCTGGACATTATTTACCTGAAGAATTTATTTCAGATGTGATTAAATCATTAAATAAAAAGTAAAAAAACTCTACACAACAAAGAACTGAGGTAAAAAACAACTCTTTTCTTCATTAATTTTAGGCACTATTATTTTAAGCTCAGAGATTCACTTTTGTAATTCTTTGAGTTTTTTATTGTCATTTTTATGTATTTATCTGGGC
>Ga0207891_1001098_pt1 | contig 13709 bp, 12 predicted proteins | sample LinPmetageLP50_FD_184061 | JGI IMG/M metagenome (GOLD analysis project Ga0207891, IMG submission 184061) | Marine viral communities from the Pacific Ocean - LP-50 (SPAdes) | ecosystem: Environmental > Aquatic > Marine > Oceanic | place: Pacific Ocean | collected 2011-08-27 | reverse complement strand
TTTGCTTGGTGACAATAGCGTTTTGGACCCACCTGATTCCATGCCGAACTCAGTAGTGAAACGAAACAGCGCCGATGATAGTGTAGCATTTGCTATGTGAAAGTAGGACATTACCAGGCTTCAAATAAGAGAAACCCGTTACAGAAATGTGACGGGTTTTTTGCTGTCTGGGGTTTAGTAAAAGCCAAGACCCCATGCCGAACTCAGTAGCGACACAAAACAGCGCGAAGGCGAGCGCCGCACAAGGCAAACAGGCACAACGTAGCATCCCATTTGCTATGTGACTCTCTACCGCTGTGGGCACCACGACATTACGCAGGCTTCAAATTGTAGAAAGCCCGACTAGAGATAGTCGGGCTTTTTTACGTCTGCAGAAAAGTAATATTCACATCCCCTTCTCTAAAGCGTAGCGTCTCCTAAGCGAAGCACCTCTTTGTGAACAGTGTTTTGGTTATTCAATACACTGGCCTATGATAGGCAACATTTGCTATGTGACTTTCCACCGCTGTGAGCACCACGACATTATCAGGCTTCAAATTGTAGAAAGCCCGACTAGCAATAGTCGGGCTTTTTTACGTCTGCAGAAAAGTAATCTTCAGCATTCCCTTCTCTAAAGCGTAGCCACACAAAACAGCTCGAAGGCGATCACCATACATGGCTGCCTTGTGCCTTGACATAATAATAATTTCTATTTCATGGTGACTTTTACAGATTTACTTCTCTATGTATTGATTTAAGGTTTATAACAATATAAAAAATACTAGTGATGCAATTAAGCGCATGGGCTAATACATCCTATAGAGATAAAGTTATTATTGGTTTTGTTTAACTTTACTTGTTAAAAGTCCTTATGGGCTTTATGCTCTCCTTTTGTTAACGCTTTTATTCATTTAGGGTCCTCTATGTCTTTCCCCTTATTTATTGATGACTCACCTTCTTTAATAGAGTTTACTCGTATCTACCTTGCTTTGTTTTATACATTTGTAGCAGGCTTTTATACCTATAGAATTATTTATATGTCACGTACTGAGAAAGAAAACATTGTTTTTCCTGGAGTTAAGTATTGTGCAAGTTGGTGGAACCATACTGTGTTTAAGTTCTTTAGAGCCTTGATATGGTTTGTATGTGTATTGCGAGTGTTTGTTCCTTCACTTGATAATTACTTAGGGCTTTTTGCTGGTTTGAATGATTGGCCCGGTGTTATGTTTGGCAATGTACTTTTGACAGCAGGTTTTGCTTTATCGATGCTTGTTCATTTTAATATGGCTTCATTATGGCGTTCAGGGATTGATCCAAACGGTCCACGGGAATTAAAAACAAAAGGGTTATATCAGTTTTCTAGAAACCCAATGTATTTGGGCGTGATAGCCGCTCAAATTGGATTTTTCTTAGCGTTGCCAAGCTTATTTAGTCTAATATGCTTAGTCGTTGGGGTCGCAGCTATATACAGGCAAACTCTGGTAGAAGAAAAGCATTTAACCGAGAGCTTTAAAGTTGAATATAAACAATATTCACAGGTAGTGCCTCGCTGGTTTTAATTGTGCGTTATTCTTCAATGAATTCGCTGACAAATACTTTTTTTGAAACTGGTTTAGAAAAGTAATAGCCTTGAATATAATCACATTGCATCTGTTTTAGTAACATGTACTGCTCTTGTTTTTCTACTCCCTCAGCAACTACTTCTACATTTAAGTTATGGGCCATTGTGATAATAGCCCTTACTAGTGCAATGCTATTATCATTTTTTTCTATATCCTTTATAAATGAACGATCTATTTTAAGGATGTCGATATCTAATCGTTGTAAGTATGCCAGTGATGAGTAACCCACGCCAAAATCATCAATAGCAACATCTATTTGAAATTCACTTAGGCGCTTGAGCTGTCGTTTTATTTCTGAATCAGTTCCCATTAGGGTGTTCTCTGTTACTTCTATTAAGACAGAGTGTCCGGGTAAATTGAATTGTTTGCTTGCCTGTATCCATTGCTCAACCCACTCACCAGAGCGATCAATCTCCAGTGGTGAGGTATTAACACTAACTTGTATAAGGCGTTTAGATATTTTATTGAATAAAGTGCAGTCTTGTATTGCTTGCGATTTCACCCAGCGGCCTATGTCGCTTATTAAGCCATTTTTTTCTGCCATAGGGATAAATTCATTGGGCCCTATTAATCCTTTTTGTGGATGATTCCAGCGGATCAATGCTTCGGCTTTAGTAATGCTCTTACCGTCAACAGAAAAAATAGGTTGATAGTACAACTCAAACTGACTTTCTTTTAAACCAAGTTTTATTTCTTCAATGAGTTTTCTTTTCTCAGTTGCTTTTTCTTCAATTGAGTAAGAGAAAAATTCGTACCTATTTCTACCTTTCTTTTTAGACAAATACATTGCTTGGTCTGCACGTTTTACAAGCTTTTCTACTGTACTACCATGCTCAGGATAAAGAGTAATCCCAATACTTGCGGTAACACATACAGTTTCTTCTTTTATTTGTATCGGTTTTAATAATGCTTGTTTGATTTTATCAGCAACTTTAACAGCGATTGCTTGGTTAGCGTTTTTTAAAATTAATGTAAATTCGTCTCCGCCTAATCTTGCAATTATATCCTCATCTTTTATGCATGCTGTGAGTCTATTGGCTACATGATGTAACAGTAAATCTCCGTAGTCATGGCCTAGGCTATCATTAACGTCTTTAAAGCCATCAAGATCTAAAAATATCAATGCTAAGCTTGTATTGTCATTACTGATAAGCGTTTGTATTTCTTCGTAGAAAAAACGACGATTAGGTAAGTCGGTTAAACCATCTTGGTATGCGTAGCGGTGAAGTTCGCTGTTAGCATTTTCAAGCTCTTGGGTACGTGTTTTAACTTGATTTTCTAAAGCGTGTTCACGTTGCTCTATTGTATAGAGCATATCGTTAAAACATACGGTTAATTCGCCAACCTCATCATTAGAGAGTTGCTCGGCACGTAAACTATAGTCATTTGATTTAGTGATGTCGTTAGCTGTTTGAGCTAAATATAAAATGGGGCTTAAAAAACGACGCCTCAGTAACAATGAAATAATTAGGCTGACAGCAAAGGATAGTAGCGTGAGACTAATTATAAACTTTACATAAAAATCTATTCGATTATTGATATAGCTATTGTTAGCGTAGATTATTAATTCGCCAACGTTGTTACCATCTATAGTTAGTTGTTTTTTTACTTCAACAGCATGCTCAACATTATCGGATAACATGTGCGAATTAGCTTTTGCTACAATATCTCCAGTTCGATTAGTAACAATAGCAGAGATTACATCTGTACGAGTAAGAATAGGCTTTATTAGTTCTTGAATTGCTTCTAAATCTTCAAAGATAAGTGCGGTGGCTATATTTGGCGACATCATGTTTGATAGAGAGTTTAGACTTTCTATTTGTTCGCCTTTTGCACTGCTTAATTCGTATGTACCAAATGCTACAGTTACAATACTACTTGATATAAATGCTACGCTCATCAGTATAAAAAGCAGCTTTTTACTAATAGTGTCTAAGGTGAATAGTCTTTTCATTCTAACTATCCACAATTCGCGCAAGGCGTAATACTTTAGAGCTTATTGTTAAGCCATTTGATTTAAGGTTATTAGGTGATATTTCGAAACGGACCTTACCGCTTGATAGAAAAAATCTTATGTGACCATTGTTTTCTATAAATCCGTCACTTTCTCCCACTAATAAAATATTTTGATAAGTTAAATCAGGAGTATTTACCCAATCTTGGTATGTTTTTGATGTAATGAATACCATGTTGCATTGTGTTAGTGAGCTACTATTAAGTGATATGTGTTTATTTACTAATGGGCGTTTTTTAATACTGCGCTTAGTGAGTGCAACATCAGCAATGTTGATGAATGTTTCGTCTGGGCTACATAATGTAAAGTTATCATTATGATACGTCGGTGTTACCCAGTTTGCAAAGCGAGCAAAGTTATACAAAAAACCAGCCTTGAGCATATACTCTTTCTCAGTCGCAGCACTATTAGCACTAAAAAATAGTGTTAATGTAATTAATAGCCCGTTGAGTAAAAGTTTTAATAGCTGCATTAAATAATCTTAAAAGCTGGCTTTAATTGAAAATGTTATACATTCATCAATGTAGTTAGGCAATGTGTAGGTTTCACGAGTGTTGTTATACTCTATGTGAGAGCCTGCAAACAAGTTTTTACCCGACAAAGCCGTAGACCATATTTGGTTAATTTGATAATTCCAGGTTATATCCATTGTAGTGTAACGGTCGGTATTATAAGCGTCTGAGTTTTCAACTCTAAGTGTTGCAAAAATATTATGTTTATTAAAAAGCGTATAGTTTACTTTGCCAAATACTTGTCTATTAGTTGAATCAAAACCTATAGTTGGTGTTGCTCCCTCGGGTAAATCATAATCAATTTTTGTATAGCTATACCCTAGTTCTGTACTTAGGTTATTCAGCGGTTGCCAGGTTGCAACTATATCAAAGCCGCTGGTTGTTGTTTCACCCTGCGAAACAACATCAAGATCGACACGAGTTTGAGTAAGCGCAAATGCGGCTTGTTCAAATTGACCGAGCTGAAAAAAACGTATAGCAGGCAGAAACTGATTGGGGTCGGTGTTAAATCTAATCGCTGCTATATTATCGGCATCTGTATGGAATGCGGACAAATCGAGAGAGGTGTTATTTCCTTCAAAGCGGTAGCCTAACTCGTATGAGACGTAGTTTTCTGATTCAACTTTGTCGTTGCCATTGAGGTAAGTGGCAATCGCATATTCATCAATAGCTTTAATGCCAGTACTTCCACCAAGAGCCTCTTCTACAACTGTCCCATTCACTTTATAGTCATCATTAAACTCTATCAGGGTAGGTGTACGTACACTTCTAGATATAGCGCCCCATATTAGATGGCTCTCTTGTGGCTTATAGATAACCCTAGCCGATGGTTGGTTTTCCCAGCCTGTTAAATCGTTGTGGTCGAGCCTTGTGCCGACAACTAAATCAAGATAATTGGGTATAACATTATATTGGGCTTGGATTAATCCACCATATTGTTGAAGATTGTCTAGGTCTTTATCACTGTCTAAAAATACACTTTCCTCGAAAGATATTTTGTTATATCTGTAATTGACGCCCCAATCTAGCTGCAAAGAGTCATATAAAAAGTTCATTTGGTAGTCTATATCTATAGATTCAAAGTTTTCTTTTATATATGTTTGGTTGCCACTTTGCTTTAGCCATGACACTTGCAACATTTGGTTTGCGTCGGGAGATATTCTATTTTCTAGACGCGCCATAACACGAGAATCAGTACGTGATAAGTCCCCAGAAAATGAAAAGTTTTTATTGGTCTCGTCAATAACTCCACGGTAGTTTTGGCCTAAGTTAGAGTGTGTAACATCTCCTTGTATTAAAGCAGACCATTCGTCGCTTGGTGTAAAGTCAGCACGCAAACCCAAAGAATGTTGTTTGGCTGTGTCGCTAGGCGTGAGTGAAATCCCTTTTTTTGACTCATTAGCATCTTTTACATGACCATAAATACGGTAACTGCCTTTATTACTTAAGTCGCCGCCATATCGCGCGTTAGCATCAATATTTATTTGATTACCGGTAGTCGCATTCGCGTAGGCACCACGAGTATCAATACTGTTTTTAGTAATAATATTGATCACACCATTATTTGCATTTGTGCCCCACAATAGGCCGCCTTGACCGCGAATAACTTCTATTCGTTCAATATCATAAAGTGGGACATTCAGTGTTTCCCAATAAACAGCAGCAAATTTAGGTGTATATAAGCTTTGCCCATCAACCATAACTAAAAGCTTACTTGAAAATCGAGACGCAACACCACGCGAAGAGATTGCCCATTGATTATTATCAAGTTGCCTAACGATAAGTCCAGGTACCATTTTTAATGCTTCTGGTACTGAGTTTGCACCAGATTTATTAATTTGCTCTTTACTTAAAACATAAATAGACGAGGCGGTATCAAATGCAGATTGAGCTCGCTTCATTGCAGACGTTACTTGAACATCCATTTCCATTAATGCGCTAAGGTCGAGCTCAGCATCTTCAAAAGGATCTGCAATTACAAGCGGTGATAAAAACAATAATGGCCATAGTGATTGATGCGAAATTTTCACTAAGGAACTCCTACCTAGTCATAAGTTATATAAGCGAAATTGCTTTTCTTAAACATTTGAAGAACATTACATTAACATTATGAATGGTGTAAATATAGCAAAAATACGCTGCTACTTTTTATGTGAGCCTTTAACTTTTTTTTCAATATATCATTAGCTTATAAAGTAACCATAACTAAAAAAATACCATAGCTAACGTATACACGGCTTCATTAAAATTAATTTTAAATGATTAATAATATATATTATCTTTAAACAAAAGTATTAAGTCCATGTTTAATTGTTTTTTTATCAACCAAAAGCGGATGATTTTTACACTTAACGTAAGTTCATAAAGTTAATTTAACAAAGAAGTAGCTTTGACTTATTTTATATTTTGAGGTGTTGAAAGCAGTAAGTGCATCACAAGGCTTATCAAAACTGGTTCAGCGTTGAAAAATAAATTAACCTTACTTTATTAACCTTTAATAAGATTATTTATATATGAGTTTTATTTTTTCTGCACTGCTAGCTAGCCTTCCTGCTTTACCTGAGCCTGTTGCAAACAACGCAGTAGCTAAAGTTACAGCGCAAAATAACACCTATTTCTTAAGCTTTATGGGCTTAGCTTCAAATAAACAATTTAGTGATGTACATAATAAAGTGTGGGCATTAAAGCTGGGAGAAAGCCAATGGCAGGCTAAATTGGCAGTACCTTCTAGCTTGCCAATTAAGGGGCGTTTAGCAAGTACAGCGGTTGGTATAGGCAAATACGCTTATGTATTTGGTGGCTACACTGTTGCTGCAGATCACACGGAAATATCGAGCCCCGACGTGTATAAATACAATATAACCACAAATAGCTATACGCAACTCAAGTCTATGCCAGTTCCAGTAGATGACAGCGTAGCGCTAAGCTACAAAGAGCGTTACATATACCTTATTAGCGGTTGGCATAACGATGGCAACGTAAATTTAGTGCAAGTATACGATACTAAAAACAATACATGGCAGCAGGCGTCGCCTTTTTTAGGTGAGCCTGTATTTGGCCAAGCGGCTGCAATTAGTGGTAATACTATTGTTATTTGCGATGGCGTAAAAACCCAAGCAAACCCAAGTTCACGCCGCTCGTTTTCAGGGGTTGCACAATGTTTAAAAGGCACAATAAACGCCAACAACCCACAAAAAATAGATTGGCGAACGCTGCCACACCCAACAGGCGAAGCACATTATCGTATGGCTGCTACAAGCTATAATGGCCATATTTACATGCTAGCAGGCTCAAGCAACCCCTATAATTACGATGGCATTGGTTATAACAAAAAGCCAGCTCCAGCAAGTCGTCATGTATGGCGCTTTAATATTAAAAATAATATATGGCAAGTCATGCAGCCACTTAAAACCGCAACAATGGATCATCGAGGCTTACTAGAGCATAACGGTATTTTATATCGTATTGGTGGAATGAATAACCAACAGCAAGTTATTAATGATGTGCTAGGTTACGAGGTCAAATAATGAATACGCTTTATATTACCGGCGCAGGGGTAAGCGCGGCTAGTGGTATACCTACGTTTAGAGGGGAAGAAGGCTTTTGGACTATAGGCAGTAAAAACTATACGCCTATGGAAATGGCAACGCGCGCAATGTATCAAAATAATCCGCGTGAGTTTTTGGCTTGGTATCACAACCGTTTTGCAACGTATCGTAATCATGGCCCTAACGAAGTGCACCATTGGTTGAGTGATAAAAACTTAATAACCCAAAATATAGATGGGCTTGATGGCAAAGCCGGTAACAAAAATTACATTGCTATACACGGCAGGCTCGATCAAATGACGCTATTTCATGAGCAAGGCGAAGCTGTTGAACCGCTGATGACCCCGTGGGATAGTGTAGATGAAAGCCGCCTGCATGAATCTCTTTTTGAGCTGTTTAATATTCAAAACCAAACACCTGAGCTTAACCATTCGTTTAAGCCTTTTGTGTTGTTGTTTGATGAATTTTACACCGAGCTTTACAGAATAACCCAAGCACAGCAGCGAATGCTCAACGCTGATAAAATTGTATTTATGGGCACCTCGTTTAGTGTAAATATCACCCAAATGGCATTAGAAATAGCCCTTACTTATAACATACCTATCGAGGTGGTCGATCCTAATCCTGCTCACATACTACACCCAAATGTAAGTTATAAAAAAATGACCGCGCTTGAGTACATTCAAAAGTTCTGATTTATTTTGTAATTAAAAACTTACAAATAAATGCATAAAAATAAGCGTTTTGTTAACCCCAGCGATACATGTTGTTTTATAATGAAACCGTAAAACCGAAATCGTTTAGCAATAACATAACCCAAGAGAGTTACATGAGTGATTTAACTGCAATAGCCAATTTATCAATATTATTAGTAGAGCCTTCAGAGGTTCAGCAAAAACTGATAATCAAATCACTAACTCAATGTGGTGTAACCCAAGTAGAAACCGCAAGCAATCAAGCGCAAACGTTAGCTCTTTTAGAAAAATACCAGCCCGATTTAGTTATTAGTAGCATGTACTTAGCCGATGGCACTGCAGACTCTTTGTTACAAAGCATTCGTTCGAACCCGCGCACAGAAAGCCAAGCGTTTATGTTGATCTCGAGCGAACGCAATAAAAAATACCTTGAGCAATTAAGGCAGTCGGGCGTATTAGCCATTTTACCTAAACCATTCAGTGCTGATGCAATTACACGCGCATTAAAAGCGACGCTCGACATAATTACAGAAGAAGAGGTCGAACTAGAGCATTTTGATGTCACTTTATTACGTGTTCTTGTTGTTGACGATAGCCGTTTTGCGCGTAAACATATTATTCGTGTGCTTGCTGGTATGGGAATTCCAGCCCCGGTTGAAGCAGAAGATGGTAAACAAGCAATTGAAAAACTTAACGAGCAGTCGTTCGACTTGATTGTTACCGATTACAACATGCCAGAAATGGATGGTCGCGAGTTGACCGAAACAGTGCGTGGCTCAAATGCTTACTCGCATATTCCTATTTTAATGGTGAGCTCAGAGGCAAACGACACCCATCTTGCCAATATTGCGCAAGCGGGCGTTGATGCCATTTGCGATAAACCGTTTGAACCTGCCACAGTGCGAGATTTGCTTTTCAAAATAATGTCGTGATAGACATTTTTTCATCACATGTATTTGAACGAGTGCAAAAGTAACAGCACTCGTTTTAAATACTTTTACATTTGGCCTAATCTATATACAAGCAGCGCTGTTTTAGCGGTGTTTTTATTAAGCGAGGTTAAATCGGCGGTTTCGTTTTTAGTGTGTGCGCCACTGCCCATTAGGCCAAGGGCATCAAGCGCCATATCAACATGGTTTGCAGCAAACGAAATATCAGCAGCACCGGCATTACGTGGGTTTGCAGCCACCACTTTGTTATAACCTAAGTCTTGGCTTGCTTGGCTATACAGTGCAAGCAGCTTTTTATTACCCTCGGTGAGGCCCATTGGTGGGTAGCCGTTTTCAAAAATAAGCTCAGCTTGGCTGCCATTTAAGCTTTTAGCCACTATTTGCTGCATCACTTTTTTAGCGCCTTCTAACTGCTTTGGCGAAAGCGCACGTAAATCACCCGCCACATGTACGGTTTGTGCAATTACATTACTTTTACCAAACGCCGTGGCTGACGAATTAGCGCTGTCGTAATCGGCATTTGTACCACCGACAATAAGCCCCGGGTTAAAGGTTAAGTTAGGTTGCGTGGCAAGTTGCTCTCTAAAGTTATTTAGAATACGCGACGCCTCGTAAATAGCACCGTAGCCCACATTGTCACTAAATATTTGCGATGAATGTGCAGCATTAGCCGTTACATTTAACGTCCAGCCGGTATAGCCACGGCGCGCCGCCATCGCCGTTTTTATATTGTTATCGCCGTTCTCAAAACCTAGCGCTACGTCAGCCCAAATTGCTGCATCAACAATCGCCTTTTTAGATAAGCTAAGTGGGCGACCGCTGCTTTCTTCATCGCCCGTAAGCAGTACTTTTATGCTTACATTTTCAAGTAAATTAAGCGCTTGCAGGCTTTTAAGTGCGGTAATTATAATAGTGTTACCACCTTTCATATCGGCAACTCCTGGGCCGCTGGCGGTGTGTTCATCAATTTGTTTATAGGTAGTAAAGTTATCGTGTTTAGCAAATACCGTATCAAGATGGCCGATCATCAGTATTTTTATTGCATCGGGGTTTTTACTTTTGTGCGTAGCGAGTACATGCCCTGCACGGTTAAACGCGCTGCCATCTAACCACTCAACCTCAAAACCAATGGCTTTTAGTTGCTCGGTTGCAATAGCGCCTACCTTTTTTACGCCTTCAATATTAAGTGAGTCGCTATTTAATATTAACTGCTTGTTTTATCTCTTCAAGTGCTTGGGGCATGTTTTGCTCAACTTGTTTAACTATTTCACGCTCGTTTTTATCGAGCGCTGCATGGCTTGTAAGCGAAAGGGTACTTGCAAGTGTGAGAATAAGTGCATGGCTAAACTTTAAAACTGACATAACAGCCTAATAATTGAGAAATAGTTCAGCTAATATGAAGTAAAAATACAAAGGGTTCAATAGAAGTAGATTGTGATTTTTAACTAATTTTATAAGCAGTAACGAGTTGCATGGTTAAGGGTTAAAGGGGTATGCGTTACTGGTTTAAACTCAGGTATTTAAAATATGATTTGTTAATTAATAACCAACCGGTATAACTAAACAACGATTTGTCTGATATTACTGAACTCCACCATTTTGGGGTTTTGCTGCATTTAAGAAAGCTAAGGCGAAGCTAACTATTTGTTTACAGGTGTTTATTTTATAGCTAGGATAAATCACTGTAATATATGGACATTTGTCGGTTTGTAAAACGACAAATGTCGTAGACTAAATTGTTATGTGCTTTTAGAGTATCTATGAAAATCGAACCGTTTGGACCTAAAAATAGCGAGCAATATCATGAAAGTGATATCTATAAAATCGAGTGCAATAATAACGGCTACGTTTTTACATTAGATACAGTCAATGAAGCGGGTCAGCGGCAAGATTTGGTTATTGAGTTTGAAGAGTTAAATGGCTTCCGCTATCTAGATGAGGGAGATCTCCTTTATTATTGGGACAATGAAAACTTTAGGTTTTATAACTTGTTTAAAATACATGAAGGTGGTTGGCTAAATGGCGAAGCTACAGAAAAAGGTATATTGACCATTAGCAAACAATTAGACTTGGAAGAGTGGTTAATAGTAACAACAAATGGTTGTGTTAGTGCTTTAAGTCATGAACCACCAAAGGTTAGAGCAATAAGCACATAACAAGGGTTTTCAAGACGGACAAATTACAGTTGGCTTTTTGTTCGTTCCTCACTTATTTTAGCCAACTGCAATTTGCTGCTTAAAACGGCGTTATATTCCCTTATAGATATGAGTAAACTCGAACAGAAGCTGCACGAATTTAATTGTAGAAAAAATCATGAGAAGTTTGTCTCATGTCTTAATCCTTTGATGCAGTCAATTTTTGAATCTGTGCCCAGAACAGATCGCAAAGATGCAATTAAAAATTTGGCGATGACCAGTTGGACAGACGGTAACTGTCAACCTAGTAGAGAAAATGTAATTGGTTGGGAACGAACAGAATATTTAGACTTTAAATCTGCAGTAATTGCTATTAAGAACCTTACAATCTCAGAACAACTTGTTGGTTGGCTTAGTTTTGATTTACAAGGAATGCATTATCAAATTAGTGCGAGTGAATTAAAATTAAATTTGTTCAGTATTATGCAGTTGTTAACCTGCGATAATGGTGGTTACAAAGATTTATCTTGGGTAGGAGAATCCCAAGACTTTGGGATTATTTTTGAATACAATGAGAGTCAATCCCCACAATATGAGGTTTGTGTTTGGGGAATATAACAAGCTAATAAATAAGGACAAAAAACAGTTGTCTGTTTTCGTTCCTCAACATTTTAGCCAACAATTTTTGCCCATTATTAGGGCGTTATACGCTTAGTCTAGCTTGGTTGTGATTCACTATTAGGAGTAAACTTTGAATAAAGGGACTTTGTTATTTCTATTCACTGTACTTTGCATTATTAATTCAGCTAACTCCGCAGAGACAACTTGGAAAACCCAAGGTTATGGTTACATTTTTCATACTGTTGGCAATAAAACAACAGTCTTTGATCTAACAAATAAGCATTGTTTGGAAAACCACTTTATCACCGATGAGTTTGAACAAATCTCTTTCATTGAAGAAACACAAAGAGTGAATGAAAGTACTCGATTACTTAACTTTGGTGGTTTGTTTCCGTTAAAGCTATCGAAATTAGATAGCTTACCTGCTCAATGCCAATCCCCAAAAATTGTTAGTATAAAAAGCAAAAACTATGAGTTTAATGCCAGTATTGTTTTTAACGTTCTAATCAATAATTTTGAAGAGCACTATGCATATTCAAAAGACAAAAATATTAATTGGGTTGAGCAGAGAAAATACTGGCAAAAGAAAATAACCTTAAAAACTACGCAAGATGAGCTATTGAGTATCATAGATGGTTTTCTTAGAGAGTTGCGTGACGGTCATGCCATATTACTTAATCAAGAACTTGATAGGCTTTTACATTACTCACCAAGAAAGTGGTCATTTTGGAAAGAATTAAAAGAACATTCGGTAAATTACCCTGAGCACTCAACTTACTGGGAATTACATACCGCATTAATTGAAAAGTCTCTGGAAAATATTAAGAACTATGTAGATAAAAACTATTCCCCCCTTCAATATCACAATAATTTTACCTTAGCAAAAACGCCTCAAAATATTGCCTATTTAAAAATAAGCAACTTTGATGATTTCTCAAATAATGATGTAAAAACAACAGAAGAGGTTATGGAGATATTTACGCCTATAATCAAACAGTCCAATGGGTTAATTATTGACTTACGTTTTAGTATGGGTGGAAGTGACTTAGTGGCATTTGCCATTTTATCTTACTTAGTAGATTCAGAATTAGCCTTGGGGGGGAAGCAGTTTAAAACGTCAACCGGTTTTAGTGAGCTTCAAAACATTGTTGTCACCCCATCAAAAATTGATAATTATACAGGGAGCATTGTTGTTCTAACTAGTCAAAAAACACCTAGTGCAGCTGAAGTGTTTCTTTTGGGTCTACAAGCAAGAGGCAATGTCACTTTTATTGGCGAAAGAAGCTACGGAGCTTTTAGCGATGCGTTAGCAAAGGCTTTGCCTAATGGTTGGGGGATCACATTATCAAATGAAAGGTATCTCAATTCTCAAGGAGAAAATTATGAAAACATTGGGTTGCCTGTAGATTATGAATTTGTATTTCTTAATGTAAACAATATTGAAAGCGGAATAGATGTGCAGCTTAACGAAGCAATTAAAACTTTTAGATAGGTGCATTCAGCGTATAACAACACGCCCTGAGGTGGACGACTAGTGAAATTTAGCTATTAATTGCAAATTTTAAAAGTGGTGAGCCTCTGCGTTTCAATGCTGCTAAATACGTCGATTCATCGTAGGGTGTATTCGTTTTCC
>Ga0207891_1001096_pt1 | contig 13715 bp, 17 predicted proteins | sample LinPmetageLP50_FD_184061 | JGI IMG/M metagenome (GOLD analysis project Ga0207891, IMG submission 184061) | Marine viral communities from the Pacific Ocean - LP-50 (SPAdes) | ecosystem: Environmental > Aquatic > Marine > Oceanic | place: Pacific Ocean | collected 2011-08-27 | reverse complement strand
GGTCTTTTCTTGATCGGGTTCATCAATCGTATTGAGTAATAGAACAGATGATAGTGCTTGTCCATATTCAGACGAATAACCTCCTGTGGAAAAGGTAATCCCATCAAATAAAAATGGGCTATACCTCCCGCGGGTTGGGACATTATTTGCTGTGGGTGTATAGGGCGTAAAAACACGTATGCCATCTATAAAAATCTGTGTTTCATTGGCATCGCCCCCACGCACAAACAAACGACCATCTTCGGCGACTGTAGAAGTACCAGGCAACGTTTGTAGGGCTCCTACAAAATCGCCTAAGGCACTTGCAGTGGTTACTATATCCAATGGTTTTAAAACAGAAACTTTACTATTATCGCTTGCCTCTAGCGTTCCTGCAGAGATAACCACGGTATCCAATGAGTTCATATCATCTTGTAATACGATGGTCAATCCTTGCATTTTTGAGACCTCTGCCGCCATGGTAAAAGTGATGAAAGATAGGTACGAAACCGTTAATACCTTTACGCCTGTTTCTTCGGTGGTGAATAAAAAATCACCTTCAGCATTCGTGGTGGCACCATCATACGCTCCTTCAATAAAAACATTGGCACCCATAATAGGCGTGCCATTTTTTTCGGTTACTTTACCGCTTATGGTGGTTTGTGCAACGGAAGCGTACGAAAGCAGCACCGTTAATAGTAAGAGGATGTAATGAAGTTTGATTTTGATTGAAATAGGTAGCATGAATGATTGGTTTTATGTTTCGTTGGGTCAAAGATGCCATAGAACGAAGTCATTTCAGAAAAATAAACACTGAACTGTGCTATTTTTAGGTTGAATTGTAGTGTTTAGATTTATAATTTCTTTATCATTATAAAAATTGAAAAATAGTATCTTGTTAAAAACAACCGAACGGTCATGACGACTTCAGAAAAAGTATCCAACTATATTAATAAGCATCCTAAGTGGGAAGCAGCGCTTACCCTCTTACGTGGCTTATTGAACAAATCTGAATTGACCGAAGAAGTGAAGTGGGGTGCTCCGGCATATACCCTCAATGGTAAAATTGTGATCGGTCTTGCCGGGTTTAAAAACCATGCCGCCATCTGGTTTCACCAAGGCGTTTTTCTGAAAGATACAGCGGGTAAATTATTGAATGCCCAAGAAGGAAAAACCAAAGCATTACGGCAATGGCGCATAGAAAAGGAAGATACAATTGAACCCACCATCGTAACAAAATACATTGAGGAAGCGATTGCAAACTCAAAAGCCGGAAAAGAAGTGAAAAAAGCGCGTACTAAAAAAGTAGTCATTCCCACAGAACTTACGGAAGCTTTTAAAAATAACCCGCCTTTAAAACACTCTTTTGATACGCTAACGCCTGGAAAACAGCGCGAATATGCCGAGTACATTAGTGAAGCTAAGAGGGAAGCAACAAAACAGTCACGTCTAGAAAAAATAACCCCCATGATACAACAAGGTGTTGGTTTACATGATAAATACAAAAATTGCTAATGCCCCAAAAACCAAAATTTAAAAAATACACTTCCAGACAATTATGGTTTTATTTTCGTCGGGCACTATGGATTCTTATATCCTGGGTATTGGTATCCAACGTTTTCTTTTTTTACGAATTTTTCACACTGGAGAGCGAAGGCATCATTAGCTCATCGTACGATTTTTACTCAGAATTTACGGCTAATCTTGTGGTTGCAACCTTAGCAGGACTCGTAGGTGGTATTTTTACGGTAAACCTTATGGATAATTGGCTGCGACGCCATGCGTTCTGGAAAGCGCTTACCTATATCACTTTGGCATATGTAGGTGCCGCGCTCATTATCAGTACCATTGGCGCGTCCTACTATTATACAGATCAGTTGGGACATTCCATTACCCATCCAGACGTGCTGTATGAAGTGCGTGGATTCTTCGGAACATTTATATTCTTAAAGAACTTTATTCTTTGGCTACTCATTGTCATCGTAACATTGATCATATTGATGGTAAATGATAAATATGGACCAGGTGTTTTTCCAGATTATTTATTAGGGCGTTATTTTAGACCTAAAAACGAACGCCGTATTTTCATGTTTGCCGATATTAAAAGTGCCACGCATATTGCTGAAGAACTTGGCGAACAAAAGTATTTTAATTTTCTGAAGGATTTTTTCCGGGACATTGCACCCGCCATCGTGCAAACACGGGGTGAGGTGTATCAATATGTAGGTGACGAAGTTGTCTTATCATGGAAAATGAAACCTGGCTTAAAAAGAGGAAATGCCATACAATGCTTTTATAGTATGAAGCAAATATTGAAGTACAAAGAAAGTAGGTATCTAAAAAAATACGGTTTTAAACCAGAATTTAAAGCAGGCTATCACATGGGAAATGTAATGGTAGGTGAGATTGGACAAATTAAACGGGATATTGTTTTTACGGGCGATGTACTCAACACAACAGCGAGAATACAAGCAATGTGCAATGAACTGGATGTAGAAGTACTTGCGTCTGAAACCTTTGCAGATATCGCCTATCAACTACCTAGAGGCGTGACAAAACATCCTATGGGATCTAAGCAACTAAAGGGCAAAGCTGAAGAAATAGCACTATTTACGTATACTAAAAAAGGGGGTTAATCCGCCAGATATTCTATGAGCTGTCGCATCGCTTTACCACGGTGTCCTATCTCACTTTTTTGCTGCAACGTCATCTCTGCAAATGTCTTATCAAATCCTTTCGGCATGAAGATGGGATCATACCCAAAGCCCTTTTCTCCTTTTTTTTCTGAAATAATATGTCCCTCACACAAACCAATAAAAAGCACTTGCTCACTTTTAAGATTTAAAGCGATGGCTGTTTTAAAACGGGCACTTCGATCTGTTGCGGTACTCAGGTTATCCAACAATTTATTCATGTTTGCCTCATCACTTCTATTGGCGCTTGCATAGCGGGCACTTAGCACCCCTGGGGCATCATTGAGCGAACGTACTTCCAGTCCTGTATCATCTGCAAAACAGTCGTACCCATAATGCTGCCTAACGTAATCTGCTTTTAAGATCGCATTCCCTTCTATAGTATCTGAGGTTTCAGGAATATCTTTGGTGCAATGGATGTCCTCTAAACTCAACAATTGTATGGAGTGCGGCAAGAGCGCCTTTACTTCGTTAAATTTATTTCGGTTATGGGTGGCAAAAACAAGTGTCATGAGTTCATCCAATTAAACAATGAATAATTTCTAGTAAAAATACAACATACAACCTATGCTGTGGCTTAAAGATATTAAAAACTGGCTACTGATTTACGTCTTTGTAAAATCTTTCTATGATTTCGTCGCTGCTTTTAATTGATTTCTTCGCCCATGCTATTTCGATAGCAATCTTTTCTGCTTCCGTAAGCTGCCAATCTATATCGGTTTGCTTTAAGCGGGTCACAACGTGCTGTAAAATAATGGCTGCGGAAACCGAAATGTTTAAACTTTCGGTAAAGCCGTACATGGGTATGGTAAGGTAACTATCGGCTTGGTTAATCACGATATCGCTGAGCCCTTCGGTCTCTTTTCCGAAGAAAAAAGCGCTTTTCTTGGTGATATCAAATTCGTGTAACGCATGTGCCTTATGGTGCGGTGTGGTCGCAACTATTTGGTAGCCATCTTTTTTTAAGGTTTCTATGCAGGTGGTAATCGAATTATACCGGTTAAGTCCCACCCACTTTTGAGCGCCCATGGCAATCTCTTTGTCAATCTGTTTTCGGTTAATTTCTTCAACTACGTGTAGGTCCTGGATCCCAAAAACATCACAGGTACGCATCACCGCGCTGGTATTGTGTAACTGATATACATCTTCGGCCACAACGGTAAAATGTCGGGTGCGCTTGGCTAAAATTTGGGTAAATAGATGTTGGCGACGCTCGGTAAGGTAAGTGCGTAAATGTACTAAAAGATCAATGTCCACGTCGGGTTGTTTTCAGTAAAAGTAAGGAAAATGAACAGGTTTTTTGATAACCTCTTCTAATAGCGCCACTCTCGTTCTTTGTTAAGATCTTCTTCTTTTTGCAACTCGTCTTCAGGAATTACTTTAAGGAACGACGGGTGCTGCTCGATGGCATACTCCAGTTTTTCTACAATTTCTTGTACCGTATCGTTTTCATAATCGATATCTAACGGCTTTTTTATTTCCATGGTCTGTAGAATTCCCCGTTTTTTAATCCGTATTCCTTTACGGTCAAACGATCTTCTGAAGCCATCAATCACAATAGGTACCACCAATGGTTTGTTTTTCTTGATGATATGTGCTGTCCCTCGACGGATAGGCTTCCATGGCCGTGTAGTCCCTTGTGGAAACGTAATCACCCAACCATCATCCAATGCTTTTTTAATACTGCTTACATCGCTCATTTTTACTTGGCGCTGTACTTCCTTTCCTTCGGCACGCCACGTACGTTCGATACTTACCGAACCTGCATACGCCAAAATTTTAGGCAGCAATCCAGACTTCATGGTTTCTTTTGCGGCGACAAAGTATAAGTTGAGTTTGGGGCGCCATAAATACCCAATGTTTTTAATATTATCATCACGACCACTTAAACTTGCGTTAAACACATGAAACATCGCCACAACATCGGCAAAGTACGTCTGGTGGTTAGAGACAAACAGTACATTGGTCTCGGGTAGGTCCCGTAATATCTCGCTACCGTCTATTTCGAGTTTGTTGAATCCTTTAAAACGCCTGTGCGTTAATGCCCCGAGAATGCGGATCAACCAAAGTTTTAAAAAAAGTATATGCCCAAATGGATTTTTCTTAAAAAGCCCCATAATGTCTGTTCCTGTTTTGGAGAAAAACGCCCAAATTTTAAATTTAGACGAATTGCAAAGATACAAAAAACTGCGTTCTCAAAGGACTTGCTTTAGTAATTGGCGTACCTCGCTCAACATCATTGCAGTAGCACCCCAAACCACATGGTCGTTTAATAAATACGCCGGCACATCAATGTCTGTCGCGTAGGAGGTGGTAATTTTTTTGGTGATGCGTATACGGTCGTTCATAAAAAGACGCAACGGGACTTCTATCAACGCCTCCACTTCATCCTCCTGCGGAACGAATTTGGGGGTTGTTGCGGTGATCCCAATAAACGGTTGCACAAAAAAGTTACTGGGCGGGATATAGATTTCGGTGAGTTTTTTTAAGACTGAAACAGTTTCGGGCGGCACTCCCACTTCTTCCTCGGTTTCGCGTAAGGCCGTAGCCTGTATGTCTTCGTCTTCCGGTTCTCGTTTGCCTCCTGGAAATCCTACTTGTGCCGAGTGAACGCCTTTGTAGGTCTTGCGTAAAATTAAAATAAGATAAGTTTCTTGCGCTTCACCTGGATAGAAAAGTGCCATCACGCCTGCCTTGCGCGCGGTGTTTGTATTGCGTGCTTTTTGCTTGAGCTCCAGCAAACGTTCTATAGGAGCCATTTTTAGGTGATACTCCTCGCCCGGAAGCTCCATTTTTGTTATTTTTACAATCTGTTTTTCGAAATCTGAAAATTTCATTTTATGAAGTACTTGGCTACTATTTTACTTTCGTTTTTACTCTTGGCAGGCTGTGAAGATACCAAAAAACAATCGCAAACTACGACTGAAAAATCGGTGACCGAAAAAACCGATACGCGCCTTCCTGAAGAAAAAGCAACCCCTGAAACCAAACCTCAGGAACCGGCATATCCCAAAATAACACAGGAAAATGTAATCGAATTTTTAACCGAATACGGCAAGAACAACCCAGAAACCAAAGTACGTATCCTTACCACACATGGCAACATTGATCTGGAACTTTATGAAGATACGCCCTTACACCGCGCCAATTTTATCTACCTCGTAAAACAGGGCTATTTTAATAACACCTTTTTTCACCGCGTTGTGCCCAACTTTATTATCCAGGGTGGTAACAGTGACAATGCCGATACCAATAAAAAACGCTTCGCCCTTGGGAATGATTACTTGATCCCTGCCGAAATTAACGGGCGCAACCATAGCTACGGAAGTGTTTCTGGCGCGAAGCAATACCGCGAAAACCCAGATAAAAAAACGGCGCCGTTTGAATTCTTTATCTTTTTAGGACCGCAGACCTCCACAAGCCACCTCAACGGAAATTATACCGTATTTGCTAAAGTGAGTAACGGGATGGACGTCGTGGAAAAAATTGCCAACCTGCCTGCTTCCGAAGACGAATGGCCGCTGAAGAATGTAAAGATTGAAGCGGAAGTTATTGAATGATGGTGAATGGTGAGATGTGAGACGTGAGACGTGAGACGTGAGACGTGAGACGTGAGAAATTAAAAATAAAAATAAATAGTAACCCATTATAAAATATGTTGAACATCGTCCTAATGGAACCCGAAATCCCTAATAATACGGGTAATATAGGGCGTCTTACCTTGGCTTCTGGAGCGCGCTTGCATCTCGTGAAACCTTTTGGGTTTGAACTGACCGATAGCCGTGTAAAACGTGCCGGGTTGGATTATTGGCAGCATGTGCCGCTTACCATCTACGAGAATGCTGACGATTTTTTTAAACAACATGCCAACAAACCCATGGCATTCCTCTCCAGTCACGGTACCAAAGACTACGACAGCATCCCTTTTGAGGATGAGTTGTTTTTAATTTTTGGCAAAGAATCGGTGGGATTGCCTAAGGAACTTGTGGCTCAATATCCTGACCAACTTTATAAAATACCGCTCCACAGTCCGCACATACGCAGTATAAACCTCGCCAATGCGGTGAGCGTAGTGGTGTATGAAGGGTTACGACAGTTGAAATAAAGTCTCTATTATTTTAGTATATTTATACACTCCTCTTTTTAAATCACTGAATATAAAACAGGTATAAGCATCATCGCTTGTTTATCTCAGTGTGGTGCGTAATTTAAAAAATGCCATTATGAAAAATTTACTGATTATTTTATTGATTGTTCCAATAACACTCTTTGGACAAAACGCAGATGAAAATCCAGAAATGGAATTAGAAAAACTGAATGAATATCTATTTACAGAATATGCTTTAAAAAAGAATACTGACCCCTTAAATGAAATCGCAACGGACGACTTTATTTTGATCGCTGCACCGGGTATGATAGAGAATAAAAAGCAAGCTATAGCTGGTGTAGCCAATTTAACTATATCATCAATAAAGGTAACCACAGATAAAATTATTACAGATGGAGATCTCGGAATTGTTGTTGGAATTCTTGAAATGAAAGGAACAATTATGAAGAGGCCTGTTCCCGGAAAAATTCGATATTCAAGTACTTTTATGAAAGAGAATGGAAAATGGAGACTTAAAATGCGAACAATGACCCCCATGAGAATGTAACGTAACCAAAACGACTCACAACAAAGACCAGAAAAAAAATCATGACTAAACAATACGCTCGCTTGTTCGACAGAGTAAAAGCTGCCTTTATTGATGCCATCGTACTCTTAGGAATGATGTATGCCGCTTCCGAACTTTTTGCATTGTTTGATAACGTGCCCGTATTTGTACGAATTATAGCCGCTGCGTTTATTTTTTTCCTTTATGACCCCATTTTTACAAGTTTTTATGGTGGGACTATAGGACATTCCTTTTGTAAATTAGGCGTCAGAAAAGATAAAGCGCTAGACGCCAATATTTCGTTCGCATCCGCTATTATACGGTTTATCCTTAAGTTCTTTTTGGGGTGGATCTCACTGCTCACCATTACGGGTAATGACAAAAAGAAAGCCATTCACGATTTTGTAGCAAAATCTGTTGTTATAGAGTTGCCAGACGAATAAAACATTAGTCCCTTTTTAAACCTTGCTCATGTTGTGAGTATCTTTGTTTATAAAGTGGTCCAAAAATTAAAGTAACACTCAGATATTATAGTATATTTGGGTTCTCCCCCGTTGAAATTTTATTATTATATAATGTGTGTAAACGTACTATTGCGTTTACGCGCTTGTTAGATTAAATTTGCCAAAAACCCAAAATCGAACTATGATTGAAAAACTAATTCTTTTAATTACCTTCTTAATTTTTGGATTAAGCACTTCATTTGCGCAGAAACCTAAAACAATTGAAAAACTTGAGTTTGAGAATTATGAACTTAAAGTTATATTTTTTGACCCTTACGAAAATTTAGTTTCAGAAAATCCTGAATTCAAAAACCTTGACTCTCTAAAACAAGAAGAAATTTGGAATAAATATTTACTTAACAATGTTCTTTATGATTTTCAATTAATTCAAAAAAAGAAAATTGTCAAACATTATATTTTAAGAGGAAATTCATCGAAAGACATTTACCCAAAGGATTTAACGAGAAATAATGTCTATTTATTAGATATAGTAAATCATAAAAAGAACACTAATTTTTATAGGTTATCAGACTATTCAAAAATGATTGATAAAACAATCGATAAGTTCAGTTTTTATGGAACACTATTCGAGAATATGGAATTACTAAAAGATAACGATGGAAAATTAGGCAAAAACCTCTTTGGTAGATTTAGATTAAAAATTCCTTATTCCACAATCCAGAATAATGTAATGACTTTAATAGGTTTTGACTTATATGGAGAAATAAAAACTGAATGGATAGCAAATAAAACAGAAGAATTTAAAAACTCATTTTTCGATTATCAAGAAAAAATCGACCAATATTTCAAAATCGAAAGAATTGAAAAAACGTACGTAAGAACTTATGACCAAAATGGAGAAATTCAAAATGAATATCCAAGGTTAAATACAGATGAGGATATCAAATCCTATATTGGAAGAATGAATAGAATTGGAGATGTAGTTTCTTTACCATTTTTCAAATCTACTGACAAAGTAATTATAATCGAAAAGGATAGTTTATACTCAAAATATAAAGTTGAGACTAAAAACAATAAACCGATTGATAAGTATTTAGAAAATATTGTCGTCTTAAAAAATTCAGATGGAGAAATTGAGAATATTACAGCAACTCTTTTAATTCACGGTTCATCGATTGACAGAGGAGATTATGTTGAGAGAGAAAATTACATTGCATATTTCAAGACTTTTAAGGATTTGAGATTACCTTTTAAAATTCTGTTTTCCCCTTTAACTGACAAACAGTTTGAAAAACCACGAATTGAAATTGAATTAGATTATTTGTTCCATAAAAAATAAAAAACTTACCCTAACTCCATATAAAATTTATTGCTGATTCTAACGACTTACGCAAATCCTCTCGGATTTTCTATTCGGTTTTAATTTGCTAAATTAGGTGCTTAACCACGCTACAAACCATATACAAACACATTAGCAACAACTTTCAAACAAACTCTATGACGAAAATTTTAATTCTTACGTTTTTTTTATTAATATCTAATACTATACAGTCTCAAACGGATTCAATCGATTATAAAATTAGAGATATGATTGAAGTTTTAGGCTCGACTGAGAGAATGAAAACCGTAGCTAATAACGTTATAGACATCCAAGAACAGCAAAACCCGATTTTAAAAAATTCAGAATATTGGCAAAAAGCTAAAATAAATATTTATGAATACAGCTTCGAGAATTTGATTGATTCTCTAATTCCGATTTACAGAAAGCATCTGACAGTAGAGGAAATAGAGTCTATTACCGAATTCTACAGTAGTCCTTCTGGACAAGCTATGGTTAAAAAATTTCCATTAATATCAACTGAATCAATGCAGGTTGGCGCCGCCTGGGGAGAACAAATGGCGAATGAAATCGAACAGGAAATAAAGGTGTCGAAAGAAAATAAATTTAAGTCACCTGCTTCTGGATGTTCAAATTTTAAAATCGGAAGTTTCAAATATTTCGATAATCAAAATAACCCAATAGAAATTAAAAGGGAAACGGATTTTCAAGTTGAAACTGTAAATGACAAAACTTATAAATCGAAAATTAGTTGGACGGGAGACTGTGAATACCGAATTTGGGAATTTCAAGATGACAATGATTATTCAGACATTGTACCATTATTGGTTACAATTTACGAATCTGATAAAGAAGGCTACAAGTACATTTACAAACAGGAAGGTGGTACTGAATTTTATTTGGGCGAAATCAAACTTGCGGAATAATAAAGCTCTTTTTCTCCCCTAATCTTTACTTCAAACACAAACAAAAGTTAAATCCTTTTTTATTACTAAACGATTGGTTAGTTTTGTGCTGTAATTAGAACTAATGGCACGAAAAAAACAATATAACGAAGGTGAAGTGATCGAAAAGGCAATGAACCTATTTTGGCGCAATGGCTATGAGACGACCTCCATGCAGATGCTAGAAAAAGAAATGGGCATCAATAAGTTTTCGATCTATGCGAGTTTCGGTAATAAAAACGGTGTTTTTTTGGAGAGTTTAAAGTGCTATAAAACGCAACTCAACCAACTCATCCAAACACTTAAAGATTCACCAGAAGGGATTACAGGCATCAAAAAATACTTTTACGCCTTTATTGTTTTTTCGAAAGAAACCGAGTTGGGCAAAGGGTGTTTAATCACCAATACAGCCAACGAACTCAAAGAAGATGCAGATGAGAAAATAAAAGAGGTGCTCTCTAAATTTATGGATGATGTAAAGCAGTTGTTTTCAGACAAGCTACGACAGGACACGACCAAAAATGAAACACTCATTACTGAGCAAGCAGATTATCTTATGATTTCTATGTTTGGATTATCTTCTGCCTCAAGAATATTCAACAAAACACAATTGAACCATTATATAGAAAACATATTTAAAAACCTATAACCTTTTTTTAACCCATATCTAAACGATTGTTTAGTTATTTTATTAATAAATACATTTAAAAACAAAAATTTATGACAAGTTTAAAAATTCACACGATTGAAACGGCACCAGAAAAAGGGAAAGCCTTATTAGAGAAATCTCAAAAAGCATACGGGATGATCCCTGGCTTACACGGTGTATTGGCCGAATCTCCAGAAATTCTTGAAGCCTACCAATCGTTACACGAATTATTTGTAAATTCTTCCTTTAACAATGAGGAATTAACCGTGGTATGGCAAACCATAAACGTAGCACACGAATGTCATTACTGCGTACCGGCGCACACTGGGATTGCAAAAATGATGAAAGTGGATGATTCCATAACGGAAGCACTACGCAACGAAACGCCGTTGGACAACGCAAAATTAGAAGCCTTACGCACGATGACCTTAACGATTGTTCGCAATCGTGGTAACGTAGCACAAGCCGATTTAGATGCGTTCTATGCGGCTGGGTATGGAGAAAAGCAAGTTTTGGAAATCATTTTAGGGGTATCCCAAAAAGTGATTAGTAATTATACCAATCATATTGCCAACACACCTGTAGACGAAGGATTTAAAAAATTCGCTTGGTCTAAAGAGCAGGTGGAAGTTTAAACAAAAAGAGTAGCTAATTACAGACCTTCCGCCTTAGCTGCGGAAGGTTTATTAAAACAGATAAGATGAAAGAGAAAATAAAAATAGATATCGTTTCCGACGTCGTATGCCCTTGGTGTACCATTGGGTATAAACGGTTAGAAAAAGCCATTACAGAGCTCGGTATAGAAGACCAGGTAACCATCGAGTGGCATCCTTTTGAACTGAATCCGAACATGCCTGCAGAAGGTCAGAACGTACAGGAACATATTACAGAGAAATATGGTTCCACCTTGGCGCAGCAAAAAGAATCACAACAGCGCATGGCAGAAGCGGGAGCCGAACTTGGTTTTACATTCGATTATTTTGATGAGATGCGGATGTCAAATACTTTTGACGCCCATATATTACTAGAATATGCGAAAGATTTTGGCAAACAAACCGAATTGAAAATGCGTTTGACCAAAGCTTTTTTCAGTGAACGAAAAGATGTTTCAAAAAGAGCCGTTTTAAAAGAAGCCTTGCTTGATGTGGGTCTAAATGCGGACCAAGCGTTAGCAAAATTAGAGAACGATGAAGCGCGATACGAAGTACGAAGCAAAGAAGGCTACTGGCAAAATCTCGGTGTAAGCTCTGTCCCTACCATTGTATTTAATAAAAAGAGTGCGGTAACAGGAGCACAACCTGTTGCGGTGTTTAAAGAAGTTTTAACCGAATTGGTAAATGCACCGCAAAACCAATAATACCGAATGCGGTAATAAACCTCGGGGAAAGCCCACGAGGCATTCGTAATGAAACGACTTAAAAATATCGAGGCAAGCCTCGGAGCATTTAAATCTCGATTATCGAGTAAAAAACCGAAGTATGAAAAAAACACGTCCGACCGTTTTATTTTTTGATGTTAACGAAACCCTTTTAGACCTCACCCCTTTAAAGAAAAAAGTGGTTGACGTGCTTGACGGAAAAGAATCACTGGTAAGCTTGTGGTTCAGCACTTTTTTACACTATTCGCTCGTGACTTCAGCCAGTGGAAAGTATGAACATTTTGCAAGCATTGGAGCTGCCACCTTACAAATGGTCGCCGCGAATAATAACATTTCGATTACCAAGGAAGAAGCCGAAAAGCTCGTTACTGAATCACTACGCAACTTACCGCCACACCCTGAAGTAAAAGCGGCTTTAGCACGTTTAAAAAAAGAAGGCTACACACTCGTTTCCTTTACAAACTCATCCAACGAAGGCGTTAAAAAGCAATTTGAAAATGCCGGTTTAACCGAATATTTTAATGCACGTTTGAGTGTGGAAGGGGTAGGTAAATTTAAACCGTTTACCGAAGCATATGATTGGGCTGCTGCAGAAATGAACGTAAAACCAGAAGAATGTATGCTCATTGCAGCACACGGCTGGGACGTAGCAGGTGCGCTCTGGGCAGGATGGCGTGCCGCCTTTATAAGCCGACCCGGACAACAGGAATATCCACTAGCCCCTAAAACCGAAATTACAGCGCCCGATCTAGCAAAAATTGCGGCCATTCTGGCAACCTATCCCAAGATAAATTAGTCTTGAAGCGTAAGGAGCTTGATTTTGAAACCACTACCTTTAAAAGAATAGAAGTAACCCATTAAACAAAAAACAATGAAAAAACCAGATTTTAGTACCTTAAAAGCAGTCTACGTAAACTGTACTTTGAAAAAAGGACCTCAGAAAAGTCATACCGATACGTTGATGGAGGTGTCAAAAAAGATCATGAAAAAAGAAAAAGTCGAGATTGATGAAATCCGTTTGGTAGATCATCAGGTTGCTAGCGGTGTCTATCCAGACATGACAGAATACGGTTGGGAAAAAGACGAATGGCCTACCCTATTTAAAAAAATTATCGCAGCAGATATCTTGATTGTGGGAACTCCTATTTGGTTAGGCGAAAAGTCTTCCGAAGCGCAAAAATTAATTGAACGCCTGTACGCGATGAGCAGCAAAACAAATGACAAAGGCCAATACCTTTTTTACGGCAAGGTAGGCGGTTGTATGGTTACCGGTAATGAAGATGGTGTGAAGCATTGTGCTATGGGCATTTTATATGCGTTACAGCACGTTGGGTATTCTATTCCGCCGCAAGCAGATTCTGGATGGATTGGTACCGTGGGTCCAGGACCCAGTTATGGCGACACCGAGTGGCAGGGTGAGAAAGTAGATCCGCCAGTGGGTTTTGATAGCGACTTCACCAATAGGAATACAACTTTTATGACGTATAACTTGTTGCATCTAGCGGCGATGCTCAAAGCGAATAATGGGTATCCTAAGTATGGAAATTCGAGAGAAGCATGGGACGATGGTACGCACTGGGAATTTGAAAATCCAGAATACAGATAAAATAACAC
>Ga0207891_1001093_pt1 | contig 13736 bp, 17 predicted proteins | sample LinPmetageLP50_FD_184061 | JGI IMG/M metagenome (GOLD analysis project Ga0207891, IMG submission 184061) | Marine viral communities from the Pacific Ocean - LP-50 (SPAdes) | ecosystem: Environmental > Aquatic > Marine > Oceanic | place: Pacific Ocean | collected 2011-08-27 | reverse complement strand
TCTTACCATCAATCCCCATGTTTTTGGCATTTGAATAGGTAGTATGTTCTCCTGTTACCTTAAATAATATTTTAAAATATGCTGGATCGATATCGAGCAACATTATTACTGTACTTCCTTGTTCTATGTTTTCATCTATAAATTCGCCCGCAGTTGTTGCACCGAAAATTGCGATAGCTTCTTTATCAAACATTTCACAAATAGCCTTGTAATCTTGTTTGATAGACAGAAAAATAATCGCTAGCGTAGGTTCAAATCCGTTGCTAATCTCAGCCTTGAGTTGCCTTTCGATTTCTTGATGTGTATCTGCTTTTAACGTTATTGATTTCATGTATGATTCGGATTTATTCAATAGTACCTATCATTACTTGCACTCCGCCGGTGGCAAAGTTGGCAAGATCTGCTGCAGTAGCTTGTCCTTCTGGTGAGCTCATTGTTTCTTGTAGTTGTTCCATATCACTAAAATAAATTTCAGCCATTCTGTAAAACTCAGGCTTAGCGCCATCGGGCGTAGCCACAACTTTAGTAAACTCCCATTTTGCGACACCTTTCATGGTATGGGCCAAGGGTAAGTGGTTATTTTTATAATAGTTTTCAAATACTTCAACATCTGTTGGGTGACCGTATAGTACTGTTACTTTATTCATCTTTATTGGTTTTGATTATTTTTTCTTTTAACGCCACACAGCAGGTGGTTAGGTTATGCATTTCGAGATTTCCTCCTGTAGCTCTTCCTAATTCTGCATTACTAAACATTCCTGCCATGGGAACATTCCATACGTTTTTTATACCTTCTAATTCTTGACTCATTAACGGGCCTAATGAAAGAATGCGTCCGGCACAACTGAATACAACAAGTGCATCCGCCTCGGGCATTTTGGTCCCTTTTAAATTTTCAACTCCTTTGATGACTTTCTCCATTACATCAAAATCTGGTGGTAACGAGAAACGTACTTTCGAACCTTGAGGTACGGAGCCACTGGTATAAAAGGAACGATCTGTCCAATCTATTTGTAGTCCAGGGCGCATAACGGGGTCGCCTTTTTCCCTTTGTAACTGTAAGGGAAAATTTGCGGCCAACTCGACTAGAACATCCTTGTTTTCGGGAGTTATATTTTCGAGTCCGCCATATTTTACCGTAATGTCGAGGGCTGGAATATTATCTACCGTATACACATGGTTACCTTCGCTTTTTGTGACTATTTTTTCGGTGCCTACGGCTTTCCAACCACAGGTGGCAATACCACTAATCGCTACTTTTTCTTCGTTAATGGCGATACAGACTATCCCACCATTACTTTCTTTTTTGTTTGTAAACACAAACGTTTCAGAGAAAGCGTAGTCGTCTCCTGCGCAGCCACCAAATGCGTTTACATCATTGCCAATTTCATCCTCAATACCCTTAAGGACTTTTTCGCCGTCTGCTGCTGCACCACTCATACCGATTAAAAAGGCTGGTTTATCAAATTTGCTTTGTGCTTTTTTGGCAATGCCTTTTGCTACTTCATGATAATTTTCGTCTACATATTCATCAAAATAAACTTGAAAATAATCTGGGTTTAAATCGAGCAACAGGATCGCTGAAGATCTTTTTTCGGGTACTTCGTCTGTAAATTCCCCATTGGTGGTCACGCCAAATATCTGGATATTTTCAGCATCAAAAAGTTGTGAGATTACGGCGCGATCTTGCACTACCGAAGCAAATATAACAGCTAGGGTAGGCTTAAAGGCACTACTTATGGCGTCTGCTAAAGCGGCCCTTATCTCTTGGACGGAGTGTCCTTTAATTGATTTTGATTTCATTTGGTTAGTTAGTTATTATCATCAAAGTTTACTTTGGCATATCAATCTTGAATTATATGTGAAATATACATTCTGAGGAGTGCCTTAAATTTAGTTAAAATAATGATACGGCTTGTCATGATTTTTATGAATTATTCTATAAATGAATGAGTTATAGTGGTTTTTTCAAAAGTTTCAAGCTTAATAATGACTGATTTTTAATTACTTGTTTGTTGCCGTTCCTAGTTTTAAAAATGTTGCACTTCATACTTTATTTATTGTTACCTACTTATAAGCTAAATGCTTTTAGAGGTACTGCCGCTGGGTTAAAGGTGATGCTTAAATCGTGTCTTGCAGCCTTGTTTTGGTACACGATTTTGGGTTTATTTTTTGGCGGTTCATTATTGAGCATTTTAGCAATATCAGATACCTTCCAACTTTCACTGCTCAGTAGATAGTTTTTACCATGTAAGCCTTTTTTGGTGGCTGCGTTGTATAGGGCATTGGCAACATCTTTCACATCCACGACTGCAAACTCAGCATCTGTATCAAAAAGCATTTGTACAAAAGGGTTGGGCGCTATTTTATTTTTAAAGAGAAACTGCATTCCATTAGAAGTCGAGTCTTCTCTGTTTGACAACTGTTTTCCTGCAACAAATACAGGAGAGACCGAGGTGATTTCCATAGCTGTCTCTGGATTTTCGCTGATGAACTTCTGAACCACTTTATGGGCTAAAAACTTTGCCTGCGCGTATGGGTGGCTTTCTTCACTAAAAAACGGCGTGTCTTGTTCATTGAACGTATCGTCTGGACCTTTCCCTTTTACGGGCATGGGGAAATCTGTATTATACGACGCGATAGACGCTATGAAGACTACCTTTTTTACTTGTGGGGCATTCTTTACGGTTTCTAGAAAATTTGTGGTGCCTTTTATAGTAGGGTCAAATAGTTCGGTTTTTGGATCTGTAACATCCAATTTAAAAGGAGTGCCGCCATGCACAACGATATTGCAACCGTTTACAAAATGTTGCAATTGTTTTTTGTTCTCCACGTTAAGCGGAACAAGCTCTAGGTTTTCTGCGTTGGGCATTGCTTTTAAATGGGCATACTTTTCAGCCTGTGAAATAGTAGTGGCCGAAACTTTTACGTGATACCCTGCTTCTAAAAATTGTTTTGTGGTATGGCTTCCTATAAAGCCAGACCCACCTATTATTCCTACTGTTTTCATACTCGTACTGTTTTAATTGGTTAGTTAACTATTTATCATTGCTCCTTTTTTACTTCCGTATCAATTAATCTAATGAGCTCGTTCGACATTTCTTTCATCAATTCTAGCTGCTCATTCATAACTGTGAACTCGTACACTGCCATAACAAATCCATTTTTATGTTTCAGGTCTTTTAAGATGGCTTCAAAATTTTCTCTTGGTAATGCCACATCTTCTCCTGCTTTACCATTGCTCAACGTATAAATGTATTTTTTGGTGAGCGGATTGACATCCAAAATACTGAAGGAGGGTTCATACAGTAACAACTCTGAGTCAAAACGGAAATGTGCCTCTTCCCCTTTTAATTCCTTGTAAAGAGCTTCTATGTTCAACAGGGAGTTTTTAATAGAATCGTTTGAAAGCAAGGCCAGGTTACCAGAATTTGTAAGCTCTAAAAAGGTGTTGTTGTTTTGATAGAATTTTTTCCAAGTATATACATTGAGGCTGTTGTTGCTAAAGTCGGTAAGGTCTTCTAGCGGTTTGCCTTCATAATACGCTAAGATGGTATTAGCCGATTTAATTTGCGATTCTCTAGTTGCAATGAAGCTGGTTATGTTTGCATTATTAAGAAGTAAATCGGTTTTAATATTCTTAAGGTAGTGCAGCTCTTTTATTCTTTCTTTATTCGCTTCATTGTTATTATTAATCTGTAGTGCAATAAGAATACCTATGACCACGAGGATGATTTCACCAATGGCATAGAGGAGGTATTTTGAAAAGCGATTTTCAATTACTAATCGTTGACGGATATGACGGAAGAATTTAATCATTTTATATAGTATTCAGTTGCGTTCTTTCAATCCATTTGATATTTGCTGTCTTAGTTTTTTATTGATGTCTTTAAAGTTCAACAGCTTATCTAAAGTGCCAGCATTATTGTCTTGAAATGCCAGTAAAAATGAAGCAAGCTCTTGCTTAAAGATTTTATCATTTTGATTTTTGACAACAATTCGTTCATCTTTTTCGATGAGTGAAAAGAACCTGAATAAACCATTTGAATTATTGAAAACTTGAAGGATGGATATTTCTATATCCAAAATACTGCTACTCATTTTTGGTTGTTCATAATCGTAGTATCTTGAAATTTTAGTGGTAAGCTCATTATTTGAGAGTTGTAACCCCTTGGATTTCAATATTTCGTAGGCATTGTTAATAGGGAAGTACCGCTCAAATGTGAGTAAATTTGCCAAATGTAATTGTAACAATTCTGTATCCATAGTTCTTGATGAGTTCACAAAATCCTGTAGAGAGACGACTGCGATTTTTGTTTTTTGACGTTGCGTTATGATTTCATCGACTAAAACAGCATCTTCTTTAAGATTTTTTAATACTTCAGTTAAAACGTAGTGCTGGTCTTTTTTTGACTTATTGTTTTCATTCCAGTTATTTATGTTAAGCGCAATCAAGATTCCAATCACCACGAGGATTATTTCGCCAATGGCGTAGAGCAGGTATTTTGAAAAGCGGTTTTCAATTACTAATCGTTGGCGGATGTGGCGGAAGTATTTTATCATGGCTTCATACTATTTTATTTTTGTTCTAACCCATTGCGATATTTCAGTTTTCATCATTTTTAATTTTGGCGATTACTAAGGTTATAGTTGGATATATATTATGGATACAAGTTTATCGTCTTCAATCGTTAAGGTCGTTGCGATTGGAGGAGGAAGCTTTGAAGTTTCTTTAGTCGTAAAGTCTATCATAAATTGAATTCTATTATTCATGAGGGATACTTCAGATAAAGGAAAGAGGTTCGTGCCCGAGTCGAAAACTTGAACGTTCGTTCCGTCCACTAATACCAATGGATATGGGCCACTGAATAGAGCAGCATCATCGCCTTTTATTTTTAGTTGTGTTTTGGAAGGGGGTGCCATAACGCGGTATTTAACAGCTACAGCTCTTGCAGTAAACTGAGCGATGTAGGTAAACGGTTCTTGGTTGTCTGCATATGGGAGGTTGGCAAGCCCAATAGCGATACGACCTACAATTTGAGTTGGGTTTGCCCTAGTTTGATGTGCCGTGGACAATAGCGCCGGATGGCTCGAAGCGGTATCATTAGTGAATAGCACAATGCCCTTTTCCTTCAAGGGGAGTGCTGTGTAATTACTGAAATAAGGGTCTTGAGAAACCATATCAAATTGTAATGTAATGCCCAATGCGATAAGATCTAAGGCGTTAGTTGTTTGGGGTAGGTACACATTTAGAACGTTTTCTTGTAGCACAATTGGCATGTCAAATTCTTGCAGTAACAATGCGGAGTCTTCAGATGGTTTTACCACAACATCCCTCAATTTACTTTCTTCAAAGTAGGAATGCCTTAGCTCAATTTTGAACAGAAGTTTATAATTTACCATGGTTGTTGTTTGTTTGGTATTCGCACCTCTGGTGTTGTTACAAAATAATACTGATGCCGATAGTAAGATTAGGAGCATTATGTACTTTGATTTTTTCATGGGTCAGGCAGTTATTTTTGTGATAATTCTAATTGAATTAGTCCGATTAAATTTTGAATTTCGTTATCCAGATTTTCTCGAGCCGCAATAACATCTTGGGTAAATGTCAATTTCATTCCCAATAAATTGCGTGTTCTTTTATTTTTTAAAAGCTGGGCATAATTGTTTTTGGGTTCCTTACTTATGTTTATGGATGGAATATTCGATTTAACCAAGGGAATAAAATTAACTTCATTCTCTAAGATAGCGTCGATACGGATTTGATGTACACGTAACCTATCTTCAAGAATGTCATTGAGTTTGTTAAGTCGAAATTCCAGATCTGTAAATTTCTCTTTGATTGTTTTACTTTTAATAAGGTCTATCTTGTTGGTGTTTTTTAGGTTGAGATAGCTGTTTATAACAGGAACGTCGCTCTGTATTTCCCAAAGAGCACTTTGATAAATTGAATCTGAAATCGTATTGATATTCATTTCGTTATAGTTGGTATCGATACCGAGAATAGCGATGAGCCCTTTTTTTAAGGATATTTCTTCGTCGAGGAGTGTTATAGATTGCTTTTTGGCTAATTTCAAATTTTCATCCAGACTTTCTAGAACGGCTTTTTCTTCTATTGAATCTTTTCTATTTTCATTCCAATTATTAATGGATAGTGCAATCAAAATCCCAATGACCACAAGGATGATCTCACCGATGGCGTATAATAAATATTTTTTCGTTCTGTTTTGATTAATCATTGACTGACGGATATAGCGGAAGAATTTAATCATACTGCTCTATTTTAAGTTCAAGTCTTTTACGCATCTCTTGTCTTACTTTAATTACACCCAAAGCATTAAAGGATCTTCCCATGTCGCCAATTAAATAATTTTCCATGATGGGAGTCCTCAATAATCTTTCATAATCTGCTGTGATGTTGCGGTAATCTTTTATGGAAGCAATTTTATTGTAAAAATCTTGAACATTACCTTCGTTTACTACAAGTATGCCTGTGTGTTCTGTCATATAGCTTTCTGGCAGGGTGTACATTAAAGGCTCAAATTGATTTTCTACAAACCTGAGTGTAGAACTAAATGCTTTCTCTATTAATGGAAAGTCTGCGTAGTATTGAGAAAGGTCTTTTAGTAATTCTTTCTCCTTAAAATTGTTGAAGGTTCCAGATGTTTTGGCAGATTCAAATGTAGTGGCATTGTTTATTGGGTCTGAAGCGTAAAACACAGGCTCTACATACATCCCAAATTTTTCAATACCCATGGTAATATTTGGGTTTCGAACATAGGTTAAGAGTGTGTCTAGATATTCTATTCTTTTCGTATAGAATTTTTGGTAGTGCTTCAGTTTTTCTTCATCCTTTTGTAAATCTATAAGTACATTTTCAAAAAAATTTCCTTCTACTATTTTTTCTTTCCGCTCTTCATTCCAAGTATTAATCTGCAACGCAATTAAAATCCCAATCACTACCAAAATAATTTCACCAATCGCATAGAGCAGGTATTTTGATAACTTGTTCTCTTTAACAAGTCGTTGTCTTATATTTCTAAAGAATTTAATCATTATAGATAGTGTTCCGTCCTTTTAATACCCATGCTCGGCAACCTTCTTTTGGGAGCCAATTTTAAAGCCAGCTTGTATTGTGCTTTCGCTTCGCTATATCTTTTTTGGTCCATTAACCAGTCTGCATACAACTCATGGGTTGGTTTCTGAATTTTAGGAGGTCCATAACTATAGCTGATGCTATTTTCAAGTTCGATGGATTTCAGAAAATGAGTTTCGGCTAAAGTAAATTGCGAACTCAAATCGGCCTGCAGCCCTTTAAGTTGGGCTAACCTCACCTTACTTTCAACAAGGTCGGTTTGTGTGGCTTCTTCTCGGCTTACATTAGAACATACGCTAGCACTCCCGTTATCTAGTACAAACGACTCCCTGTCAATGTCATTTTCAATTTGGCTAATTACAGTTTCTAATTTTGGCATATCACTGGTAGTATACGCTTTCATTCCCTCAAGAAAATGGTATTGAGATCTTATCGAAATATTAAGATCACTTATGTCTACGGGAATCGCTGCGATTTCATCATCCCATGAATTCGTTTCTACCAAATAGGTGCCTTTAAGAAATACCATATGAACCCGCGCTCGCACCGATGGTTTTTCTTCGGTGAACACCTTCATTTCATTAACCAGTTGTTTTGCTTTCTCGTCCTCATTGTTTTGAAGATATCCATATTCCAACCAATGAAATGCGTGGTATCCCCTCGCATCATTATCCATTTTTTCCCGGATCATCCTATCCAGACTGGCTTGATAAGAATCGATATTAGAAGCGATTACGTTCTCCCACATTCCCATGGCGACAAAAATATGGGAAGGCATGTGCAGTGCATGGCTGGCATCTGGAGCGACTTTAGCGTAAGCGTGCGCTGCATCTAAGGCCAAGGTGGCGTGTTCTGGGTCGTCGTAGGAGTGAATAAGGTAGTGCAATGCTCCCGGGTGTTTTGGATTTTCGTCTAAGATGCCTTTTGCAATTTGCGCTCCTTCACCGTAAACCGCATCATCACGACCCTCTTCAACAGAACCTAATAACGATAGTGCATAAAAGGCGGCAACTTCGTGGTTCTTTGGGTATTTTTTAGTGAGTGTTGCCATGAATTCTGAATAGGCCACATCACGATCGTGCTTCTCCATTTTGGGTTGGTACAAAAGATGTACAGCAGTAATTAGATCCTGTTCTAGTGGTTTGCTAGTTTCTTTATATTCAAAGCTTTCTAATTTGGCTAACGCAGTTGTAGCTTCTTCAAAATCCTGGTTCGACCATAAGCTATGATTATAAGTCATCGCTTCGCCCCAATAGGCCATGGGCATTTCGGGGTCTATTTTTTGTGCCTCCTGAAACGCTTCTCTCGCATCTTCATATTCGAAAGAATGGAGTAGGAGCAGTCCCTTTTCAAATAATGGTTTTGCTTTTGAAGCACCTGATACCTCAATACGAACCTCTCCCAATTGGCTCTTGTGATCTGTAGTCGAATTACATGAAACGAAGCATACTATAACGATGATAAAAAAAATATTCTTCATAATAAATAGATTTAATTAGTCTCTGTAATTTTCTAAAGGGTTTACCTTTAAATAGTTACTTTTGTTTTAAAGAGCGGTTTCAGGATTAATTTTAATAAAGAATATTATCTAACGTCCAGTCCAGGCGTTTCTCTAGCATACTGAAATTACAATCTGAAAAGAATAGTTTATACATTTCTCTCCTAAAAGCTGCGAGTTCCATCTCAGTATATTCATGTTTATTCACAGATTGATCCACTTTTTTAAGTCGCTTTTTTTCAGAATGTTCATGGAACTTTTTATACATCTTTACAAAAGTTTTTTTTGAAACTTTAGATTGTATCATCTCAAGTTCGTCCTCTGTTTCTTCCTTATCAGCGTTCGCACAGAGTAGAAGGATATACACTTGTAATTCGGTTTTAGACCAGTTTGGTTTTTGTTTTTTCATGATGTTATTTTTTATTATTCCGCTTTGTGAACTTCGAGTTCGATTTCGATCATAAACTCTGGGATGGCTAGTTCTTTAACACCCAGCCACGAACCGGTGGGAAAATGGTTTTTGTAAATTTCTGTTCGATATGCGGCCACTTCCAAAAATTTAGGCATATCTGTTGTAAACACATTTTCTACCACGACATCGTCGAACGTACAACCGTAATGTGCGAGTATTTTTTCTAAATCAGCGTAACAATTTTTCATTTGCTGTTCCAAATCACCAACAGCCGTGGGATTACCTTGTTCATCCATACTAACGGCTCCAGAAATTTTAATGGTGTTGCCTATTTTAACAGCATGAGAATAGCCGTACGCCTTTTCAACTTCAGGGCGCAGCATAAAGTAATCTGGGGTTTCCTTTGCAACCACTTTCTCAGTTGGTCCAGCTTTGACTTCGGTTGTTTGAGCGTAGGACTTCTCGTTACAGCTAGAAAATGACAGTACCGTTGCTAAGGCAATTCCGAACCCTATAAATTTTGTTGTTTTCATTTTGATGTATTTTTAGTGGTTTATAGTTGTGAGTATTCATTTATAATAATGGATTTTGTAGTGGCCGATTTTTCTAGTAATGCTCCAATCGACTTGTAATCATCACAGTTGATAAAATTTTTAAATTGTTCCATAGAATTCCATCGAAGAATGACGAATTGGTCGGGCATCCATTGGCCCGCTATGGGCATTATTTTTTGCTTTGATGTGACATCAAAAGTCCTTCCGCCAGACTGTACTTGATAAACACCTCCATGTTTTTTAACAAGAGAATCCATTTTTACGCGATATTCATTGTAGAGCAAGGAGTCGTTGACTGCTATATCCTGTATCAAGATGATTCTTTCTGAAGGAATACCCGTTATCTCGTTGCCAGGATACTCATGTGGGTCTGTGCTTTGTGCATTTCCAGAAAAGACGGGAAAAAGAAGGAGCACAAGTAAAAAGAGATATGCCTTCATTTTACGAAGGCGTACTAGCAAAATCTTTAGTACATAGCAAGGCCTCACATTCGAAGAAATTGTGTTGTAGTTGCTAAAGTTGATTACGCCTCCAATAGTGCCGACAGTTTTCATATTTTCAAATTATTTGGTTAGTTGCCTAAAAATAATAGCTAGCATTTTACCAATCTTGTACAGATGCGACATTTTAACAACTGTATATCAGGATTATAGGTCCTTAGAAGGTAGGGAAACCCCTACGGTCTACTGTGCGAGCAAATAATTAATAAACTCCATATCAAGGGTCACTAAGCTACTTGGGGATACTTTTAAATATTCTTTTATATACCGAGACATATGCGATTGGTCATAGTAGCCTGCTTCCTCTGCCAATTGCGACCAGGTAGTTTCTGGATGCGCCTGTAAAAAGTTGATGAGGCACTTAAATTGATAGATCTGGCAATACACTTTTGGCGAGAGCCCAACCATTTTTTTAAAATGCCGTTCTAATGTTTTTCTATGGTAATGACCATGCGCTTCGATTTCGGTGACCGTGACGTCTCCCTTTTTTTCATGGATAAAATCGAGGACCGACTGTAATTTTTGAGTCGCTCTTGCGGATGGTTTTACTTTCAGAAAAAAGGTGTTGAGAACATCAATTTGTGACTTGTCCTCTTGCTTTTCTTTTAATTTTTTAATAAGATCTTCGGCTTTTTCTTTTCCTAAAAAATCGGAAAGTGGTTGGGAAGTGTTCGTCAATTGGGCCATGTCATTTCCAAAGAGTTGATACATGCCCAGAGGGTGAAAAAAAACAAGCAAAATGCGTAGTTCACCTGTATTTTGGCCATATACCGGGCGTGTTACTTGACCTGTTGCTACCGCCTTTTCTGTAAAATGATCCTTGTCATCTATCTTAGCAACAATGATATCTTTTGTGTTGATTGTATGTATTATAAAGCCGCTGAGTCCAAGGGGAGGAGAAAAATAAGGTTCGTTATACGTTTCAGGAACTGCTAAAATGCCATAGCCAGCAATATACGCCTGCAATTCTTTAACTGGAAGATAATGATTAGGATACATGGCTTGATTAGTTAGTATTCAACTAAAAAATCAACAGCAATACATGATGTTGCGTATTAAATATTTAGTTAACAATAAATGTAAGACATTAAAGACTAGTATCCTATACGTACTTATACGTAGATTTTAGATTTTGTAGGTTGAAATAATAGGTAGTGTTACTTGTTTTTTAGCGCTTCTTTTCAATTAGATATTACCCGGTGAAAGTAGGGAGAGATAAAACTTGCGCAAAAAAAAAGCTTTTAAGGTATGCCCTTAAAAGCTTTTCATTTTTTTAAAACCATGGTTTCTTGCCTAATTGATAGGTTTGGTAGAATTCTTCGTCACTTTTAGTCAAGTAAATAATTCCTTCGATAAGGCCAATAATAGCTGGAATATACATGGTAAAAGCACCAATAACAATACATGTTAAAGGGATGGATATTAGGAAGATACTTAACATGATGATGCCTTCTTTGTTATATCCTAGAATAAACTTATGTACCCCAAAAATTCCTAATAGAATGGCGAGCAGACCAGCTAGCATTTTCTTATTATCAGTGCCTTGTGTGGTTTGATTCCAGCCTTCTTTTACTTCATGAACGGTTTCTTTTGCTTCATTTGCTGTCTCATTCGCAGCATTTTTTAGGTCATCACCTAGATTATCTTTGTTGTTGTCTTCTGCCATGGTTAGTTGTTTTTAAATATGATTAGAACCATCCTTTTTTACCTACTTGGTAGGTTTGGTAGAACTCTTCATCACTTTTGGTTAAGTAAATAATTCCCTCGATAAGGCCTATAATCCCTCCAATACCGCACGTGACTACAGTAATGACGATTTGAATAATACCTTCTTGGGTATACCCTAGAATAAATTTATGAATTCCTAATGAACCTATAACGATGGCAAGGATCCCTGCTAACATTTTTTTGTTTTCACCGTTATGTGTTGCCTGGTTCCAGTCTTCTTTAAACTCATTTGCCGTTTTCTTGGCTTCGTTACCAAAATCCTTCGCAGACTCTTCAAAGCTGCTCTTTTTTGTACTATCGTAGCCTTCGTTTTTATTTTCTTCCATGGTTGATCGTTGTTTAGTTGGTTGTTAAAAGTATTGCTTTTTTTTGAATTGAATATTTACTGAATCAGGGAATTATTCACAAGTTTATAAAAAAGCCTTATCCACAGGTTCCCAGAGTTCTATCTTATTTCCGTCATTATCAAGGATCCAACCAAATTTGCCATAGTCATATTCTTCCATTTTACCCACAACGGTCACGCCTTCAGCTTTTAGCACTTTTAATAATTCGACCAGGTTTTCAACGCGATAATTGAACATAAAGTCTTTTTTTGAAGGCTCCAGGTATTTGGTGTCTTGTGGGAAAGGGCTCCATTGGGTGGAACACTTGTTACCGTTTTCATCTTTCCACCAAAAGGTGCAGCCCCAATCATCTGTGTTAAAGCCTAAGTGCTTTTTATACCATTCTTTCGTATTCTTCGGGTCTTTTGTTTTAAAAAACAATCCGCCTATTCCAGTTACTCGTTTCATAATTATCTCTTTTTTGAAAGTTTTTCTTTTTTTTTCTTCGGAAAAGCTTCGGTTATTTTTTCTACAATTGTTTCGGCTAATTTTCCTTTGCTTTCTACGGTCCAGCCTGCAACATGGGGGCTCAAGATCACATTATCCATCGCCAATAGTTTTTTTAATTCTGAAGGCATTTCTTCAGACCCGCCTGCCAACACTTCTCCTGTGTCCGTTCGGGCAGAAAAAAGGCTTTCAAAAGAGCCTTTTTCGTATTCTAACACATCCAGGCCAGCACCCAAGATCTTACCGTTTTCGAGCGCCGAAACCAGATCTGCTGTGACCACACTTTTTCCGCGCGCGGTGTTGAGTAACCAAAAGGGTTTTTTAAAGTTTTCTATAAATTCTGAATCAACCATTTTATTGGTTAACGGTGTCCATGGTGTGTGTAAGCTCACAATATCTGCCAATTCTTGAAGGGTTTTTAACGAAACTTGCGTGGCGTTTTTGTTACCAACGTCTTCTTTAATATCATAACAGAAAACGGTGCAATCAAAGCCCTTCAGTTTTTTTGCGAACGATTTGCCCATGTTACCATACCCAATGATACCTACGATTTTGCCATCAAGCTCAAAACCTCTATTTGCCTCACGGTTCCATTGTCCAGATTTCACTTGTCTATCGGCGCTATTCAGTTTATTAAAGAGTGATAACAGCATCCCTAAGGTATGCTCGCCCACTGCATTTTTATTGCCCTCGGGAGCCGAGAACAACTTTATTTTTTTCTTTTTTGCGTAGACGGTATCAATACTTTCTAGCCCTGCACCTACACGTGCAATAAATTTTAAGTTGATGGCTGCATCGATAAAAGTTTTATCGATTTTAAAACGACTTCGTATCACGATGCCATCATATTTTTTGATGTTTTTTTCTATTTCTTCTTTTGGGCTGGTATAGTCTTCAGCGTTTTGAAAACCTTCGGCAGTGAGTTGCTCAATGAGAAGTGGGTGGTTGTTGTCTAGGTGTAGGATTTTCATGTTTTAAAAGTAGAAAAACGAAAGTAGAAAAACGATAAATACGATGTATTTTCTTAGTAATGAAAAAGTTAATAAATTTGAAGTATGACTAGAAATTTATTTGTATTTGAAACCTTAATTTTTAAAATTTCAAATTTTAGGATA
>Ga0207891_1001092_pt1 | contig 13754 bp, 16 predicted proteins | sample LinPmetageLP50_FD_184061 | JGI IMG/M metagenome (GOLD analysis project Ga0207891, IMG submission 184061) | Marine viral communities from the Pacific Ocean - LP-50 (SPAdes) | ecosystem: Environmental > Aquatic > Marine > Oceanic | place: Pacific Ocean | collected 2011-08-27 | reverse complement strand
TACGTGCGAAGAGAATCCAGTATTTTGACGACCGACTGTTCAAGGCGATCCATGCAGCGCAAACGGGCGAATTGCCGTTTCCAGAGCCGGGGGGAGGGGGGCCGCAGGGTACGCTGCCGCTGAGTGTCCGCGCGATGCCGATGACACCGCCACCGAACGGGTCAAGCAGACCCGAGGCCGATGTTGAGGGCCTGCGCGAAGGTGTTGGCGATCAACCGTCCGGGCAAACTGAACCCAATTCACGGAAGACCGCGCCCGTCGTTCAAACTGTTGTCGCCGAGGAACAGCGCCAGATGGAGATGGATTTTGAGGGCCAGGTTGCGGATTCCGACACAGTGGCTGATGAGGCGCAGATGCGCTCTGCAGTCGATGGCTTGAACGACATGGAAGCGATGCTGCAGGAGGAGGGTGGCAAAAAGCCAATTCACCGGTAGGGCGGTGGGCATGGTCTGACGGTCATAGAAGGACGGAAAGCGGTCGTTCGCTGCGACCGCAAGTTCGCTCTTTGGCAATTAGTCAAGTATCAGTTTGTTTAGATATAGGCTCTTAGTGCAGCACGTGGCGTATGTCACAATGCAAACTTGTCATGACTCAATCACCGCGGCGGTGACGATTATCTCGACCCTAAGGTCTGCATCGGCCAGCTTGGCTTCGCCGCATGCGCGCGCCGGGGCAGATCCTCGTGGCACCCAAGCATCCCAAACGGCGTTCATTTCGTCGAAGTCAGCCATGTCCGCCAGCCAGACGATCGCCTGCAATATATGATCACGCGAAGAACCTGCTTCGCGGAGCAACTTATCGACGCGGCCAAGGCAATCTTCGGTCTGCTCGGCAACGGTGGCACCATCGCCGACCTGTCCGCAGAGATAGACGACCCCATTGTGCTTGACGATTCTACTCATGCGCTGATTGGTCTGGTGGCGTTCGATCATGGTCATATTCTTTCAGCTGTAGGAAGGGCGACCGCATCGGATGAAGCAGTCGTCGCGCGGCGGGTTAGATGGCGCAGATAGCGGCGTTCGATGCTGCGGAAGATCCATGTGATGCAAAGAACGATCAGGAAATAAAGCACAGCGGCGGTGATGAAGCCTTCGTAGGCGAGATAATAGCGCCCGTTGAGCCAGCGCCCGACGCCGAGGATGTCTTGAAGCGTGATCGTGCTGGCAATGACCGATCCGTGCAGCATGAAGATGACCTCGTTTGAATAAGCCGGGATCGCGCGGCGAAAGGCCGAGGGCAGAATGATACGACGCATGCGCGAACGATAGGAATGCCCCGTGGCGATGGCTGCCTCGACCTCGCCCTTGGGCGTATCTGCGATGGCGCCGCGCAGTAGCTCGGTCGTGTAAGCAGCAGTGTTGAGCGTGAAGGCGATGAGTGCGCACCACCAAGCCGACGACAGGATTGGGTCCCAGAGAAAGCTCTGGCGGATCACCTCGAACTGCCCGACGCCGTAGTAGATGAGATAGGTCTGCACCAGAAGCGGCGTGCCTCTGAATACATAGGTGTAACCTTGGACGAGCGGGTTAAGGACCGCATGCCCTGAAGCGCGGGCAATCGCCATAGGGATCGACAACAGTCCACCCAGCACAAGCGACAAGAAGGTCAGATTGAGCGTCACCCAGACGCCATAGAGGAAGCGGTCGAAGTTAGCAGCAATGAGGGCAACATCGAGTGGAATATAGGTCAGCACAGTTTCCATGATCACGCCCTCACCACGCCACGGTTGTAATGACGCTCCAGCGCGCGCAGAGCTAAATCGGAGACGCCGGTCAGCAGCAGATAGATAACAAAGGCCGCCGCCATGAAGGTGAAAAGCTGGCCGGTCGAGCGGCCGGCGGTGAAGGCATTGTAAACCAGATCCTGAAGCCCGATGACCGACACCAGCGCCGTGGTCTTGAGCTGCACCAACCAGTTGTTGGTGAAGCCCGGCAGTGCAAAGCGGATCATCTGGGGCCAGATGATATGGCGAAAAATCAGCGATCTGCGCATTCCGCAGCTGATCCCCGCCTCGATCTGGCCACGGGGAATGGCCATGATGGCGCCGCGAAACGTTTCGGTGAAATAGGCGCCGAAGATCACCCCGATGGTGCCCGCACCAGCCGCGAACTGGCTGACCTCCACATAGCCCCAAAGCCCGGTTGCCGCGCCGAGATTGTTAAGGGTCACCTGTCCGCCGAAGAACACCAGCAAGATCAGCACCAGATCGGGCACGCCGCGCACGACGGTCGTATAGGCGCCGGCCAGCCGCTGCGCCGCGCGATTGGATGAGAGTTTTGCCCAAGCGCCCAGCAGGCCGAAGATCAGCGCGATCACCAGCGATGTCAACGCCAGCTTGATGGTCATGATCGTGCCGTCGATCAATTGGTCTTGGTAGTCCAAGAGCAGGTTCATCGCGTGTCCTCCGTTGGATCATCAGGGCGGCGCTCTGCCGCCCCAAAGCAAAGCTTGTTCTTCAGGTCATTGCCCTTCAGGGCGACCGCCGTAGATGTCGAAGGGGAAGTATTTGTCGTTTATCTCGGCATAGGTGCCGTTCTCGCGGAGCGCAGTGATGGCCTCGCTGAAGTCTTCACGCAGCTTATCCTCACCCTTGCGCACGGCGATGCCAACGCCTTCACCGTAGCAGTCGACATCGGTGTGATCGCCGCCGAGAAAGGCGTAGTCCGCGCCTTCATCGGAACTCAGGAAGCTCTCCTGCGCGATAAGACTGTCGGACAGCTGTGCGTCCACCCGGCCAAGCGCCAAGTCACGAAACACTTCGTCCTGAGAGCCATAGAGCACGATCTCGGCCTCGGGGAACATCTTCTCGGCGTAGCACTGGTGAGTGGCACCGCGCTGGACACCGATGCGCTTGCCGGCCAGTCCATCGGGAGTGCCTTCGAAGCCGGCATCCTTCGGGGCAACCAGTCGCGCCGGGGTCTGGTAGTATTTTTCGGAGAAATCGATCTGGCGCTTGCGCTCTTCGGTGATCGACATGGAGGCGACGATGGCATCGAACTTGCGCGCCTTCAGGGCCGGGATCATGCCGTCCCACTCCTGCTCGACCAGCTCGCATTCGCGCTGCATTTCGGCGCAGAGCGCTTTGGCAATGTCGATGTCAAAGCCCACCAGCGTGCCATCGGACTCTTTGGAGGAGAACGGAGGGTAGGCCCCCTCGACGCCGATGCGCAGCGTGTCTTGGGCGGCAAGCGGTAAGGCGATGGCGGCCAGTGCGGCGGCCGCGACGGTGCTCAGGATGGTTCTACGAAACATGGTTTGGTCCTCTCTGTAGTTGGTCAGTTCATGCGTGACAAGAACGCTTGAAACTCGGGGGTTTGCGGGTTGGAAAACAGCTCTGCCGGCGGACCCGCTTCGCAGACCTCGCCCTGATGCAGGAACACGGTTCGAGTGGAGACATCGCGGGCAAAGCCCATCTCATGGGTCACCACAAGCATGGTGCGGCCTTCTTCGGCCAGATCCCGCATGACGCCCAAGACCTCGCCAACCAGTTCGGGGTCCAGGGCCGAGGTCGGCTCGTCGAATAACATCACGTCGGGGTCCATCGCCAGCGCCCGGGCGATCGCCACCCGTTGCTGCTGGCCACCGGAAAGATGCGCCGGGTAGTAGTCCGCCCGGTCAGACAGACCTACCTTTGCAAGCAGGGCCTCGGCTTTCCCGCGCGCCTCGGTTTTCGAGATACCTTGAACGTAAAGCGGGCCCTCCATGATGTTGTCCATCACGGTCATATGCGACCAGAGATTGAAGCCCTGAAATACCATCGCCAAACGGGCGCGCATGCCCTCGACCTGCCGCAGGTCTGCCGGGACGATCTCGCCCCGGCGGTTCTTCGTCATGCGCATCTGTTCGCCGCGCAGCCAGACCTCACCGGAATTCGGGGTCTCAAGCAGGTTGATGCAGCGTAGGAACGTGCTCTTTCCTGAACCAGAGGCACCGAGGATCGCGATGACCTCGCCTTTCTGTGCCTCGAGCGAGATACCCTTAATGACCTCGTGGGAGCCGAAGCTCTTGTGCAAATCCTTGATTTTCAGGGCGGCGGGAGCGCTCATGCCGGGTCCTCCTTGATGGGTGAAAGTGCGGCCATTTCGCCCAAGGCGATCGGCTTGATCGGGCTGCGCGCGCGCGGCGGCGTGATCGGGTGGTTGCCCTTCGCTTCGGCGCTCAGGAGACCGCGTAGGGTGGCGTCGCACATGCGGCCCTGACAGGGCCCCATGCCGCAACGCAAAGAGGTCTTGATCTGCCGGTGCCCGTGAGGACCTTCGCCTATCGCCTGACGGACAGCGCCGGCGGAAACCTCCTCGCAGCGGCAAACAATCGTGTCGTCTGCCGGGGCGAGGATCTCTGCCGGGGGAGCATAGGCGGCATCAAGAAACGGGCGGATGGCTCGGGCGCGGAACAGGGCGGCTCGCGGGCTCGCCGCACGCTGGTCGCGCGCATCGGCGTCGCATTTGCCAAGCTGACGCAGGATGTTCAGCGCCGTCAGTTCACCCGCCGCCGCGGCGGCTTCCGCCCCTCCGATTCCGGTGCCGTCGCCTGCGGTATGCAGACCGGGTTGATTGGTGGCGCCCCAGCGGTCGCATTCGGGTTGGTAGGCGCCCTGATCCTTGTTCCAGCTGTGCGAAATACCCGCCGCCCGCGTGATATGCGTTCCCGGCACCACCCCTTGGTGGGTCAGCAGCAGGCCGCAGGTGAGAGATTGTGCCTCTCCCGCGGCGCGGAAGGAAAAGCGGATATCACCGCTCCTCTCCGCAGTAGCTCGGAAGTCCGAAGCAGCCGTATAGCGCGGCACGCCCGCCCGGCGGATCTTCGCGATCAGGCCCAGTCCCTTCAGCAGGGTCGCCGCCCCGAACATCGCCCGGGGCAGATGCCGCATCGCGCCGAGCAGTCCGCGGGTGGTCTGTGTTTCGACAAGCGCCTGCGGCGCGCAGCCGGCGTCAATCATCTGTGCCGCGACGAGGTAGAGCAACGGTCCCGAGCCTGCGAGCACGGCATTTTGGGGGAGCATGCCGGCGGTTTTCATCAATATCTGTGCTGCACCAGCGGGCATGACGCCCGGAAGCGTCCAGCCCGGAAAGGGCACCGGACGTTCCTGCGCGCCGGTCGCAAGTAGCACATGAGCCGCCGAGGATGTCTGGCTCGCCCCGCCGCGCGACCACGTAACCCGCGGCCCCTTGTCCACCTTCCAAACGGTCGCGCCTGACAGCAACTCGATGTTCGGATGTTCAAGCGCCTCAACAAGGCCCGCCCCCTGCGCATAGGCCGTGCCGAGCCAACTACGGCGGCCCTGGTTCTGCGCGACGTTGCGGTAAATTTGCCCACCGGCCTGCGGCTGTTCATCCAGCATCAGCACCCGAAGTCCGCTGCGCGCCGCCACAGCGGCCGCTGACATGCCCGCCGGTCCGGCCCCGATGACGATGAGGTCCACATCAGTCATGTTGGCCGCCGTTCAGGCTGCGCAGACCCAACTGGCGCCGCACTACCATCCCTTCGCGCACCGGCGTCATGCATGCCTGGGTATTAGGCGTGCCATTAACGTTCACGAGGCAGTCGAAACAGATGCCCATCATGCAAAACGCCGTGCGCGGCGCGCCCTGTGCGGTTTGCCGCGTCCAATCTCCCGAATGCGCCAACAGCGCTGCCGCCAGCGTCACACCGGCGGGGGCCGTGACCGGCAGATCGTCAAGGTAAAATTGCACGCAGTCTCCCGTGTCAGGCAGCGTGCGAAAGCGCGAAGCGACGCTCATCGAAAGCCTCCATATCAGGGGTGGGAGATGTGTTCAGAATCCATTCGGCAAGGACGCTGGCGTGCAGAGGTGCGAGCGTGACACCGCTGTGACAGGTCACAAGAAAGGCGCCAGGGTGCGCCGCAGACTTGGCATAGACGGGGTAGCCGTCAGGAGACATTACCCGCAGCGCGCCCCAAGCGCGGACGACCCGCACGCCTTCAAGCGCGGGGAACACGGTCACCGCATGGCGCGCGAGGCCTGCCATGACGTCAAGGCTCTCGCTGTCGTCCATCCCTGTTTCCGCCTTGGTGCCACCGATCTGAATACCACCTTCGTCGACCTGACGGATGGTGCTGGAAAGGAACGGCAACCGATCCCCAAGTTTTTCGGTAATCAGGAGCTCGCCACGTTGCGGCCTTACTTGAGTATCAAACCCGAGCCCCCTGGCCAAAGCGGTTGAGCCAAGTCCGGCGCAGAGCACAACAATCTCGGCCCCAAGGGATTGACCATTCGCCAAGGTAAGCAAGAAGCCACCGTCCGGCTGTGGCGTGATCGTGGAAACTGTCGCGCCCATGGTCACGCATCCGCCCAAGACATGCACGGAACAGCGGAGGGCCCGAAGAAAGCGAAGCGGGTTCACATGTCCGTCACGGGGCGAAAAACTCGCTCCGACGACTTTCGGCCCGATGCCCCCCAATTGACTGCGCAGGTCATCTCCGGTCAGAATTTCAAAGCTGGCACGGTCGTTTAGGTGGGCGGCTTGCTGTTCAAGCTGCGCTGCAAAACCGGCCATCTCGGCTGAATCGGTAAAGAACTCATACCCACCCGACTGATCCAAAGCCACATCAATGCCCGAAAGCTCCTTCAGCTGGCGCGCAAAACCCGGCCAGGCGGCCAGCGCATCCATCGTCCAGTTCGCATAGGGCGCGAAATTCCAGCCCTTGCCCTGTCCCCAGATAAGCCCGAAGTTCCCTTGCGAAGCCCGCGCGTCCCCGTCAGCACCGTCCAGCACCCGCACTCGCCTTCCGGCCGAAAGCAGACCGAGCGCGACAGATAGGCCGACAAGGCCGCCGCCGACGATTGTGATTTCAGGGTCGCTGTGCTGCATGTGATTCCTCCGAGTCCAAGATCGCAGGGTTGATCACATAAGAATAATCGTAATATTTTCATTATTCATTCTCTGAGGTTATATATCACCATGATCGGCCGGCTCACACATCGACAAATTGAAGCCTTCCGCGCTGTGATGGAGACCGGCAAGGTCACCTCCGCCGCGCAGGTGCTTGGGACGACACAGCCCTCTGTCAGCAAGCTTATTGCAGATCTGGAGCATGCGGCCGGTTTCGGGATGTTTGAGCGCCAGGGGCGGCAGGTCGTGCCCACTCCGGAAGCCCGGGCGCTCTATGAAGAGGTCGAGCGATCTTTTGTCGGCATGGCGGAAATTTCACGGGTGATCGAAGATATCCGAGATTTCCGGACAGGTAGCTTGCTCATCGCCGGAATGCCGGCCCTCGCGCTGAAGTTCCTTCCCGATGTTATCGCCGAGTTTATCGCCGAAGAGCCGGGCATCGCCGTGTCACTACGCACGCGCAGTTCCCAAGCGGTGCTACGCCATCTCAGTTCGCAACAGTTCGACCTCGGCTTTGCAGCTCTGGATAATGATCATCCCGCCGTTCTGCGCCGTCCGCTGTTTACGGGGGCAATGCTGGCTGTGCTTCCGCCCGGACATGAGCTTGAACGAAAAACCGTGCTTGAGCCTAAGGACTTCGATCAACGGCCCTTCATCGCACTTGGGGCAGAAATTGGCACACGGTCGGAGACAGATGCCTTTCTATCACTTCGCGACGCCCGCCCCCGGATTGTCGCCGAAGCGCAATTGTCCGCTTCGATTTGCGAGATGGTCGCGGCAGGCGCGGGAGTTTCGATCGTGGAGCCAGTGACTGCGAGACATTTTGCCGAACTCGGACGCTGCGTCGTGCGACCACTGTCACCGGCCCAGCCCTTTCGCTACGATCTGCTGCTTCCCGCGACCCGTCAGCCTTCACGCGTCGCCGGCCAATTCTTGAGGTTGGTGAACGCACGTTTCGAGGCATTTCCTCGCACTCAATTTTAGTCACCTGGGCAATAGGTGTTGCGTTGGCACCCCGCGAATATGAACTCATAGACTTGATCGCTGCACTGCGGCAGCGCATGGTGTAGCGAAAGGCCGGTATGGGCCGTCTGTGGCGACGGCCCAGGCGTTTAGATTTCGATAGCTTCGGCGATCACAAGCGCATCTTCAAGCTCGACGCCGAGGTACCTGACAGTGCTGTCCATCTTGGTGTGACCCAACAGCAGCTGGACCGCCCGCAGGTTGCCTGCCTTCTTGTAAATCTGCGTGACCTTCGTTCGCCGCATCGAGTGCGTGCCATAGGCGCTTGCCTCCAGACCAATGGATGTCACCCAGTCACGCACAATGCGCGCGTACTGGCGGGTAGAGATGTGAAGCCGTTCGTGAAAACGCCCAGGCCAGAGGTGTTCGGATCCGACCATCAGCGGCTCCCGCATCCATCTTGCCAGCGATGCACGGGTGCCTTCGGAGATTTCGAAGCGCACAGGTTTCTGGGTCTTGCTCTGAAGAACCGACGCGCGTTCCTTGATTTGGCCGGATGCCATAACATCGACCACCCTCATTTTCACCAGATCGCAGCCGCGCAGCTTGCTGTCGATGGCAAGATTGAAGAGGGCCAGATCACGGTGGTTCTCGGCCAATTCCAGCCGCACCCTGATCGCCCAGACGTGTTTGGGCTTGAGCGGCCTTTTCTGGCCGACGATCCGGCCTTTGTTCCAGGCTGGGCGTAAGGCGCGGATGGCCGGTAAGTTTGATGTTTCCATGATGCATCCTCCGATCCACAACGCCCTCCCACATCGACAACCCGACGTTGACAAGACATCATACCATATGATGCTGCGCCGCATCCGAGGTCGGCTTTGAGCCCGACTTGCGTAATGCTGCGTTGCGCGCGAAGGTCAGCTTTCACGATTGTTTGGATTTGATCGCACTCATTGAAACGCTATCGCAAGGCCACAGAAATGCAGAACGCCTCAATAGAAATTTGTGACCTCGAAGCCTCAGAAGCAGATCAACTCGGTGTCATATTCTTCGATGCCGTGCGTGAAGGAGCGACTGAATTCTATAGCTTAGAGCAGCGACGGGCTTGGGCGCCAAAGACGCCTTCGGGGCCAAGTTGGGCATCGCGGCTGGCCGCTCAGAAAACCGTAGTTGCGCGTAAGGCGGGCCTGCCAGTTGGCTTCATGACGCTGGATGGCGATGGTTACATTGATCTTGCTTTCGTCGCACCTGGACACCAACGGCAGGGCATCGGAGGATATCTTTACGCCCGGATCGAGGCATTGGCACGTGACGCTAATATCGCGCGCCTTCATTCGCAAGCGAGCTATCTCGTTCGAGGTCTCTTTGAGCAGCAGGGGTGGGATGTCGTTCGCGAGCAGCAGATCGAACGGGCTGGCGTTACATTGACGAACTTTCTGATGGAGAAGCGTCTCCATGATCCAGTCCAGCGCACCGAGGTTGCCGAAAATTCGGAGCAAAGCTGACTTTCAGGTCCAACCAATGAAGTTCTGCTTCGTCCGCCCAAAAGACCTCAGCGTTCCTTGTAGCTATCGGCGGCTTCGAGCCCACGATACCGAATGCTGCACAACACTCCAAAGGCTGCTTTGCAGATGCTATCGCTTGATAGACCAGACCATCGCGGTCTCGTAACCCGCAGATTCCAGCAACTCAACCTTAGAAGCCCAACCTGCCGGACAGACGACAAAGGCGGCTCCTATCCCACGGTTGGCAAATGCCGCCTCAGCCGCTCGCAATAGCGCCCTCGCACTTTCACCACCGTGGTCGAGAGCCGCCGGGTTGGCCAGCTCAGAGTGGTAGTAATCGTCAATCACACCCGTCCCCGTGATGTCGTGGGCAGGGGGAAAGTGCAGCCGTGAGGCGGGCTGTGCGATGATATAGCCTTGCAAGTCCTCGGACGGTCCCAGAACCATCATGTCCCGATCTCGGAGAGTTAAACTCCGCGTCATCCAGGCTAAAAACCGTGGATCAGCTTCGGGATGGATTTCCCAGAACGGATCGATGTCAAAAAGAACCTGACGGTTCTCGGCGCTGCGGGCAACGATACCTGGAACATCGTCTTCCCTCGCTTGTCGAACATCGGCGGGCACTCCCTGATCGCCAAGGTAGCTGCGCGATAGATAAAGCGTCAGAGGTTCATAGCCGCTTGCCTCGAACGCGGTTCGCCAGACTTTTCCCGCCACGTAGGATGCCAGTTTGATCTTGGCACCGGCTTCTTGTAGAGCGTCCTCGGCTGCGGCCAACAGGCTCTCCAAAGTGCCGTTTGGTGCATCGGCTGCAACGAAGGAGTCTGGCAGGATCAGCCCTGGCTCGCCGAACGAACCTGCATAGATTGGGGGGACCGGTAGCATCATCGCATGAATGACACCCGTGATCTTCCCCCCATCGTCCGCGACATGCCAAAACTGTTGAAAGGGTTGTTGATCGGCTGTTAGCGCAAATCTCAGCGCCTTTTCGATCTGCGTGGGCGCGTCATCTGCCATCTTCCAAAGGATCGCACCCTCTACATGGCGCTCCTGCGCATCCAACATAAGTAGCTCGATCAGGCGCTGCATGTCGTCGGGTGTTGCTGGTCGGATCGTCTGGGACATAGCTCGGTCTCTTGTAGCCATTGCTGAGTGCTGCTTTCCCGCCTGTATCGGCCGCCTGCACCAAATTGACAAAGCAGTATAACTCCATAAGAGTTTAGAAAAACTGACGCCTTTGAGGCATCGAATGAAGAACATAAACCTGAACGCGCTCCGGGTGTTCTCTGTCGTCGCATCGCACCGGAACCTGCAACGCGCGGCTGAAGAACTGAATCTATCGCGTGGTGCAGTCTCTCAGCGGATCAAGCAGCTCGAAATCGAGCTGGGGGTGGTTCTTCTTGTGCGTGGCGCACGTGGTGTCTCGCTGACCCCGGAGGGCGAGCGCTGTCATACGGCAATGGAAGACGCTTTGGCGATCCTCGACACTGCATTTGTGAGCATCGGCGAGGACGGTGATCGCGTCACGCTACATCTTGGTTCTTCCACCGCAACGAAGTGGCTGATGCCCCGGATGGACGCTTTCGCAGCCAAGTTTCCGAACGTGTCCCTCACCACACAGGTCCACGAGCAGGTTCTGGCGCGCAGTCTGGGCCGGAACGAGATCGCTATTTGGCCCGGTAAAGCACATGACAAGAATGCAGCCCACGTATCGCGCCGCTTGGCCGACATCCGTTTAATTGCCGTATGCAGTCCTAATTTCTTGCGACCAGATTGGCCAATGGGGCTGGAGACGCTGCTGACGCTGCCGCTCCTTCAGGACGCACACCGGCGTTGGGAAAAGCTGATCCATAAAACCGGGTATGGAGACACGCACAAGCTACTCAACTTCGACAGATCTGCCTTGGCTCTCGATGCTGCAATCGGTGGTCACGGCATTGCCATCGCGCCGACCTATATGGTGGAGAATGATCTTCGGTCAAAGAAACTGGTGGAGATTTGGGTCGATCCCGATCCCTCTGATGATGCGCTATATATCTCATGGTCAAAGGACCATCTCGGCCAGACGCGCATCAAGCGGATCGTTGATTGGATTGCATCTGAATTCGAGTGAAGCCGACCTTCGGTTCGGGAAAGCGAACGGCAGCAAAGTCCCGCACACTGTGAGTTCGACCCCATCCAGATTTTGCACATGCAGCGAATGACCGGTCTGAGGGGCCGCGACGAAGCGACGGTTGTGCATTGCCAAGTTCGGTTAGGGCCGGGTGGGCCCCCTCGGACCTATCTCGACTGGGCGAGGAGCCCGTCGAACCGCCGCATGACCGGTTCGAGCCCTTCATGGACATTGCAGCCTAAGCGCCGGTCATGCTGGGAGAGTGTCCTGTCGCAAGAGATCGAGGAAAAGCGTGACTGCCCGGGGCGGATGGCGTCGGCTTGAATAGAAGGCGTGATTGCCGGGGAACGATAGCGACCAGTCTCCGAGGACCTCTGCAAGTCGCCAGTCCTCCAGGAAGGGCGCGGCAATGTCTTCCAGCACGTAGGCCAGCCCCATACCCGCACAAGCCGCCGCCACGAGCGCGTCACCGTCGTTGACGACCATCGATGACGTAACCTTCACCGTCTCGGTGTGGCCATTCTTTTCGAATGACCAAGACGACAGGGAGCCGCCTGCGTTTCGAAAGCCGATGCAGCGATGTCGGGATACTTCGCGCGGGGTGCCTGGGGAAGCGTAGGCTTTGAGATACCGGGGGCCGCGACGACGACAGTGCGCAAGGGCGGTCCCACCGGGACGAAAATCATGTCCATCTCCAGATTGTCGCGCATCCGTATCCCGACATCGAACCGCTCGGCGACGATATCGACGTATCTGTCTTCGACGCTCAGTTCGCCGTCGATTCCGGGATGAGCGGCGATCAAACGGGAAAAAGCAGGCCAAACGAGCGTGTCTGCGGCGTGTTTACCGCAAGTCACTCGGAGTCGCCCCCCAGGTTCCTCGCGCAAGCGTTCGAGCTCTGCGAGTTTCGCGTCAAGTTCCGTGAGGTTCGGAACAAGCGTGGCGAGCAACTGCTCGCCCGCCGCCGTCGGGGTCAGGCTGCGCGTGGAACGAGACAGCAACCTTATGCCCAGCTCACCCTCGAGACGCTTGACCGTCTGACTGACGGCGGACTGTGTCACCCCCAGACTGCGCGCCGCCGCAGTAAAGCTCCGCGCCTCTGCCACGCGGCTAAAAATGATAAGATCAGAGAATCTGCGCGGGTCCATCCATTAGAATGAATACTGATGCCAACAATTTTCAAGCATCTAATCAGGAGATGTGAAGATGTTCTAATATGTGAACATCAGATCAAAAGGAGTTGAGACAATGACGGGCAAGGTATGGTTCATCACCGGTGCCGCGAAAGGACTGGGGTATTTCATCGCAAGGGACGCTTTGCGCGCAGGTGACAAGGTCGTGGCAACCAGTCGAACAGTGGACGGACTTGCCGAACGCCTTTCGGCACCGAAGGGCAGTCTAATCGTATTGCCGCTCGACGTGACCGAATCCAACGCCGTTTCGGCGGCTCATCACGCCGCCATCGAGACCTTCGGGCGGATCGACGTACTGGTCAACAACGCCGGTCGCGCGCAGCTTGGGTGGTTCGAGACGATACGGGACGAGGACGTGCGTCGGCAGTTCGAGATCAATCTGTTCGGGGCAATGAACGTGGCACGTGCGGTGCTGCCGACGATGCGCCTTCAGCGTTCGGGTCTCGTGGTGACCATCTCGTCCGTGAATGGCTTGGTCGCCAACCCCGGTGGGTCGATCTATTCGGCATCCAAGTTTGCGCTCGAAGGGTGGATCGAAGGCCTTGCCGAAGAGATCACGCCGCTCGGCATCCGCTCCCTGATCGTCGAGCCGGGGATGATGAGAACCAACTTTCTGGACCCATCCACCGCCCGGCAGGGCGATTTGGAAATCGAGGATTATGCCGAGGCAGCTTCTACTTTCCAGACCTTCATCTTCCAAGCGAACGGCGCGCAGGAGAACGACCCTGAGGAACTTGCCGCGCGGATTGTCGCCGAAGCGTATTCCGATGATCCCATCCGACGCCTGCTGTTTGGCACAGACGCCCATGAGTGGGCTGGTGCGAAATGCCGACAGCTGGCGACTGAAATCGAAGCTTCAAACGCGCACATATGATAGCAAGCATAGGCAGCTTTGTCCGCGAAGCTGACCTTGGTGTGCCAGACCTTGCTGCACGATGCCTTGGATGGCCGGTCTGGTGAAGCTGCGTCGCAGCATAGCCTGACCTGGCGAAGGTCCGGTTAGGGCCGTCACCGTCGGCCAAGTCGACCCAGTCTCGCCAGCTGCGCCAGCATTTTTGACCCCGAGTCTGCGGATCCTGTGCCTCCTGCGGATCCCGTCTGCCCCATGCCTTGCCTCACGGGCATCTG
>Ga0207891_1001079_pt1 | contig 13879 bp, 6 predicted proteins | sample LinPmetageLP50_FD_184061 | JGI IMG/M metagenome (GOLD analysis project Ga0207891, IMG submission 184061) | Marine viral communities from the Pacific Ocean - LP-50 (SPAdes) | ecosystem: Environmental > Aquatic > Marine > Oceanic | place: Pacific Ocean | collected 2011-08-27 | reverse complement strand
TTTTCATAATGTTTTCGGCAACAATAGAATTAAAATTCTCTGTTGCCACTTTAAGTTCTTCAGGCTGCCTTCCCATAATTTGCCAGGCATTCAGAGTTGTTCCAATATGAAAATTATCCTGGAAAGCATTTTTTAAAGTCGCTTTAGATACATCGCTATTATCAACTGACTTTTTATTAGAATTACAGCTGTAAAATGTAAAAAACACACTTAACAATAATATAAAAATAGACAATTTTTTTCTTTTGTACATAGCAGTTGATTTTAAAATTCCAGGAAGAAAGTTTATAATAATTTACAATTTCTTTATAAAAAAGTTCCCCTAACTTCTAAAAAAGGCTAATTCATACCGGGTAAGCGTTGCTAATCCAACCGGTATCCAGACTTTTTTGAGTTAGGAGAACTATTCAGTAAAACTCACACATGATTAAATTTAAACGGATAGCAACGCTATTATTTCTAATTGATTTTTATTCACATTCCTTTTTTTCTTCAGCATATTCCCCAAACCATTTATATACAGCATTAGCACAGGCTTCGGGATTATTATCATAGGCTATACCACCATTCGGGTCTCCCCGATCAATTAAGTTCTCAGGTGCCAGTAAATTCCAACTTACGTTCCCGCTCTCGTCGGCAAGAGCTTTAAAATTTGCTCCAAATCCCCATGAGCCGGCCTCACCGGTAACACCACCTTCGCCCCAGGCATTATAACCTTGGGGAGCCCAATCTATTTCAGTAACTGCAATGGGGGCAATATCTGCAACCGGCTTGATATTCTCTGCCCAATTACTTTTAAAAGTTACCGGATCATTATTATCCTCTCCCCAATAACCGGGATAAATATGTACCGCATATCCTATATTTTCACCTTCGATAGGGTTATTCGCATAGCCTTTATAATGAGATTGATAACCGGACCCGGGAATCCAAATCACATTCTCAAACCCATTATTACGAATCATATCTACCAAGGGCTGAAAAAACATTTTTAATTTATCGAAATGGGGCTGGGTATTACTACCCCATTCCCCATTAGTGCCTAAAATATGAATTGGTTCATTGGCTAATTCGAACATCACATGTTCAGAATTTTTTAAGGCTTCATGTTTCGATAAATAGTCCCATACAGTTTTAAGATACTCATGATATTCATCATTAACATCTATCCTTTCGGGGCATACTCCCGGTGGTCTAAGGATAACATACATTCCTCTTGACTTCGCATGCTCAATAAGAGGAAGTATTACTTCATCTACCGCATTTACAAAACGATCAAAATTAAATTCTGAAATATCTTTTTCTCCATCTACCTCGGCCCCGGGATTATTTGACCAATAAGGATCTATATGCAGCCGTACCATATTTAAATACCAGCCGTCGTCATCTTTATTGGTTAGTTTATTCATAACCGATTTATTATAATCTAATGCCCCCTGTACATCATAATTATTCCATCGCCATTCACCTACATGGCCCCCGTTAAACCAGGGGTTTGGAGTCATGGCTACCCCGTGAAGCAAAACTTCTTCTCCACAGGTATTTTTCAAATACCTCCCATCAACACTCAACTTAGATGTATTTAAAGGCCATTCTATTTCTTTAGAAGGTTCATCTTCTTCTATTTCATCAGCTTCTTCAATAGGATCTTCCTCCTCGGCTTCTTTTTCCGGCAAGGAATTATCATCGGCTGAACATCCTGGGAAAACCAGGAATAAAATCATAAGAATTGCTACTCTGTTAAGAACCTTACTAACCAGCATTCATTTTGTATTATAATTCTTCCAAAGCTTCAGCGAAACTCTTATAAGCCGGTTTCCTGTTTAAGTTAACATCCCACAAGCCCTGGAATTCACCGGGCAACCAGTTTGCATCTTCAGGACTATCGGTAACACCCCAAACGGTAATGCCATATCTTTGCGCCTGAGGTACATGTTCTTTATAAGCTTCAACTACATAACTATACATTTCGGCTTGCTGTTGTAAAACTTCATCTGTAGGTTCAGAGACATTTGTTCTTACGTCCAGTTCTGAAACTTTTATGAGTTTACCGGTTTCAGCAAGAAGTTGAAACATTTGAGCAATATTATTTTTATCGGAATCTATACTAATATGCATTTGAGTCCCAATACCATCTACAGTAGCACCCTGACTTTCTATGTATTCTACATATTCAATGAGTCCCCTGGTCTTGTCTAAATTATATTCAAGGTTATAGTCATTTATAAAAAGGAGATCTTCGGGGCTACCATACTCCCTGGCCAGTTTAAAGGCTTTAACCGCATAATCTTTACCCAGGTAATCCTGCCAGTAAAATTCGTCACTGGTGATATCAGAATCGGTCGCTCCACTTTTTAATTCGTATGGATTTCCATCATCCATAGGTTCGTTAACAACATCCCAGGCATCTACATAGTCTTTGGAAACTTCCATCATGCCCGTAATCCATCTTTCCATTTCACCACCAATAATCTCCTCCTTTTCTTCTGGTGTTTTCTCTATAACACCACCGGCATTGGGGTTTACACGCGAAAGTGTTACATCATCAATATAAACCGTCCCTGCAAAGTCACCATAGCTAATAACTAATCGCTCACGATCTTCTTTGGTAATCGTCGTCTCCAAAGTATATTCCTCCCAATCTTCTGATACGTTAAATGAGCCAAGCCCATCACTTGAATAATCAGATGGCGATTGTAGCTCGGCACGAAGAGTACCGGCAGTATTTGCCTTTACTTTAAAATTCAATACATAAGTTTCCTCCATTTCTAATGTAGGTAAATCATAGGCAATCTGTGCCTCCCAAAAATTCGTAGCTGAAGGATTCGTAAAGGTAAAAGCATAACCTGTATCACCAAAGCCCTCACCTTCTGCGGAGCGCTCCATGGTAGAGCCATTTCCCCAGCCAGCCCAGCCATCGGTGCCAGTTTCAAAATCAGAATTGGTAATTACACTTGGATCCAGTGCGGGACCGCCACCACTGCCTTCCTCGTTATATTTTTTCAGGCTTATGTTATCAAAATAATAAGTAGTGGCCACATTGCCGAGGTTAAAAGCAATAGTACTTGAGCCTGCCATTTCTTCAGAAACAATAATTCTTTTGGTAAAAGTAGTCCATTCAGTAGAGGCGGGAATAGCACCAAAAAAATCCCAGTGTTTATACTCTCCAGGTTGAATATGAGCCTGGGTAGCAAAAGAGGCATCAGCATCTGAGCGAACATCCATAGTAAGTTCGTATTCTTCCCCTACTTCCATAGGCGGAGAAAACTTAAAAAAGAACTGGCTTTCCCAATCGTTTTCCCGAACTTCTCCATTGGTCACCGCCAATGCCCTGCCCTCACCGTCTGCACCTTCTCCGGCAGCCGTAAAAGACATACTATCATCTTCGTTAGTCTCATAATTTGCTGCTTCATCGGTTTCAAAGTCGGCACCGGCAATCTCATCCCAGCTTGGTCCGCCACCTATTACCGTTGGCGCAATTGTGCTGTTCAGGTATTCGGCATTTTGATTAGCGTGCCAGGTAAGCGTATGCCCGTATATAGAAGTTCCTGCTTGTTGTGCCGCAGCTATAAGTTCATTTACCTGGGCAAAATTCATAGAACCATCATTTTGCACGATGGCACCATGCTTCATTCCATAACCTACGGTAAGCTCATCAAAATTTTTATTAATAAGCCTGTACATTACTCCCTTATTAATATAATCTGAAATAGAAACAGCCCCACCTAAGGTGAAATTTGAGGTACTATCCTTATAGCTCTTAAGAGGTGCATAAGAATTAATATCTTCCTGTGCCTCGAGGCCTTCAGGTTTTTCTACTTCAAATGCTAATGGATCTGGATCGGCACAGGAAAATAATGAAGCCAATAAGCCACTACAAACAAGAAAACGATTTAAATATTTCATAATCGATTTATTTTTTTATTTTATTCTATTATGGGAGAAAATGTTTCCATACGTACCCCACGATCTCTAAGTACAAGCGTATCTGTTGTACTCACATTAATTTCTTCAAGGTTAACTTCGTAATCCAGGTAAAGAGCATCACGATCTTTTCCGCCCCAACTGTTTTGTTCGCCATCTTTTACAAACTGGCCGTTACCACTTGCCGTATACTCATCTGATGCAGCTCTTACTGTACAGTTACCAGAATCGTCAAAGCTTAAAATTAAGGTGCAGTTTACAGCATAACCTTCGCTGTTTTGAAAAACCAAATCTAACTCTACTTCATTTAAAGAGCGGGTTGTGAGGGCTACTACCTGATCGTCTACTACGTACTCTTCTTCTCTTATTACAGTATCGTCAAGATTCTCGTTACCGGTAGTTCCTTCAATTTCATCTACCCCACGGCGTAAATAATAACCATGCCACGGATTCACATATTTTACGGCATAAAGAATGAAATCTTTAGGCAAAACATCCCAATCTTCTGCAACGGGTTTACGTGGATTTGTAACCTGTGGTATTCCCCTAAGAATGGAATCTGCGCTTACAACATTGGTCATTTGAAGTGGAATTACATAATTTCTTCCAATAGCAAGACTATCGGCAAAAAATGCATCGCTTAGCTGAAGCTCAACTCCACCGGTTAGTTCACCTTGCGGAATCCTGATTTCATTAGATTCCAGTGTATAATAATTTTCGGGCATTGCCTGAACAGGTTGGCCGCTATCATCAAATACAAGACCTTCCGTTAAAGAATTATCTACCTCAAAATCTATAAAAACGTCCTGATCATTATCGTAAGTTCCACCGGTAGTAGCCATTATTCTCGCTTTACCTTCATTATCCAGAGAAGTATCAAAAATATCTTCTCCCAGTGTAATTGTCCTTACCGGGTACTGGTAAGCAAAATAAACGGTTTGGTATTCATAGTCGTCAAATTCCCATTTATCATTCTCACATGAAGTAAAGCCTGAAAGAATAATTAAAGCGATTAAATATATTTTATTTTTCATTTTCTGTTCTTTATAATTAAACTAACTACCAGCCCTGGTTTTGGATAATTGCATCGTATTTTAAAACTTCGCTAAAAGGGATTGGACCATATCGCATATATTCTTCATAAATCCTGTCTTCAACAGTTATTGTTTGATGATTCCCGTCAAGAATACTTACTCCTCTGGCCGGAACATTTAAATCATCACCCCAACGACGGATATCCCAAAACCGGAAACCTTCAAAACTTAGTTCTAATCTGCGTTCATTTCTTATTAATTCTCGCATTGCATTTTGATCTGAGCTAATTGACTCTAAATATGCATCTGGCTGCGTTATACCAGCGCGCTCCCTTAAGCCAGCAATAATATCGTAAGCAGAAAACCCAAAAGGTCCTGTTCCTTGTGGCCCCCAGGCTTCGTTAGCAGCTTCTGCGTAAATAAGGTATAATTCGGTATACCTCATCCTGGCGGTATAATGCTGTTGAGTATTGCTGGTTACAGGATCTAAATTCACATCCTGCCTTAGCAATTTCTTTAAATAATAACCTGTTCTGGTTGAAGTCTCTACGGCATTTAAAGCATCATTGGTACTTCCGTCAGCAGCGGTTACAATGGTTGAATTACCTGGTCCTGCGGTACTTTGATTTACCACAATGTAATGATCTAACCTTGGATCCCTGTTTTCGTAAGGATTAGCGGGATCAAACCCACTAGCCGGATCTGTAATAGGATAACCATTGGCCATGGGAAATGAATTCACAAGGTTTTGAGTTGGATTTAGTTGTCCGTCACCAAATAAAGTTGGTGGAAAATGTTGCTGTTCTAAATCACTGGTTTCTACCACATCGGTTCTCCAAATAATTTCCGGCGGGTTATTTCCCCCTCCAATTCCACTTATTTGCGAAGCATTTTTGTACCAGGTATGACCATTTGCTGCAATACCACTTGCTCCTCCATTTTCTGCCAATACCTCCCCGGCATAATTGGCTACATCGGCCCAGGTAGTAGTATTTCCATCGGCATAAGCAGGGCTTGCAGCAAGTAAAGCCGCCTGTGCCCTTACAGTTTTGGCAATTCTACCGGTCATTCTTTGTTTGGCATATTCACCAAAAACCCTGTTATAATCTCCTAAATCTGAATACCCTTCAGGTAAACTTGAAAGCGTTTCATAATCTAAAGGAAGTAAAGCTTCAGCCTGTTCTACATCTGCATATAACTGTTGCATGCACTCTTCAAAAGTTGCCCTTGGCTGATTAAAATCTGAGCCGGTTTCTTCAGGTTCTAATAAGATTGGAACCCCTAATAGCTCTCCATTAGCCCAACCCGCATGTTGACGTAAGAGATAATACATATATAACGCTCTAAGACCATAGGCTTCACCTTTAAGCCTGTCGTTAAAAAGGGAGCTTATTTCTTCATCTTCAGACCAGGTTACTTTATCAGTCTCGGCAAGAAAGATATTGATATACTGGATAGCTGCCCTTGCATTTTGCCACTGGTCAAAAGGATTATTTTGAGCTGTCCATTGCCCGGTAGCAATTTCACGGTAAGGATTATTGTTTACGTTACTAACGGCATCATCTGTTGCTACCTCACTAAAAGAATAACCATTATTTGGTAGCCTGGTATAAGCGTTAAGTAGAATACCCTGAGCATATTCGGCCTCAGCATACATATCTTCCAGGCCTCTATTATTCTCTATGGCAGGTTCTATAAGATCGTCACAACTTGTAATTGTAAAGACCATTAATAAAAGAAGTAGTAATTTACTTTTCATTTCCTTTTATATTTAAATTTTTAAAATATTGCTTTTACGCCCAGGTTATAAAATCTGTTCTGGGGTGCACTTCCTACATTTAACTCTAAAATCTCACGTTCAGGGGATACAGTTAGTAAATTAGCTCCATTTACATATACCCCTAATTCCTGCACAAATGATTGGGCAAATAATTCTTTTGGTAGATTATAGGAGATTTGAACTTTTGCCAGGTCAAAACGATCTGTACTATAAAGCCAGAAATCTGAATTTCTAAAGTTATTATTACTATTAGTGGTAGTTAATCTTGGATAAGTTGCAGTTTCACTTGTCTCCGGCGTCCAACGATCCCGAGCTACAATTGAATATTTATCTTCACCATCCATCCAGAAATAAGAACTATTTTTCATACCGTGAGCTCCAAATCTTCCAATTCCAAGAGCGAAAAAGGTGAAATCTTTCCATTCAGCTGTGAAATTCACACCTAAAGTTAGCGGGGAGCCAAACCAGCCAGCTTTGCCAAGATAAACTTCATCCTGGTTATCTATTACGCCGTCACCATTCTGGTCTATATATTTAATATCTCCCGGGGCAACCTGCCCATAACTTTGCGAAGGTGAATTCGCAATTTCTTCAGCACTTGCAAACAGTCCGTCGCTTTCCAGACCCCAAATACCATCTAAAGGATTTCCTTCCCTGGATTGGTATTCATCTTCATACATTTCAGCTCGTTTGGTGGCCTTGGTATCATAATAAGTACCAACAACTCCAAGCGTAGTTTTCAATTCTCCAAATTGCTGATTCCAATCTGCTCTAAAATCAAACCCTACACGTTCATCATCGTTATAATTCACATAAGGGATAAATGAAGAGTTTGGCCATCCGGTTTCAAAATAATTAGGATATAATACAGATGCCTGTACTATACCACCCGTCATTCTATTGGCAAAAACAGAACCCTGAATTTGGAAAAGATTATCAAATAACGAAGCTTCAACCCCTAAATTTATTTCTTCTCTTTTAGAAAAAGTTAGGTCATCATTCTGGCCTCTTCTGGAATCTGTAGAGCGGCTTAGAGCACCATCTCTCCAGTTAAACCAGGCACCATCGGTTTGGGTGTAAATACTTTCATATAAATAGTAATCCTGTATATCAATATCGGTATGTAAAATACCTGCGGAAGCGGTAAGTTTTAACTCATCAAATACCGTTGAATTTTGAAGAAAATTCTCTTCGCTTAAACGCCATCCTAACGTAAAGGTTGGTGAAAAAGCCTGACGGTTTCCTTCAGGTAATTTTGCTGAATGTACCAGCGCTCCACTAAAATTAACAAAATACTTGTCTAAATAATCGTAACCCAGGTACAACCCTAAATTAGCATTACTGGTTCGGTGATATTCTTCTGAAATAGATTGCTGAAATCCATTGGCAATAAGCATTGCTGAAACGTTATGATCTTCTTCTATTTTAGTCTCATAATTAAATTGCCCGGAAAAAGAAATTGTTTGTCTATACCAGCTATCGCTTATATTTTGCACACCAGATCTGGCATCCTGCCCATACTGGGTTAAACTTGCAATTAAATCATCCCCATCATAATTAGTCCAGCTAGGCTCGTATACTGCGTATTCATTGTTATATGATTGGTTGTAAGAAGTAGAATAATCTACTCCAAAGTTTGAATGAAAACTCAAGCCTTCCAGGAGATTTCCTAAATCTGCTCCAATACCTGTATTAAACTGAAATTGTCTACTAGTATAATTATTACTTCCACCCGCATAAATTGCAGCAAAAGGATTGGTTTGGTCAAGCTGCGTACCCCCTAAAAGATATTGACCATCTATAAGGTTACTACTATTGTTAACATACTGCAGAGAATTCTCATCGCTTTCCTCAATCATACTTGTTGGAATTAACGGCGAAAATCGGTTTGGCCTTAAATTGGCCGCACCTGCCCAATAATCTGTATTCACACCCCAACCGTTATAATAAACAGCTGATGCGTTTACGGTAGCATATAGAGTTTCAGTTATATCAATATCTACATTACCACGAATATTAAACCGCTGGGTTCTGTTATTTTCAGCTTCACCGAAATTTAGTAGTGAACCTGCTGAATAAAAACCAAGATTTGTATAATATTGAGCGGTTTCATTTCCGCCAGAAATCTGGGCGGTAGCATCATACCTGTTATAGGTTTCCTGTAAATAATCTGAAGAATAATAGTTTACATCGGGATACCTGTATGGGTTGTCCCCGGCTGCATGTTGGTAGATAGTTTCATCATCAAACCGCTGACTCAAACCATCATTTGCCCTTGCTTCATTATAAAGGGTCATATATTCTGCAGAGCCAAGATATTTTGGATAACTTTTTGGAACAAACATTCCTGCATTTATCCTAACATCAATTTCCTGCTTCTGAATTTTTCCTCTTTTTGTAGTAATTTGAACAACACCTTTAGCAGCACGACTTCCATAGAGCGCCACTGCTGAAACTCCTTTTAAGAAACTAATTTGATCTATTTCTGTAGGCATTATACTTCCGGCATCTCTTGGCACTCCATCTATAAGCACTAAATACTCGTCCATTCCCCAAATATTTCCGTGGAAACCATTGGCAAATCCTTCCATATTTTCCAGGGTACTGGTATTGTAATTCTTCTCCATTAATTCATCCAGATCCACAAAAGAAACTCCACTTATTAGATTTCTCTTCTCTACTTTACGAAATGCAACATTTACATCTTCATAACCTTCTGCAGGCTCAAGACTTATATTATCCACAAATGGAGTTACAATTACTGTTGTAGGTTTGTACTCGAGAGCTGCTACGGCCAAAGTGGAATACAAGCCGGTTGAGAGCGAAAAACTCCCAATAGAGTCTGTAACCACGGTGTTGCCAGCCTCTGTCGTTACGGTAGCACCCACTAACGGCTTTCCTTCTTTACCTCTAACGATGGCTTCAACATCAATATCTTCAGATGTTTGTGCGACCCCTATAAAAGGCATCAAGGCAAATAGTGCACAAAAAACTACTTTAAATTTTATAATATTCATTCTCTCTATGTTTAAATTGAACACAATGCGGTTACCAGCCAGGATTCTGACTAAATTCTAAATACATATTTACATCCACATTTTTTAAAGGCAGCCAGTAATGTTTGCTACTAAAGTTTCTTTCCAGAATAACTTCTTCCCTTAAGTTTAGAACCCGGTTTTGTGAAGGATCATCGGTATTAAGTTCTCCGGCCCGGTCAAATTCTACAGATTTCTTTAAAGTATATGGACTTTCGGTTAACAACAACCAACGTCTTAGATCATTAAACCTGTGTCTTTCAAAAGCTAACTCTACTGCACGCTCCCGGCGCACTTCACTCATAAAAGCATCCAGAGATCCTAAAAATTCATCTGCCACGTGACCAACACCGGCTCTATCTCTTACAAAATTAATAGCGTCTACCGCTGTTTTACTATAGCCTGAAACCTGTCCTGTAGGTGAGCCATAAGCCTGGGCAGCTGCTTCAGCATACATTAGGTATACATCTGAGAGTCGCATCCAGGGTAAATGAATATTTAAACTGTTCCCATACCCATAACCTTCATCATATTTATTCGCTGTTATTGGGATAAACTTGTAAAGCATATAGCCGGTTCTACTACCCGTTCTTATATTTCTATAACTTCCGCCGGTAAATAGATTGGCATAACGGTTATATTCCTCATCTGCTGGCATAGAACCCTGAACGGTACGAACACCATCATAAACAATATCATTATAAAATCTTGGATCACGATCTTTCCACGGATATTCGGGATCATAACCAGATTCTGGATCGGGTTGCGTAATATCTTCAATTGGCATCCCATTGGCCATTCCATAAAAATCTACATAGTTTGCAGTAGGCAGAAATTTCACATCCCCATCGGTTAAAATGGGAGAAGGCTGATATTGTTTTGCTGTACCATAAGTAGATCCATGCGCACCAAAATAAGGTCCTCTAAAAATAGCCTCGGTACTACCTGGTATTTGCCAGTTTTGCCCGGTTGTATAAAAGTTTAAATGATAATCTGAAAATGGTACTAAAGAATAATCTGCTTCTCCAGATTCTGTTAGAGTAAGTAATTCTGCGAAAGCTTCAGCAGCTTTTTGAGCATAAGAAGTATTGTAAACAGCGTTCCCTGTAGACTCCTGATTCATTAGGGGACTTGCCGCCCATAAATAATTCTTCCCTAAATAACCAAGCGCCATTATTTTATTAATACGCAATTGGTTTTTCCCTAATGTTGCGCTTCCAGCATCTGTTTCGTCCCAATCTGTAGGTAATAAATCGGCAGCAGCACGAAAATCCTGTGCGGCAAGATCTGCAGCTTCGTGATAACTTAAACGTGGTAATTGAAGTTGTTCATCACTTGGTAAAACTTCATTTATATATGGTAATCCTCCAAAATATTGGATGAATTGGAAATGAAACCATCCTCTAAAGAACAATAACTGCCCTCTTATTAAATCTTTTTCTTCCTGAGTGGCATCTGTAAGACGGTCCATATTAGCAAGACCTAAATTGGCTTTTCTAATTCCATACCATCCTAATTGCCATAGGGATTTTGAAAATCGGTCATCATCTGTACTAGTATTGTTTCTATCCATCCAGCCGGCTTGCCATCCATCAAATTCTGACTGCCAGCCCCAAAAGTTTCCATTTTCAATTTTATTGATAAAGTGAAAATCTCGTGCGGTGGACTCAATCTCATCATCTCCCCAATTCCAGGAGTTGGTCCAGTACGCATTGGTGAAATCTGGAATACAATGATATAATTCTTCAGTAAACCCTTGAAAATTGGTGAAATTTTTGAAGGCTTCCTCTTCAGAAACTATAGATTCATCTTCCCTGTCTAAATAATCTTCACAAGATGATATGAAAACTAAAGCAACGATTGCCAGACTAAACTTTATAATATTTTTTATATAATTTTTCATAACAAGCTATTTTAAAAAGTAATATTTAACCCTAAGTTATATCTACTTACAGTTGGATAAGCTCCCTGGGATGCCCACCCCGTTCCGGCAAAATTCGACTCCCTGTCATCTGGCATATCAGACCATAAGAAGAGATTATTCCCGTTTAAGAAAACTCTTAGGTTTTTAACTCCCAGTCTATCTACTAAACTAGATCCGGCATCGAAAGTATATGCTATTTCGGCATTTTTAAGTCTTAAGTAAGAACCATCAAACATATACCTGTTGGCAGCGTTATATCCGCTTGGCGTTGTAAGCCATCTTGGCACTGGTGAATCTGCATTAAAATTATCTTTAGACCAGTAACTTCCTTCCTCGTACACCACGTGATTCTGGCTGGCTAAACTTCCTAAAACAACCTGGCGGGTTACATTGTTTACTCCGTAAAATTGCACATAACTACTGAAGCCTTTCCAGTCAAATCCAATAGTAGCGTTATAAGTATTTTGAGGATTCCCGGTAAAGCCAAATGGAATATTATCGTAAGCATCTATTACTCCATCTCCATTGAAATCTATAATATGATAGTTCCCTGGTAATTTCTGGTTATCGTTTGCATTATGAATGGTACTTGCATACAGATCGTCCCAGGTATTGTAATAACCAGGAGTAACATGAGAATATGCCTGCCCAATTTGTAAACCTGCATTTTGTTGATATGCCGGCAACAAAGAAGGATCATCAGCATCTATTACTTCATTTTGAGAGTGCGTCATATTAATATTTGACCATAATCTCAAACCATTTTCAAACCTATAGCTTAAATCAAGATCAAATTCATAACCTTCATTTTTTACGTGTCCAAGGTTTGCAACCGGTGCTTCGGTACCAAAATAAGAAGGTATCGCCCTATCGCCTCCATTAATTAAAATATCGGTTCTTTCATCTATAAAATAATCGAAGCTACCTTGAATGAATCCATCAAAGAATCCAAAATCGACTCCAATATTCGTTTTCTTTACCTTCTCCCAGGAAACATCTGGATTTCCTACAGATTCTTCTAAATACCAGGTGTACGGACTTTGCTCTGCGGCTTCCCCGGTTACACCCATTCTTGCCTGGCCATTGTAGCCCCACTGCGTCATGTATAGAAATCTTCCCGCTACATTATCGTCTCCAATTTCACCGTAATTAGCTCTTAACTTAAGCATATCTAAGAATGAAGCAGAATCAAGGAAATTTTCCCGTGATAAAATCCATCCCACACCTCCTGAAGAAAAGAAAGCAAATCGGTTTTCAGGACTAAATTTCTCAGAACCGTTATAAGCACCATTATATTCAAAAGTGTACTTATTATCTAAAGTATAAGTAGTTCTAAAAACCCAATCTTCTCTATAACGAGGTATTTGGCTTCCCGTAGCATTTTCATTTCTATTCATAAGTCCCATTACAGAAACATCGTGACGCCCGTCAAAATTCCTGGCATATCTAAGTTGTAACTGGTAGAAAAGTTTTCTATGCGAAGACCAATCCTGAACAGCCCCTGGGCTGGTAGACCATTTTACACCTTCCTGAAAATCAAAACGGCTATTGGGGTCGTAGGCTTGCTGGTATAGCTCAGTGCCGGTTTCAGGGTCTATCCATTTTTCTTGCGCATCATTGTATAAATCATTAATTCCACGATCAGCTTCCACAAAAGTGTTATCTAATGCGATGGTACCGTTAAAATTAAGTCCATCTAAAATCATATCAAGATCCTGATCCAGGGTGAAATTCGTAGTTAAACGAGTGGTAGTCATATACTGAATTCCACTTATTCCCAGAACTCTCACCGAATTAGTAGCCGCACCTTCATTGGGTGCATAATATCCCCAGGCTCCATCTGAATATCTTGGAAGAAATACATCTGGCGCAGTACTATAAGCTGCTACCCACATACTATATTCATCTCCGGTAGCTCCCCAAGGGCTTTTCTTTACACCGTGTGAACCGGCCAGGTTTACCTGAAACAAAGTGGTAGGTGTAATCTGAAAATCAAGATTACCTCTTACGTTTAATCTGTTAAATCCATATCCAGGTTCATAGCCTCTGTTATTATCATATTGCTTCATTAAATCTCCTTCTCTAAGGAAATCGGCAGTAGTGAAATACTTTACAAAATCGGTTCCTCCACTTACATTTACGTTTGCGTTATAAGACATCGTGTAATCACGAAAAAGTGTAT